>Ga0308018_10000223_pt1 | contig 30589 bp, 44 predicted proteins | sample Neamet282_FD_203130 | JGI IMG/M metagenome (GOLD analysis project Ga0308018, IMG submission 203130) | Marine microbial communities from water near the shore, Antarctic Ocean - #282 | ecosystem: Environmental > Aquatic > Marine > Unclassified | place: Southern Ocean | collected 2014-10-01
AGATACCCTATACCAATGGTCGAAAGAACAAGGGTGGAAGGAGCTTAAGAACAAAGCTATCGCAAGAGCTCGGGATAAGATGGTTGAACTGGAGGCTAACCACCGTAGGCTAGATTCAGAAGCGCACCTAGATCAATATAAGAAAATCACCTCTAAAGCTTCCGATGCTCTGGATGTTCTCCAATTTGACCGAGCCAGTGATGCTGCAAAAGCTGTAGATATGGCTATCAAGGGCGAAAGGCTTATTCTTGAAGGCCTAATAGCCCGAAAATTTATTCAGGGTATTGTTTCCATTATCACCGAAGAAGTTGCGGACAGAGAAATTAAACAACGACTAGGGCTTAGGCTACAAGACTTTTTGTTAGAGTTTGAGGATTCTAATGGTTAATTCCAACAGAAATGACAATAGTAAATTGTCGTGGACGGATGCGGTAAACGAACTCGTAACAGACTTAACTAACGATACCTCTATTGATGTACCTGAGACTTTCAAAGAGTTTGTCCAGACTATTTGGAAATATAGTTTCCCAAACCCAGAATTGTTTGAGATATGGCACGTTGGGTTTATCTGTGATGAATTAGATCGTGCTTTAGATGAAGGACAGAACTTCGTGTGTGTCCTCCCCCGTGGACATTGGAAAAGCACCATCTTGGGTCATGGGTACACTATTTGGCAGCTAATGAAAACTAAAGCTCCTAGTAGGAGCCTCCTATATGCTTCCTATAACCACGACATGGTTAGATATCACGTAAGAACTATGAAAGACGAAATTCGGGCTAACCCTATTTTGGCTAACGAATGGTTTACAAAAGATTTAGCCCGTGGTGCTGATAATGCTATTCGATATCAAACAGCAGATGGTGGAATTGTAAGGGTGGAAATGGCGGGTGTTACTCAATTCAAACGGGGGCTACACACTAACGCTGGGATGGTAGTGGACGATATTTTGAAGGACGCTAACTCTCCTATTGATCCTGGAGAACTCCCTAAGATTAAAGATTTGTTCTTTAGGGCGTTGATGCCTATCCCTAACCCAGGCACCCCGACTGTTGTAGTGGGAACCCCAATGGCTCCCGGCGACTTGTTGGCAACACTCATAAGTGACGAGAAGTTTAATAACGTGGTGCTACCAGCTTTTGACCCAGTTCCAGGTAGACATGTTTTAGCTCCTGAAATTCGGGATGAAAGTTGGTTAAACGCCTACAAAAAGAGCAATCGGAGCTCCTTCTCCTCCGAATATATGCTACAACCACACTTTGGAACTGAAGGATACTTTACGGAAGAAGAAATAGAAAAATGTGAAGACTCTGAGCTTAAGCCATATCGTAGGACTATAAATCACGTTGACAACCTAACAGAAGATTACGAATGGGTTGTGGCAGGATACGATGTTGGAAAACGTCGCCACCCTGCCCACCTAGCCGTCTTTGGAAAGCGTAAGGAAGACGGACATGTAGTTCAGCTATACCACGAGTTTGTAAGAGGAATGTCTTATCAGGCGCAGGTAGATATTTTGAATCAGGTAGCCAACCATTTTGAAATAGATAAAGGTTACATAGACAACACCGATAGAGCCTTAGAAGAAAGAGGTCTACAAACCGATAACACCCAAGGCTTGAGTGATGAAGAGCATAGCGAAACTGTCAAACATCTAAGAGGTTTGAACAGAAAGTGGGATATGATGCACTTTACTCGAAGGTCTAAGAATAATATGGCTGCTAAATTTGAGCATTACGTAGTTAGTGGTAAATTACACCTACTACCTGACGCAGTTCAAAAAGAGCAAATTTTAGTTGTTAACAGAGATTTACAGGCAGCCGAAACTCCTAATGGTCACGGGGACTCTTTTTGGAGTATTGCATTAGCCTGTTTAGCAGCGGATAAACTAGAGGGACCTTCGTCCTACACAGGGGTTGGAGATGCTCAAGTTTTTAGTGGTAAATTGGACACTGAAAGTCAGCCAGTAGGAGACCATCCTGCGTATAATAATGACATGCCTATAGACGAAGACCTCTCATCTGCCCTGGGCGACATTTACGCTAAATCCGTTGAAATGTATGGTAAAGAATCCATTTAGGAGAACCCCCCAGTGACGACCTCTGCTATAGCCCGAGTATCCAAAGAAACTACCCCCCCAGAACACGACCACGCCTCCCATACCCCTGTTAAGCTATCCCCTGAATTTTTAGAAAAATACATAAATTCCGACTCTCCCCTGAATCCTATGGGTATGTTCGTATTTTATCGAACATACTCCAGATTTTCTAATAAATTAGGGCGTAGAGAGACATGGCTAGAGGCTTGTCAGAGGGCAATTGAGTATAATGTGGGCTTGGCGTTTAACCACCTAGAGAAGATAGGCTACACACCTGACCTTCCCGCTCTAACTAAAGAGGCTGAGTCACTTTTCGACTCTATGTACAACACTAAGCAATTTGTTAGTGGAAGAACCCTTTGGATAGGCGGCGGAGAAAATCACGTAGCAGAAAAGTACCCACTCGCCAACTATAATTGCTCATTTACAGCTATTCAAGAGTGGAATGATCTAGCAGATTTATTTTATCTATTGCTAGTAGGAACTGGGGTAGGATTTAAATGTACTCCAGAGATGGCAGCTAAACTCCCCCCTATTCGGGCTAATGTTGAAGTTCTTCATGATGACTACAAGCCCTCTCCCCCAGAGAAGCGTCTGGAAACCACTAAATGGATAGATTTAGAGCAAGGATATGCCAAAGTCTACATTGGCGATTCTAAGGAAGCTTGGGTTGAGGCGTTGCGGCTCTTCTTAGATATACTAACTAAGCATGAGTACGAACATATTAAAACTATTAAATTTGACTACAACTCTGTACGTCCTAGGGGAGAACGCCTAAAAACCTTTGGCGGAACCGCATCAGGACCAGAACCCTTGATGGAAATGTTTGAAGGATTCCACAAGGTGCTAACCAATCAAATCGACGCATCTTTGGAGCCTCTACAACGGGCACATGGAGGGTATTACAACGTTCGCCCTATACATATCTTAGATATGGGTAACCTCATAGGTAATAACGTAGTCGTAGGTGGAGTTCGCCGAACGGCAGAAATCTTCCTGATGGGGTCAGAAGACTATGAAACCCTATTAGCAAAATACGCTATCAATGGGTTGTGGACTGATGAACAGTTCCAAGCACACGAACGTCTAGGTAGTCAGTTAGAGGCTGTAGGTAAAAAACCCGACTGGTGGAACACCCTGACATTAGAAAAAGGGCAAAATTCCAGACTTGGCTTAGATCACAGGCGAATGTCTAACAATTCGATAGCCTTTTCCACTAAACCTGACAAAGCCTACTTGGATATGGTTTTTGACCTGATGCGCTACGAGGGAGAGCCTGGATTCTTTAATGAGGAAGAAGCAGCTCGTCGTAGGCCTAACGCAGTTGGAACTAACCCTTGTGGTGAAATACTCTTGGACAGTCATGGAGTTTGTAACCTCACGACGGTTAATATGACTGCTTTTATTAATGACGATGGCTCTCTAGACATTTCAGGCTTAGAAGAAGCACAGAGGCTGTCTGCTCGGGCAGGATTACGCATGACTCTAGTAGACTTAGAATTGCCCGAATGGAATAAGGTTCAACAGCGTGACCGACTACTTGGAACATCCCTAACAGGAGTTAAAGATACTTTCTCAGCCATAACCCGCAACTTCCGTAGCTCTTCAGACACTTATTACAATGAATATACTCCTAAAGAGTATGAAGACTACGTTCTTAGGGTATTAAGAAATGCTGCTAATACGGAGTCCGAACGCTACGCAGCCGAACTGCGGGTCAACGCTCCCCTCTTAGTAACGACTGTAAAGCCTGAGGGAACTCTTAGCTTGGTAGCTGGGGGAGTATCCCCCGGAATTCATATGTCCCATAGCCCCTATTACATACGTAGAATGCGTATAAGCTCTATTGACCCACTAGTTCAGGTTGTCAGAGAACTAGGCTGGCCGATATCGCCAGAAGTGGGCACACCCGGAGCTTCACTGGAAGAGCAGATGAACAATGCAAGAACTTTAGTTATTGACTTCCCAGTAAAGACTGACAGCACTCAAACTAAGAATGATGTATCTCTATCTGACCAGATGGATACTTATTTCCAGTTCCAAGAAAATTATACCAACCACAATACGTCTATAACCATGACCGTTAAGAACGATGAGTGGGATTTAGCTAAAGAGTTATCGTGGAAAAATTGGGATAGGTGGATGGGTGCGTCCTTCCTTGCTCATGACGGGGGAACATATGAGTTGGCTCCCTATGAGGAAATCACTGAGGGGGAGTATAATAATATTAGTGCTAGATTTAAAAACTTTGATCCATCCTTACTTTATAAGTATGAAACTCTGGAAACAGACGTAGAACTTATAGATGAAGCGTGTGATTCTGGAGTTTGTCCGATTAGATAAGGAGGCATTTATGCCAGCAGGAGAACAGCTTAGACAGAGAGCTACGCAGTTTGCAGTAAAGTTCGATGAGGTCAGCCATGTCTGGAGAATTCTAGATACGTGGGATAAAACTCTGGAGAATCTTCAGTCAACTGACGAAATTCCAGATGCTCACCCAGCGATGAATATTCTGCCAATGGCGGCTATGATTGAGGTAGTAAGGGCGGCGGAGGCTCTAAATTTGCTTGAGCATATGTTCGGGGGAGTTTCCGAGGAGGAGTTTGCTGAGGTTCAGGAAAAACTAACGGTTGCTGAGACTACGGTAACCACTCTTGAAGAGCAGTTAGAATTGAATCGCACAGAAGATATTAGGGACCTCAAAGATATCTATAAAGATGTCGAAACTATACAAACACAAGTGCCTCAGGTAGCTAAAGACCCTCTATCAGACCAATCACAAGTGGCTATAGCGGCAATACAAGCACTAACGCAAATCACAGGCCAGAGTCAGCTGGACAAGGTAGTAAATGGTAGGACGATTAACACTTAACGATTTTGCTCCAGAAGCAGCATCGTTAGCCTCAAAAGAATATGAGTTAAGCAGCCTACTGAAGACAGTAGGTGACCAGAATCTCATAAATAAAAGTGGTGAAACATACCGTAACCCTACCTTTGGTGTAGACCAGGTTGTAAACGTCTGGGTTCAACAACAAGCTGCCTTTAGGCAGCATATGATTCAGGATATCCAACAGATTTCCCAGTCTGTTGAGGAAGTTAGGTCACCAGTTAACCACATTATCTCTGAGGTGTTCCGCAGAGGAGTATCTTGGTTACCTGCATTTGTCGTCAAATGTACTAGTTGTGGAACTGAGTATGCGAACAAACCTGAAGGATGTACTACCAAAAAATGTTCTTTTGAAGGTAGTAGTGAAACCTTAGTAGAGCCCGACCCCGACCAATACGCAAAACTTAAGGCTTTTATCAAGGACTGTAACGTTTTTGACCAGAGTCTAGAAGATGTTTTACGAGAATTCTGGTGGGATGTTAATACTCTAGATGACGGGTTTATATATTTTGCGAAAGAGTATAAAGATTACGGGGATAAAGTTCGTTCAAAGGTTATTTCTGTCGAACGGTTGAATCCTGCGTTGATAGAATATGACTTAGATAAAGCTACAGGAGTGCCTAAGGCTATACACTTCGTATGCTATATCCATAGGGACGGTTCTGCATCGGAAAACCCCGACCACTGTGATTCTTGTGGTAAAAAGCTAGTTCCAGCTATGTTTACCTACCGATATCGTGGTAAAGAGGTATACCTACTAGATTCTGAAGTTCTTCATGTATCTAAGTTTATGCCTACCCGAACATATGGGTGGTCCCCAGTTCTGACGCTATTTGATAAAGTTCTTACCATTATTGGTATGGATAAAACTCTCTATCGTTACTTCTTTGAGCGTAAGATGCCAGCGTCCATGATTTTGATATCTACGGACGACCCTGACAGCTTACGTGCTGAAAGAGAGCGAGTAGAGCAGGAAATTAGGCAGAACCCAGAATATATTCCAATGATTGCAGTCAGCAACGAATCCCAGCGTGGAAAAGTTGACATGATTCGATTGTTCCATAACCTGCAAGAGATGGATTATCTCCCAGTTCGACAAGAGATTAGAGAACGTATTGCAGCTATGTGGGGCGTGACTCCTGCTTGGCAGGGCGCACCAGAAGGCTTTGGGGGGCTATCTACTCAAACACAGCAACTTGTGGTAATGAGTCGGGTAGTAGAAGGTGACCAGAGAATCTTCCATGAAAAAGTATTCCCTATCATTCTGGATATGTTCGGTATTACTGACTGGACTATAGAACTCCGTACTCCTGAAGAAAAAGCTGAAGCTACTCAGCTACAGTTTGTGCAACAAAAAGTAATGGTTGCGAGCCAGCTTCTACAAGACGGATACGATGTGAAACTGAAGTCTATGGACTCAGGAATAATGAATCTGGACTTTGAAATTTCTGGTAAAGGAATGGGTCCAAAAGAACAGATGGAAATGCAGCAGGAACAGATGGAACAGATGGGTGGTGGAGAAGCTGGAGAAGGTATGGGCATGTCTATGGAAGGAATGCCCGACGGAATGGGTGAGGCCGAACAAGGTATGACAGAACAGCCTGTTCCACAAGGTCAACCCGGACTAGGTGGGGCAGCTCGGAGTCAGACAGGACAGCAAGACTCTGGAGCTCCTACCCTACAACCTAATATCCAAAACGCCTTCGCCTCAAACTATGGAAGCTCCAAAACCATGGTAAAACAGATTATAGAAAAAGGCCACATCCCAGAAATATTAGATGTAACTACCGACATGGGTAAGATGTGGTTCAAATCTAGTGGGGATGACTATGTAGCTAGCTTTAATAAGGGGGGCGATTTAATGGGTATCGAAACGGCTCACTTCCCCAAACCTCCAGAAGATCGGGCAGTCAATAAGCATCAAAATGCTATCTACGAACCAGATAAACTAGATTTGGATGGAATTGATGATCTCTAAATTAGAGGAATTAAAAGCCTTTCTACGTAAAGAAGGTGGCGGCGGCGGTAACGGCGGCGGCGGTAACGGCGGCGGCGATGGTGGTGGTGACGGAGGCGGATTTTCAGGAACCGTTTCTACTGTGGATTCGTCTGGGTTCGTACCTACCTATGGCGGTGGGGGTAAGAGAAAGAAGCCTAGCAAAACCAAGGTAACCAAAGGTTCGGAAAGTTTTGCTAAAGAACTTTTAGACTTTGCTATAGAAGAGTCTGAGCAGTTAAATAAGGCTAAGGATATGAGAAATACTGCATTAGGGCAATCCTCCCCTAGTGGAGATAACACTAAATACACTCGACATGCTGATATAGGTAGGAATAGTCAACATAGAGTACTTAGTCCCCCAGAAGTCCCCCTACAGCATGATGCTGTCTTGAATTGGGAAGAACTTTTCCAAAAATCCGAAATGGTAGATTTGCAGATTACCGCAAAAGTGCTAATACGGGACTCCGCAGGGCAACTGTTGATATTAAAGGATAAAGGTTCCGATTGGTGGGACTTGCCTGGTGGTCATATCCACGAAGATGAAACTCCTGAAGAGGGAGCCCTAAGAGAAGTTGAAGAAGAAACAGGTTTAAAGTTAAATGATGTCTTTTTAGTGATGGGAGCAGAGGTAGACACTGATATAGGGCATAAACTAGCCCTATTCTTAGTTTCCTCCATTACTGTGGAGTCTCCTAAGCCCCTGATAAGCGAGGAGCATTCCGACTTTGCTTGGGTAAGATTGGAAGATTCTCGTTATTACAACTTAGGCGTGTGGGCACCTATTGTGGAACACCTAATGAGTGACCCTAAAGGCACTCAATCTGAGATTCCAGACAGTTTGAGCAAGTCTGTTTTAGTTAATACCGAAGATAACGGAGATAAAACAGTACTTTCAGCTGATGGGGTTTACCTAGTGAAGAGCGACGGAACACTTTTCAAGCAAGAACCCAGGCCTCCCTCTGAGAGTACTAGCCCAGAGTTAACTATTGAAGAAGACGACCTTTTAGAAAAAGGTGTTCGTATTCCTAAAAAGTTCTACAGGAAACCCACCTTAGAACACATATCCATACTCCACGCCCCCCGCACTATAGTAATGGACTCCCCGAATATTTCCGACCCCCCTCCCCCTAGTTCTGGAGAAGTTCTCGAACAACTGGAGGAGGTACAGATCGCCCTAAGGCAACTCAAGCCGCAGGATAAACTCAGGTTGGAACAGGCTCTAGACGAGTCCGATGACACTCTACTAAGACCCTTTGAGTTATACACGGCTAGTCATGGACTAGACTTTTCAGAACAGGCAAGTATCCTACGAAATCTAGTTAGAGATACAGCCGCAATAGTTATGGAAAAGAAGTACGCATTCAACTTCCCCCGACCGTGGCAATATCAGATGGGGGATCCCGACATAATGGTTGGAGGTATACGTCCGTCTATACAAACGCCATCGTACCCTTCAGGACACTCTACACAGGCAGTAGTAATTTCAGAATTCTTAGGTCGGATATTTCCAGATCACATAGATAATTTTAGAATAATTGCCGAGAATATAGGAACCAACCGAGTAAAGGCTGGGTGGCATTTTCCTATGGATCACGTAGCCGGTAAAAAATTAGGTTTAGATATTATGGACCTTGTTCCGATGGGAACCGACCTAGACAAGGAAAGAGTATACATAAAACCTGGAGAAGAGTCCCCAGAAGGGGTTAGGGTGGAAACTGGACCGTCTGGGGGAAAGTTTTATGATTCTCCTGGCCAGGAAGGTATGACTGAATTAGACACATCAGACAGACCTAAGACTACGGATGATCTCAAATATGAAGGATTAGACACCCCCGCATCGCATCCAGATAGGGTACCAGGAGGCACTACGGAGTGGGATAGACTTCTGAACTATGAGATAGATTCAGAAGGTAATGGTTATGGAGAAAGAACTCTGAAGGCGATAGGTATGGATTCGGAGGAGTGGGATGACAAATTCGCTTCACAGTGGGTAACTGATTCAGATGATGAGCAGTATGGAGAGGCCTGGATTAGTAATTCCTTAGAGGGACACGCTGTTGCTCTACAATACGCCGCCTCCGATATATTCTCTAGTGATAAGAGCCGTATGGATAAGATGGCAAAGCACTTCAGAACAGATATGTTGACAGATGAGGAGGTTCATGGGGATAAGGCTCGAAAGAAAGCTGCACAGTACCTACGTGATACCTACGCCAACACACAGCGCAGCTTCGAGGAGCGGGGCATAAAGGAACTTGAGTTGTATAGAGGAGTCAAAACAGGTGGACAGGCTGGCGTAAAAGCAGGAGAACGCATAGGTATGAAAGACCTACCTCTTTCCTCATGGACTGCTGACCCCAGTACAGCAAACGGCTTTGGAGACACTGTTGTATCTAGGAAATTTGATGTAAGAGATGTTGTTATGTCTATGATGGACAAAATGCCATCATCAGAGTTTGAGTTCGTCGTACACACACCAGACCAAGGTTTTGAATCTACAGTTCAGTTTGTATCATATCAAGACGAACGATAGGAGAGAGAATGGAAATTATAGATCTGACCGATCAAGATCCCGATAATCACAATTGGCTGAACCAAGTTCGCCAAGGGAAAAATGAACAGGGAGAAGCGAACCCTGACGAATTAGTAGAGGAGTAAGTTATTGCTAATACTAGAACAAGAAAAGAAAGATTGGTTACTAGAACAAGCAAGTGTTAGTGACCCTAACTGGACAGAAATAGCTAGACAGTATGAAGAAAATTTTGGGGAACGGCGACATAGGTCCACCATCCGAAGATGGGTTCTTTCCCTCCTTAGAGAAGTCCAGATCATGGAACTTCATGGGGAAGATGGACTACTTCAAGATGAGGTATCCACTACAAGGGCTAAATTAGAACGCTCCCACTTTAAAAAGCGTGTTACTGCTTTAGTTAATAAGCAGCTATCCCACGAGAATATCGTGGACGTAATCCAGAAGACCACGCAAGCTTTACCTCCCGTAGAGGTTAAGACGTACTCCAAGCCAAAAACTAAGTCTGACAGTCCAATAGTGGCTGTTGCCCCCCTAACTGATTTACACATAGGTGAGGGCATAGACTCCGATCAAATGGGTGGAATGAATGAATATAACTTTGAAATCTTTAGCCGTCGGCTTTATGGTTGGACTAATCAGGTTTTGGATTTGGTTTCTCTACGGAGAGAGCATTCGAGCATCCCGATCCTCAAAGTCCCAATGCTCGGAGACATGGTGTCAGGAGAAATCCACGAAGAATTAGTCAGGAGCAACTTAGATAATATTGTTATGACTATGGCTCGGGGAGCGTATATGACCGCCCAATCCATGATCGTCCTAGCTCAACATTTTGAGGAAGTTCAAATAGACGCTGTAGTGGGTAATCACCAGCGGCTAAGGAAAGAAATTTACTATAAGGACAAGTACGTAGGATGGGACTTTTTATTCTACCAGTGGGTAGCTGCTTTCTGTAAGAACCAAAAGAATATCAAATTTACCATACCTAAAACGTTCTATCAATTGATAGATGTGGCTGGGTGGGATGTTCTCATACACCATGGAGATGCCATGCGTGGTTCTTCGATGCAGCAGAAGGTTCATTCCCTAAGGCAAGCATTACAGCCTCAGGGTAAGTCGTTTCAGTACATGCTTATGGGACACTATCACCATGTAGAAGAACACGATATTGGAACTGGGACAGCCTTGATGTGTGGCTGCATGAAGGGTACGGACGAGTATGCGTTTTTGAACGGTTTAGCATCGAAGGCCTCTCACGTACTAACGTTCTTTCACCCAAAACATGGCATGATTAGTAGGGACACGATATTCCTAGAACGGTACGATACGGCGCAGCACTCATTTAATGACTATGTTCCCGAAATTTGGTCAAGTCTTATTGAGTAGACATTAGTATAATATTAAAGGGAGTAATCTAATGGGTGTTGACCGAGCTACATATAGACGTATTAAAACACAAATATTAAAAGCTATCACAAGTGGCGTTCAGGTCAACGGAAAGCATGTTTTTAATGACTCCCAACATAAAGTTCCTGTAAAAACAGGGTTTCTAAAAAAGAGTGGTGGTTTAGCCATCAAAAAAGATGGCTGGAAAATTGTATATAACGCTCCGTATGCTGCCCAAGTAGAAGAAGGTAGCCCAGGTGGTAAAGTTTTTATCGAACCTAGCGTTCGACAAGCTCATGTACGTAAAGATGGAACTAAGGTAAAGAAATCTAAAGTAAAGGGGTACCAGATTGATACTCCTGAACGAGAGGGTAGTCGATATCTTACGAGGGCAGTTGATTCCCAGTTGCCTGATTTAACAACTAATATATTTAAAGCCTTACAAAAAAAGTTTACCGTAAGAGGGGCAACTACTACTGCCGGAAAACCCAGCTCCTCTGGGGGAAATCCTAAATCTTCTTCTGGAGGAAAAACACAAGGCTCAAAACATAAGAATAAGTTTGGAGGAAAGAGATAGTGCCAAGTAAGCAAGAAATTCAAAATATTTTAGATAATATTACTCCCTTTCAGGAATATATTATGCGGGGAGCGTCCCGTATGGTGGGTCAGTCGTTAGATCAGCTAGAATCGGCAATGCCTGAAGGACGACAATTAGAAAAGCTAAAACAGTTGATAGAAGATATAATGTACGATTATCGTGACTCTCTTCTTAGAGCCACAGTTGAGTTAGATATAGAAAAAAAGATTAGTAAATAGGGGAAACGTATGTATCAGTCTGTAAGACGGGTAGACGGAGAATCAGTAAAGCAAGATGAAATGCAGAGTCTTTATGAAGGACTGGCAACGAATAGGAATTTATTTCTTTATGGCACTATAGTAGGGCCTATGGATAGGATTGATAACTGGAATCCGGGCTTTACGGCTGATTCTATTATTGCCCTAAGTGTAGAGGACCCTACAGAGCCTATTATTCTACATATAGACTCACCAGGAGGTTCGGTGAGAGATGGGCTGCGACTGATAGACATAATGAATACGGTTTCTGCTCCAGTATGGACAATAGGTGCTTCTTGTTACAGTATGGGTGCGATGATATTAGCAGCGGGAGAACCGGGACACCGTTATGTGTACCCACACTCTCACACTATGCTGCATTTACCGTCTGGAACCACCAGAGGAGATGCAAAACAGGTAGAGATTCAGAGTAAGGAAATGCAGAAGGTGAAGAGAACGTTAGTTGAACTACTAAAAGAGTGGGGAGCATCTAAGGATGAACGGGCTATAATAAGAGATATAGACCGTGAGTTTTATCTCAACTCCGCAGAGACTATAGAGTACGGTTTAGCAGATAAATTAGTTACAAATGATACTTTTAAAGGGTTGTAGTAACCCAGGGGATTAATGAACGAATTCACCCTACTTAGGGTTTGTAAGGGACTAAAAAAGTTCTCTGTTACAGAGGACGAGGTATTAAATTTATCTAAGGATATATCCTCTAGAACTCTTGAATTCCCTCAAGATGAGAGTTTTAAGTCTGCCTCCCAATTCTTATCCTCTACTGCCCAGCACTTTATTTTAGATAAAAATTTCTTTGTACGGGCATACCCAGAGGGAGACTATAAGTACTTCTCCAAGTCGATAACTGCTATGTTGTCCGAGGATGAAGTTTTAGAAAAAGATGGGTTGTACGAAAATATCCATAATAAAAGAAATCGTGGAGAGCGTATGCGGAGTGAGGGAAGCCCCGAAGCTCCTACGGACGAAGATTTTGAGGATGCTGCTAAAACGGCTAAGAAGTCTCAAGATTATGCCGATTTCTCAGACACTGAAACTGGTGCCCTACTAAACCTGTCTAAAGGGGCTCCTTCTGGGGGCATGACTACCAAGGGAAGTATTAAAGGTGCTATAGACGAGTATGAACGCCTATACAGGGCGGGATTCTCCACAGACGCTGAAATTCTCACCCTTTCAAGGTATTATCCGCAAGATAGGAAGTTAGCTAAACTAGCTGGAGACATCATAGAAAACGGTGAACCTATGGTTGTAGGTGGACCCGCCTCAGTAGAGGTGGTTGACAGAGAAGGTCACCTTATTACTATGGACGCAATGGATAGAGCCTTTAAGAAGTTCATGGGCAACATACGAACTAGGAACGCCATGGTCCTCCACTCGGATGTTCAGGTGGGTTGGGCTCTCCCAGCATATATAAATAAATCGGGTCAAATCTTTAAAAGTGGTGTATATAAAAACCACTTATTCTTTATCACAGAAATGCGTAATGATACTAAGATTGCCGAGAGGGTCAAAGAGCAAGTTAAAGAGGGTCGTATTAGGAGTTATTCCATTGCAGGTTCCGCCCTTAGCACAGATTCGGAGTTAGTGCAGGAAGACGGTAGGGATAAGATAATTACTAAGGTGACCGAACTCGAACTAGCAGAAGTTACTGTTTGTGAACAGGGGGTTAACCAAGGTGCCCACTTCAACTTGCTAAAGGCTCATGGTTCTAAAGAGTCCGGTAGTTGTATTGATGGAAGCTGTCTTATTACGCTGGAGAAAGAACAGGCTGGACCTGGGTCAGGTGTTCCCAATGGGGGAGTCACTGGCGGAAACTACAACAAGTTTTATGGTGCGTTTGACCCAGACAAGGATTTACCTAAATCTGGAGAGTTGGTTGAAACCTACTCAATGGACAACACTACTCAAGGAAGTATGTCACCAGGATTGGAGTCATACTCAGAGTATAATGAAGATAAGGCAAAAGAAACTCTAGAAGACACATTTGCCAATAACCTACGGGAGGTCGTAAAAATGGGTACGCTACAAGGTTCTTCTGAGGAGAAGAAAGTAGTCAAAGACTCTGTGAAAAACTCTTCTTTGGAGAGTTTAAAGAGGTATGTGGACGGAGCTCCGAAATCGGATTCGTTTGACACCGACAAGGGTACCTTGGCTGAAATTTTCGATACTCCAGAAGAGATTCTGGCTCAAACTGAGCGCATTCGAGAAAAATATGGTTGGCCTAAGGAAAAAGAAGCCTTAGAAGAACTAGCCGATATGACCAATAACCCAGAATCTGGGGGAACGTGGCAACGAGGAACAGCCGTCACCACCGCTGGTCAAGATGACCAAACTCTTGATATAACTAAATCTGAAGATTGTGGATGTAACTAATGAGCAAACGACTACTATCTGCCCTATTTCCTAATTTTGTAAAAAAGGAACACATCCAGTCCCAGCGACTTTCTCAGGGCCCCTTTGGTGCGGGTCTGAAGAAGGGTAGAAAATACCTAAAACCTGGTGAAAAGGCTCCCGAAGGGGCAAATGTACAAACTGGTCCTCAGGGTGGACAGTACTACGACGAAATGGGTGGTGGTGGAGCTGGCAAGGAGCAATTCCTAGGTGGTGGAGCGCAAGGATACGATATTGATTATGGCGATCCAGAACGTTCCGCCCAAGTTAGGGAAGAATTAGACCAACAAGGTATGGGAGTTCCTCCCGCACCTGAAGCTGGTCCTGAAATCTCTGAAGACAGAAACGTAGTTGGCGGAATTGATTACGGTCCAGCCAAACCAGAAATTAAACCAGAAGATGTCGATTACGGTCCAGCAGACAAAGGAACTCCTGCCCTACAAGATAGTAAGGATTACTTAAAGGGAACTGCTGATGCTTGGGCAGAGCAGATGACGAACGACCCAGCTTTTACGGGGTCAGAGGCTCAAATAGATGCTGCTGTAGCTGACCTTGAATTTGAAATTCAAACGGAGGATTCTGCTGTACGGCAAAAACACGCAAGCCAAGGTCAAGAGGAGGAAGTACACAATGAGAATTCTCATTTAGACCATAGAGAAGGCGATATTGACGATAACGGTAACTGGACAGCCCCACTGAACGAGGAGAGCCAGAAACTTGTAGACGAGTTTAGGGATAAGATATCTTCAGGTGGTGGAGCGCAGTCTCCCATGATTCCTAATCCAGGCGGATATGAGGAAGGTACTAACTACACTGATACTCAAGTGGTCAATCCAGATATACCGGATACGATTCCTAACCCTGGCGGATTTGAAACCGGCAACTACACGGATAGTGAGATTCCTAATCCCGCTAAGTACCCATCAACTACCGGACCTACTGCTAATCCTCCAGAGGGACGGGTTGATGACGGCCCGGCTGCCACTCCTGACGTATCCGAAGCTACTTTTGACGGGCAAGGTAATATACAAACACCAGGTAGCGATCCCTATCCTGTCAGTGAGATGATTAGTGAAGGTACAGATAGTGAATCTTTATCTCATTTAATTGACGCATATCAAAACGAGTCTGGGGGCAAACAGAGTGTTCCGGGCATCCTATCTGAGGGTTACTCAGGCCCACTAAACAGAGATAGTTTTGAGGACTCTATTTCTAATAATCAATCTGAAGACTTTTACATAACAGATAACGATTACGAGGATGCTATAGGCTTCTTTGATTGGCTAGGAAGCAAAGCAGGAACCGATTCGGATACAGGACAAGGTTTCGGTGTGGGAACGGATAACAAATATCAACCCACTGGATACGAAAATGAAGCACAAAAACCTAAGACTACGGCTGGACAACCCTCTGGTCCTACGCCTGGACAAGACTATTCCAGTTGGTTTTCAAGTAGTGGGTTCGATCAAGAGGATTTCCATGAAGCCGTTATCGAGTCTCAAGGTAGCGTTCACGAACCTGAGATGGCATCTTCAGGGGCGCAGACTTGGATGGAGGAGAATGAAATAGATCCCAACTCTACGTTGGGTGGCCTATTATTTGACTATGCGGATTCGTATTCTAGGGAACGAGCTCAAGATGCCGCAGAATTCTACGGGGAGCAATATTCTCTCATGGCTAAGATGATGCAGAAATACAACATAGATAACAGACGAAGTGATCCAGTAATACTGTCCAACAAGGGCGGTAGGCAACGTAAGTAACGGAGATAGATATGATCGCATTTATAAGTAAACTACTACCAGCCGAGTATCGTGCTTTATTGGCTTTAGGTCAGCAAATTTTTGCTAACTTGGACACCAAAGAAGAACGAGCAGATGCTTTGAATTACATAAAGGAAGCTCTAGCTGATGGTCAGGTAACCGTTCCAGAATGGGGACGCATTGGCGGGAAGCTAGGCATTCTAAAAAAGAGGGCTAAGTGAAACTACTTAGAGAGTTCTTTCCGATACCACTTATCGTATTCGGTGGTCTGATGGTTGACCTAGCTAACTATCTAGACCCGGAAATAATAACTATCCAAATTATTGCATGGACCTCAGTTATTATAGGTGGAATTGGATTAGCTAGGATTGTTTGGAATAAAGTTAGATGGTTGAGTAATTCCTAGGAGAATTTACCGTGTACGAAGAGATGGGTGAGTATGACTTATGGGAATCCCGAGACAGAAAAGTTAATAAACGCAGGAATATTAAGAATTTGAATAAGAATTATAGTCCTGGGACCGAAAAAAAGACTGAGAAACCACGAGTTACGGAAAACCGTAAGCTTACAGATTGGGATTCAGACGACATTTTCTCCATAGACGAGTGATTTCGTACTAAGTCCACGTATAATAACAATAGACGAAGAGGAGCAGTTGCTTTGGCATCTGCTCTTTTTATTTGTTTTCGCATAAATGAGGACATGCGGCGAGACCACCCTCTAGAGCGATTAAGAAAGGTTTGGAATTGGAACTAGATATCATCTAGATCATTTAATCCTTTGGAGGAATTAATGGCAGACATGGATGTACTAAAGGGTAATACCCTTGCTCTAGAAGCTATCGCACAGCAACTACAGAAGTCTAACGACCTCTCAGCTGCGATTGCTGCTAGATTTACGAAAGAAGATGAAGCTAAAGCAGAGGAAGAGAACGACGAAGCTGAAGCTGTGGCAAAGGCTGCATTTACCCGAGAAATTGTAAAAGCAGTTCGTTCATCGCTCACCAAGAGTGACAAAGCACCTACAGGTGCTTCCGCTCAGGGTGTTCCCGTAGACGGCTACAACTACAAGAACGTATCTAGCGGTGCTGCACCAGATGCAGACACTGAAGAAGAAGCCAACATCGACAACTCAACCGAAACTACCCAACAGCCTCTTGAAGCTGGTGAAAAGACTAGCTACGGAGCTGGTATCCAGAAAGAGCTTCCAGGTATGGGTGACGAAGGCGCAGAAGAGTACCCTCAGATAGAGGATGCTGGTATGCCCCAGGAAGAAGAGAAAGTTGAAATGGCATACATGAAGGCTCAACTGTCATCTATGGCTAAAGCCATAACTGACCTTGCTAAGTCCCAGAGTTCTAGTGACTCTGCGGTTGCTGAAGCAGTTGAGAACCAGATGCGAAAGATTGGCTGGAAAGAAGCTGAGACTGGTGGGCGACCACACAGCCGGATTCTACCAGATGCTGGTGACAAACTCGAAAAAGCGGCAGAAATTGGCGCACAGGCTCAGTCCGGCGAGTTTAACCCAGAAACTGTAGTCGATCAACTTACCAAGATGAGTTATGCTGATATGGCAGAAATGCAAGTTAGTATGGCTGGTCAGGGGGATGCCCTTACAGGTATCCTGAATCAGAAGTAACTAGGAGATTAAGATAGATAATGGCTCAAAGTAATCCATCACTATTTCAGTACTTCAGTCAGGCACAGCGTGGCCGTGGTTTGCTTGAAAACGTCTTCGGACCAGATTTCATGCAGAAGCAGTCATACTTTACGGTTGACTCCGCTACTGGAATTTTTAATGCTACATATGGACGCAAAGTGTGGCACGCTCTAAACAACCAGACTCGATTCTGGAATGCCCTACCCCGTGTGGTATGGGGCAACAGCGTCGGTTGGCGTGTACGAACCGACCGTGGTTCCGGGCGATCTCGTCCGATCACGGAAACGGGATCTCTCCCAACCGTGGACATCTCAAATATTGAGAATGTCAACTCCCTCCCAAGAATCGTTGGTACTACCTTTGGTGCAGCTGTGAAGGCAATCTTCACCGCCAACCTTGAGGGTGGTGCTGGTGACATTCTTGCTATGGAGCATGAGAATGCAGAAATTGACCACGTAAAAGAAATCAACGAGGAACTCCTTGCTGGTTCTGCTTACTTGGCGAGCGCAGGTGCGACTACCACTTTCACGGTTCCAGCTTCCGTAGCTAAGAACTTCAAAGTTGGTGACGCAGTTTCGCAGTACGACCTAAGTGCTACTGACTGGGACCGCACGAGTGGTTCTGTAGTTTCGGCTGTCAACACCTCAACTGGTGTTGTAACGGTTGCTTCAGGCACTACTTTCGCTGACGGTGACGTTGCTGCGATTTACAGTCGTGCAGGTATGACTTCAATTGATGATATCGTCTGGGAAGACGGTGCAGCAGTTGGTGGCGCATCCCACTCTAACTACACCGCTAACGGTGGTGTACGAGCATACAACCTAACGTATGCTGACCGTACTGCTGGTACCTGGAACGCAGGTGCTTCGGTACAGTACAACGCTGGTACAGGCCGTGACTTGTCGTTGAACCTTTTGGACAACGCAATCCTGAACATTCGTAAGAATGGTGGTGAGCCAAACCTCATCCTCATGGGACACGACCAGTACTTCAAACTCGAACGACTCCTGAACTCGCAACAGCGATACATGGGTCAGGAAGAGTTTGAAGTTGGTGTTGGTGACGAGCGAACATTCCCAGGTACTCGAACGGGTCTTATCCTTTCGACTTACATGGGAATTCCGATCCTCACGGACAACGACGTTCCTGTTTCAGTTTCTTCGGCTGACGCAGTTCTTGGTCAGAACGTTTACGTTCTTGACACAGATGCTGTTGAAATTGCTGTGGCACAGCCTACGCAGTATGTTGAGAACCGTGACTACTTTGCAGCTAACTCGCTGGTAGTTCGTGGTCTTCTCTACACTATGGCTGAACTTCGAGCCCGCAACATTTGGCACACCGCCAAGATTGCAGACTTGAGCGCATAGTCTAATTGACTTGTGGTGGCGACCCCTTCAGAAATGGGGGGGTCGCCTTCTATTGAATGTAATGTAATGTAATGGTGAATAATGCGAAGTGTGTACGTCGATGGCGTGATACAAAGTTTGGATATACAGACTAATAGGATGGTGGGAGAAATTATGAATCTCATAGAAGCTTCCCTACCCGACAGTCTTCCAACTATAGCTTTGAAAAAATCAATAAAACAAACCATGTGGCGAACAAATCGCACTATTCAAGATGATGTGAACGGCATGTCTTTCACTAATGAGGACAAAATATAATGGCTAAACATACTTTTAAGATGTCAGACGTAACGGGCGATGCTCGTCTTCTGGCTCGTTCCGCTCTAGGTTACGATTTCAACTACTTTGCTGACGATGAGACCCTCATCTTTGGTACAGGTAGTGACGCTACAATTTCTTGGGATGGCGACTCCCTAAACGTTGCATCCGCAGCAACCGAAGTCTCTGGTACTCTTGCTGTTGCAGGTGCAACTAGCTTGGGAACTACTGCTCCTATGACTGCGGGAACAGGTATTACTGGCGGTACTGGTACTGTGTACCACTCATCAGTAGTAAAAATTGGTGCTATCTTTGAAACGACTATTTTCATTGATCTTACCGGACTAAGCTCTAATGTAGTTACCGATATTATTGGTAAAGCAGCTACCGCAAACTGCCACATTGGGCAGGTTACGGATGCTGTAAACGGAACCATCTTTGCTGGTTACGTTCAATGTCTAGAGGCTCCGGGCACAGGTGAGCCAGATATTGATGTGTGGTATGCTGATGAAGCTACTGGTGCAGAAGATACGGCGATAACAGCTTTGACAAACCAAACTGTTGTCTTGACTGCTGCTGCCGACTGGACAATTGCTATCGACGGAACAGTTACACGACCTATTACTGGTATGCCAGCCGCTGACAAGTATCTATACTTGGTAGGTGGTGGTGGAACTACAGATGCAGTTTATGATGCAGGTAAATTCATCATCAAACTCTACGGTGCGTAAAGAATAAACTAGTGGTGGTCACCTTCTTCGGAGGGTGACCACTATTTAGATTAGCGAGAAAAGGTGAATTATGAGTGAAATCGAAGAACTGGAAGAGAAATACGACATTCTTATCAAGGTGATTCAGGCACTTAAGAATGGTGATCTAGATATGGAACGTATAGTACTGTCCGCTGATGGATTTACAGTCCTAGATACCGAAATGGTGATATAATAGAAGACGGGCATATAACGAAGCCCTCTCAAACAGTGAGGATTAGGTAGGCAATGGGCAATTTTACAAACAGTGTGCAACAATTGGATACTTTAGTCCGGTCACAGTCGGATAACTTAGTAGATTTCTCGGTAAAAGAAAGTGTTCATGCCTTTAACCGCATAGTTCCTGTTAGCCAAGTTCTAGCTACTGCTGAAACTCCGCTAGATTTATATAATATTCAAACAGAAAACGCAAATCGCCCCGCTGCTGTAAACCTGTTTACCAATTCCCTCTTTCAAAACTCCGCCACTGGTGTAACCAATGATGGAGCTCCTGCAACTAGAGTTACTACAACTCCCCGCTTGGGAACACACTCCCTACAGTTGAACCCAGCTAACTCTGCTGCTCTTGAAGGGGCTTACGCTACTGTAACTAATATAGGCGGGCTAGATACTTATCTCGTCGCCTCTATATATGTTCGTGACGCTTCCGATGCGGATGCCACGGTAATCCTAAAAATTAAAGATAGTGACGGAACTGACGTAGCAACTTCCGCCGTAGTTAATGTGACTGATTCTTATCAGAGACTAGAATGTAGGTTCGTCCTACCCGCTACTTCGGCAACTTATAGGGTTTGGTTTGGAACATCTGCCCAACATAACACAAATCTGTTCTTTGACAGTTTACAGATAGAGCATCGTCAAGACAGCATGGCTACAGAATTTATAAACCCGATTGCTCAAGCAAACTGTTCATGGCGGGGAACTGCCGACGCTTCCATGACGCAAAGAATATCCCCTCTTTCAGTTATTAAAGGGTTTAGACTTAACTTCTCTCACGATACTTTGATAGCCTTTGACACCACAGCCGATGTAAAGGCAGTAGGTCACGCTAGTAGGGAACGAAGTCACCTAGTTGATGTCTCTGTGTCGGCAATATGGGAACCATCCTGGCCACTAGACATTCGCCAGAATATTTCGTTCACTAATGGTGCCGGTTCTGAAACTCCTACGGTGTTTGGAACGTTGTTTGGACGTAGCACCCTGTAGCTCCCGGTTATCCCCATGTGGCTGTTCAATAAATTATTCCACAAACATAAGCCTGTTTTAAAGCTATCTAAATTTAAGGGAAAAATTCCCAAAGCGGAAGTCATTTGTGATTTTTGCGGAGAGCCTACCACCTTTTTACCCAAATAATAGTGCTGTACCTAGTCATAGTATAAGAGGAGTTGAATATGGATAAGACTGAACTGATTGAAAAATGTAATGTGTGTGAAGAGGAATTAATATACCCAGGCAATGTGGACTCCTCAGGAGTCAAGTGTGACAGATGTCAAGTCTGTCCATTCTGTAGTAGTAATTTTACTATTACCCATCTGAACGGGGTGGTAGTAGAGCGAAGATGTATGAAATGTAACGCCTATACTGAAACATATATTTAGACAATTAAAATCTCTTTAGGGGGGTTGAATGGCTAAAAACTACCAATATTATGAAAAGTTTCCATTGTACTGGGTTCAAACTTTACGGGATGAACTATCTAAAGAATTTATGGGGTACTCAGAAATGTTTGGGTACCTTCCCCCTGTAAAAGAACACTCTGTTATTGGAACAATAGCAGGGAACCTCCCCTCCAAGCCTCAGGGCATCACCATAGGTGGAACTATCTACTACACTCCGAGATATCCTGTAGTTACGGAGAAGTTCCGAGAAAAATATGGCGACGAAGAATCTCTAATCTATGAATTTGGTATGTATGCCCACGAAACATTCCATGCCATAGATCAAGAAGTTACTAAACCTTTACGTATTCTTGATGTTAAACTCCTTTCAGGAAAGGTTCGTTGGTTTACTACATACGTTTTGAAACTTATGAAAACTCCTAACGCTAAAACCCACCCAATGGAAATTCCAGCATACGAACTTCAGAAATATCTAAAGGGTCTAGCGAGAGCAGCTGGTGATAATAATGGATGATAAACCGATCACGGTAAGGAATTCTGTAACCATATCCAGTTTAGAGTGTCGAGAGATTCTTAAAAGGTTAGAGCTTTGCAGCGATGATGTAAAAATGGGTTTACCTATTTCGGAGTCTCATTTAGATACGCACCTGGCCGAGCTGACTATGTTGGTGAAACGAGTGGTCAAACAACAACAGCCAACTCCGAGAATACAAGAAGTCCCTATATAAGGGAAAAGTCAAATGGTTAGTAGAATATATATAGATGTAGATGAAACCTTGGTATTTTGGGATGACCCTCTAAGACCCTACCATGGACAATATACAGTTAATGAAGATCTAGTCTCAGCTGTACGTAAAGTTCTTGAACTAGGCTCCACCGAAGTTAGGATATGGTCAGGTGGTGGAAAAGCTTGGGCAAAAGAGATGGGTTTGAAGCTATTTCAGGACTACGACCTAGAGGCGTTCGATAAGTACGACACTTGGGATAAAATACCTGAACTTTCCGTGGCCGTTGATGACCGAGTTCAAGATGAACGCTATTATTTACAACGTTTCGATAGGGTATTTTCCCCCGATGAGTTCGTCAAGGAGTACACATGCTTTCTGTAACTTATGAAACCTTCGATGAAGTGGTACTTGAGTCTAAACGGCTAGTTGTGGTAGATTTTTGGGCTGAGTGGTGTGGTCCTTGTAAAGTACTAACCCCACTAATAGAAAAAGTTTCAACCGACTACGATATGGACTTTGTAAAAATTAATATTGATGACTGTCCTGAATTGGCAGAAGCATTTAATATTAGAAGCATTCCAACCCTCCTTATTTTCCATAAGGAAGAACCTGTAGCACAGGTGTCGGGGGTTATGACCGAAGATGACTTACGCCTCCAGTTAGACTATGCAATAGCTCTTACCGACGACTACGAGGGGATGCAGGATTCTAGGATCCCGTAGTATAATACTAAAGGGAATGTTTTACGTGCATTGAGGGAAAGGCTTGGTCGAAAAAACTAAAGATGAAATAAATACTTCCCCCGTTGAGGGTGAAGAAGAAGAAGAATCTTCTGGTAAAGATGTAACCCTCACGGGGCAGCAGCTTATAACGCTGCTTGTTTTCTTTCCTATAGTTGTTGTATGGCTAACTTTGGCTGGCAGGATTATCTGGAGTGCTACTAGCAACCCGGAAACTCTCGACAACATCGAACCTTTGCTACTTGCTCTGGCTGTGTTAAGTATTCCTGTTAGTGGTGGCTTATCAGAAATCCTGAAGGCTTATAGCTCGGGAGGAAAATAAATAATGAAACTCGTAATAAAGAACAAGAAATTTAGGCTACCTAGATTTCGACTACCCAAGGTACGTACTGATTTCGGCTTTCCGACAATCGACATCGCAATCCCTAGGGTGGTGTCTAAGATAAGCGTTGGCGGCCACTTCAAGAAGATGGCTGGGGTTTCCATAAGCATCGCAGGTCTTGTCGTTGTGGTCGCAATTGCCTTTGCTGCTGTCGGAGTAGAGCAAGCAATAACATTCCCAACAGCTGCGGAGTACACGGTAGGCTCACAGGACAAGGTTGTGGGCATCGGACAGGACTTAGGGAACAGTCCAGAGACTCAGACACTCAAACTGAACATCGGTGGGGCTAGAATCAAAGGCATTATCATAGACGACCTTGAAGTTGGTTCGAGCGCAGTAAGTGAATCTCTGAAGATCACGACCGGAAGTACAAGCATCTGGCTAGAGTGTGATGAAGTAATCATCGACAACCTAGTTGCTCCTTCACTGACAATAAAGAACTCTGAGATTTACAGCCTAACTGTCAATGATAACAAAGCTGATGGTAACTCATTTAGTCCGACGTTAGCTAATGGTATCAAAGACATCACGGTTGCAAGCACTCGTGGTGCTGTCGATATGCCATCAATCACCAAGTCAGATTATGACCGTATTTGGATTGACGTTATAGGAACCAGCGCACAATGCGCCCAGTTGCACATCAAGAACGTATCGGCTTACGGTGCGCCAGTCGTACTAGACCAGATCAAAGCAGGTTCTTTGATTATAAAGAACTCGACCATTGGTGACGGAGATGGAATTGATTCTGCTGACTTCGTGCTGGAGTCCACTGTGAAGATAAGCACTAGTAGCTTAACTAACAACACTGAAGTGCCAATTAGCGTGAAGTAAGTATGGTTGATTACTGGCGATGGACTGCCTTAGTTACCTACCTCATCATTTGCGTCTACGATTTCGTAGTTGTGCCTGTTTGGTATGGATTATCTAGGGCGACCTTAGATGTAGATGGTTATATGGCAAACCTACAACTGATGGAAGACCCGATGGTACAGATGGAATATCTAAAGAAATTAGTAAGTCAGCATGACCCGTTTACACTCAAGGGTGGCGGGTTGTTCCATCTGGCCTTCGGGGCGTTATTGACTGGCTCAACGCTAGGAAAGAGAGGGAAGTAATGAAAGCTTCAACTGAAACATTATTCCATATTTATCTAGTGATGCTCGGAGCAATCTTTGCTCTTGGCATCTACGTGATGATACAAACGCTTTTCGGAGTGGAGTATGTCTTAATAGGTTAGAAAGTATGCTATACTTTCCTTAGACAGTTGATCTCTAGACCAATCCCTTATCACCAAGCGATCTTCGAAGCGATCTTTGAACTGTCAATCTAATGGAGTGGTTCTTAGTCCAGGTCTAAGAACCACTCCATTTTTATGTCTAAATTCCTACTAGAAAGAAAAACCCCTAACCTTGGCACGACAGAATCCTAATAGAGTTCGTAAGAGCGCACGTTCCTGTATGCTTGACGGCATAAAGCACGACTGGGATATTCGACCACAAACCTTTGCTATGAAATTAGAGGCTAGTGGGGGGTATCTACCTGTTATATGGACATGTCAATTCTGTTCTGTTACAATACACAAACGATATGAAAGACCTAAAGCAGTTCTGTACACGCAGACAACAAGAAGATGAAAAGCATGGTCACGCAACAGTTTGAAACTCTTAGGGAGTATATCTGTGATATTGTAAGGTATTCTTACAGAGTCATAAGAGGATAAGTTATGAACGATGAAAGAAACATTCGGTACTCTGTTGATGAAGTACGAAAAGAGGTACGTGAGCTCCACACTGAATTGGTGGTGTTCAAGAGTAGTATGCTAGAAATAGTAGCATCAATAAAAACTCTTATGGGTGTAACCGGACTAGTAGTGATTCTACTAGGTGCGCTCCTCATCTGGGGTTAGAAAGTTATTATGAGTTCTATAAGTAACCGAGAAATTATACAAGAGTATGTAGATGGAAACGGCAGGACGAAAGAAGGGGGAGATACTATACGATACATCATAGAGTATCGTAATACCTTTGATAACTCCCCTACGTGGAAGCTATGCCGCAATAAGGAAGAATATAAATACTATCTAGAACACGGAGCATTTGTAGAGCCCTTCCTACTATGGACGAGGAAAGAATCTACAAAAACCTATCCGACCACTGTAAATCCGAATGCTCCCTTACTCCGAATAGGCGGTAATCTGAGTGAACAGTTACAAGTAAAGATAGATAAAGCAATAGCTATGCTAAAGAAGAACATAGATACCGTTCCTCCCCATGGTTGCCAGCGTGACGCAGTTCTGGCTGTACTAGAGCATAATAATGGGCCAATGAAAGAAGAGTAAATTGAAGAAAGTTTTAAGTATTACAACATTGATATCCATCTTGCATTTTTTCGAAGATGCTGCGTTATTCGCCATCGGCAGACACACAGAAGTAACTTTTCCAATTGTACTGATTGGCGTAGTTAGCTTCAGCTTACTGTTAGCTTTGTTGTCTAGAAACCGCAAGATAAAGAAGTTCATAGGAGATTAACCTTATGACATGTAACTGCCCAACGGGAGAAAGAAAACCCCGATACGCAACGTTAGAACCTATGATTGAAGAAACAGACGAGCATGACTTCTGCTGGGATGGAACTAACACTCAATATGACCCCAACTGTTCTTGTTGTCGCAACTCACCCCAGCGGGAGGCAGAATGAATAAATGTAGATACTGCCACCTAACACTAACGACATCCAATAAACTACTCCAGCATTATCAGCTATGCCTAAAAGCTAAAGCCGTAAGTAAGCTGCAAACTCTTTAAAGGAACCCATGGTAAAAAGCGAGTTACTTCTAACCCTAACCCAGGTGATAGAAGACATAAAAAAGATCATAAGTCAAGCTTCTTACAGAGAGACTGTAGGTGAGCCTACCCTGACACTCATGCAAATATATGCTATTATAGAAGAAGCGGAAAAGAAAATAGGAAAGTAGGAGTTACGTAATGCCTGAAGTAATAATACTCAACAAAGAAACAACAACATGTCAACACTGTGGTGGTAAAACATTCGGTTACGCCAATATTGAAATTGGTCCCGATGCCAACGGAGATTACTACCTATGCCCAGACATCCTCTGTGAAGAATGCGGGGAAGAATTAGAGTGACGCATAAATACAATATCATTTATGCTGACCCGCCGTGGAAATATAAAGAAAGTTGGGGAAATGGCAGTAATGAACACACCTACCCCACCATGACTAACTCCGACATAGAAGCGTTACCAGTATCAGACATAACAGCAGACCAAGCACATCTGTACCTCTGGGTAACTAATCCATTTATAGAGCAAGGATTGGCTGTGTGTAAAGCATGGGGTTTTGAGTATAAGACCCTGATTACTTGGATTAAGACTTATTCCAATGGAGTCCCAGAAATGGGTATGGGCTATTACTTCAGGGGTTGTACTGAGCATATAATATTCGGCGTGAAGGGCAAGAAGAAGGTTCTGAATAAAACAACTAAGAATATGTTCATGGAAAAGAACCCCCGTAAACATAGCCAGAAGCCAGCATCGACAAGGGACCTAATCGTTGCAAGTTCTGGAGACTTACCACGCATAGAACTCTTCGCTAGACAACAGGTAAAAGGTTGGGATACATGGGGTAACGAAGTACCAAATGATATAAATCTTACCCCTGCTCCCATAGGCGAACATACACAAACTTAGTATATTTATAAAATAATAAGAAATAACTTCGTTTACTATAATAGAAAGTACAGTCACCGTATATTGAGAACCTATGTTTACGATCAAAACCAGCCTCTTCGTGATAAAGAAGTCTGAAATATATTCCAAATGAGTTCATTCATGTATTTCCGTGGCCAACCCTTCGCCTGAACGGATATCCTGAAACTACCTCTTATCATAATATGATGAGTTCAAATCATAAGGTTTTGCCCCTAGGGAAACACAAGCTGGGAATCCCCGGCAATCGGGAATCATAGGCAATCGGGAATATATGGGAATGCCCAGGGGAATGGGCAATGCACAGGCAATCGGGAATACAGGGAATGCAGGGGAATGCGTGTGTATGGGAATACAGGGAATGTAGGCAATCCGGGGAATGCACAGGGAATAGGCCATCCCCCGGCAATCCGGGAATCCCCCTGTATGTAGGGAATACGGCAATTAGGGAATAGGGAATGACGGAATCCGTAACGGCAATCAGGGAATCCTACGAATCATAAGGAATTCCCCCTAGGGAAACACACGGGAATCCGTAATCCCCTACCCGGCAATCCAGGCCGCTCCACTTTTTCTAAAAAATTCCCCCCGGGCAATTCCCTCCCGGCAGGGCCGAATCCCGGGAGCTCGGGAATTCGCCGGGCAAAAAAATATGCCGGACAGAAATTCTAAAAAATTCCCTCCGGCATATGCTAGACTATTTCGATGATTACATCTGTGTATCCTTTAGCTTTCCATTCTGCGGCAGATTGGTTAGCTTCTTCTTTTGTTTTGAAGTGGTCATCAATGCCACCTACCCATACAATAAAATCTTGCATTTTCCTAATCCCCTATTTCATCATATTCCGAAGATGGCAATCGTTGCAACGGACGGAAACAGATAAATCCTCTTCCCGCTGAATCACGAGAGTAACGATTTCGTATTCCCCATTGTGAATTGAGTTGAAGTTATCTCCGCAATCCACGCAAGCCGAACCGAAGAGGTTTTGAGTACTCTTGAGAATATCTTCCTCATCAACTATCTGGTCGCATGTTGGGCATGTGTCAACAATCATTTCGTTTCCCCTTACTAATTTTGTTTGTACCTATATTCTACCTGAATGTAAATCACTTGTCAAATCCCCTGCCCTACTCCTGGCTTTGTAGAACATCTGTTCTAACAAACTATTTTTGGGCAGGGTGTCCGTCTTCCTTTTTGGTACTTACTTGCTGCCTACTTATATTATAACATCAAATTGAAACGGTGTCAAATCCAATTTTGAGCTACGACGACCAGAGCTCCCCTGGCCAATTTTTTTAGAAAAAATACTTCCCTGGATGACGACCCTGGGGCGCAGAAATTTTAGAAAATATTAGGGGTTGACAGCTCTTTCCTAGTCCTATACACTGTAGGTACACAAGTAAGAAAGGGACAAGAAAATGTCATTCGTAGATGTACACGCAATAGAGTTCTATGAGGGTCAGATGCTCCGAGAGAACGACAGCGTTCAAGTAGAGACAGCAGACGGCAGCGTATGGTACGGTACGGTCAACGGGTTGTGCGTCTTCGCCAACTCGGTATCGGTCACAGTCACCGACCAAGACGGAGAGGATATTCAAATGGATATCGACGGTATTATTGAAAACGAAACGCAGGGGTGGTAACATGAGCGAAAAATTTACAGTTCTAATGACTGTTAGAGATTTATCCGAGGACGAGGCGGAAGCTATCGTTGACCAACTAAATGATATGGATGAGAATAATTATTTTCCATCGGGCGCAGCCATCACCGTAGAAAGAGGATTCTAAATGTATAAGTTCTTCAGCACACCGTCACACGGATACCTATGTGTTCCGACGGCAGACTACAACGCAAGCGGCTACAAGGCTTCCCGCTTCTCCTACAAGCTAGGAACGCAGCTAGTCTACCTAGAGGAAGACTGTGACGCTCGGGGATTCATGGACGCTGCTAACGTGTCACTTGACAACATCAAGGAAGTATCTATAGAATACGACCTAACGCAACGCAAGTTTATCGAACCGATGAGCGGCGAAGGTTTTGAACTAAGAATAGGAGAGGGGTACTAATATGCCTAACTGGTGTACTAACGAAATAGAAGTTGATTTTGACACAAAAGAGAATTTCAACGCTTTCAAGGAATTTGCCTTGACAGAAATTGACGGGGATACGATTTTAGATTTTTCTAAAATAATCCCGCCGCCGGAAAAATTCGCTGGAGACAATCCAGCAGACGGTTGGTACGAGTGGCGCAATGAAAATTGGGGCACTAAGTGGAGTCTCAACGAAATGACCTATGATGAATACATCAATGGGGACGGTGCGAGCATGTGTTTTGATACGGCATGGTCACCTCCGCAGGGAATTCATGAGGCACTTGTAACTAAGTTCGAGGATATGTCTATCAACTGGTTCTATCGAGAAGACGGAATGCAGATGTCCGGTTGGTTGTAAGAAATACCAATCACAGGAAAAGCCTACCTTTCGGGGTAGGCTTTTTTTTAGAAAAAATTTTATTACTTCCAGGTGTAGCTCGGCCAAAACCAGGGCCATATAAATTTTATAAAAAATTGGATTTGACACTTCCCTAACATTCCTGTAAGATGTATATACACAAGTACGAAGGAGCAAATAAATGGAACTAATCAACGACAAAACAGCTTTTGAACTCATCGAGGCAACTCGGGCACAAGGTACGATTTTTACCGTTACCTTTCAGAAGCGCACCACAGGCGACGTTCGCAAGATGAACGCCCGACTAGGTGTCAAGCGTGGTGTCACTGGTGTGGGCATGGCATACAAGCCTAGCGAGAAGAACCTCATTGCCTGCTACGATGTGGAACAGGCTAAAGCTATGAAGGCGCAGGGTTTAGATGATGAGGCAGCAGCCAAGAAGTCATTCCGAATGATAAACCTTGAGGGACTTATGAACCTCACACTTGGCGGTACATTCTACCAAGTTTACACAACGGAGAAAATCTAAAATGTTTGCAGTACAACACAACACATGGGTTGACGGGTGGGTGAACACTTCCACCACAACAGACGACGACGGGAACGAAATACCGCTGGTATTCGACACCCACGCCGAAGCACAGGCAGATATAGATGAGTACATGGGCGAAATCGACGACCAGATAAAATCAGGCGAACGAGAAGCCGATGAAGGCTACGACGCTGATGAGTTCCGTGTCGTGAAGCTACCCTATTTTTTAGAAAAAAAATAGTTGACATCTTATTTACATTCAGGTAAACTGTATGTACACAAGCAAACAGGAAAGAAAATTATGCACAGCACAAAAGTAACGAACTTCACAGAAAGCAACAAATTTGCAACTGTAGAGGTAAAAATGGGAAGCGGCAAAGATGAACACATCGCAACCGCAATGTCACA
>Ga0308018_10000226_pt1 | contig 30454 bp, 21 predicted proteins | sample Neamet282_FD_203130 | JGI IMG/M metagenome (GOLD analysis project Ga0308018, IMG submission 203130) | Marine microbial communities from water near the shore, Antarctic Ocean - #282 | ecosystem: Environmental > Aquatic > Marine > Unclassified | place: Southern Ocean | collected 2014-10-01
GGAACCATAAGGCACCCCCGTCTTCATACACATGACCTTGTTCTTGTAGCTTAGTGATAGCACGGTTTATTTGGTCACCTTGATCTAGGCTGCGTTCAGAGAACCAGTGCTCGAAGTCTACACCAAATCCGTGTAAATCCTGCTCAATGTCATCACGAATAGAGTTTAGGCCAGCATCAAATACTAAACGATAGTCGGCATCGCCCAGCAAGTTTTGAGCCCGCTCAATCAAATCATCGATGTGTTTCTCTTTGTCGCCTTCTGGGGCGTCTGCGTGCAGGTCTGTCATTACTGCAGATGCGTTGTGCTTTAAACGGTCACCTGCTTGTGCATGCAGTTGTTCGGCGATGTCTTTAACATAAGCGCCTTGATAGCCGTTGCTTGGGAAGACAATGTCTTCTCCTGCTTGTTGTAGATAACGCAGCCATACACTGGCGGCCAAAATGTTCATTTGGCGGCCGGCATCGTTAACGTAATATTCTCTTTCTACTTCAAAGCCGGCCGCTTCCAATAAGTTAGAAACGCTAGCGCCGTAGGCGGCACCACGGCCGTGGCCTACGTGTAGAGGGCCTGTGGGGTTGGCAGAAACAAATTCCACTTGAACTTTATGGCCAGCACCGCTGTTATTACGGCCAAATTGATCGGTTTCTGTAAGCACTTTACCAATAATAGCCTGCGTGGCATCTTGGCTGATAAAAAAGTTAATGAAACCCGGGCCGGCTATTTCTGTTTTAGTCACAGAATTTGATGCAGGTAATTTACTGCAAATTAGTTCAGCGATGTCTCGCGGCTTGCGGCGTGCAACTTTAGCCAACGTGAGCGCGACGTTACATGCAAGGTCGCCATGTTGCTTGTCACGGGTATTATCGATTTGGATGTTGGCGACGAGATCAGCGTCAAACTCACCTGCGGTTTTAAGGGCGTCGATGGCTTGTTGGATAAGGTCTGCAATATGTTGCTTCATGGTGGTGTTTAGGCTTCTAAAAAGTTTAAATGCGGCCAAAAAACGAGGCCGTAACAACTAGGTGTGGATTAGTGGTAATTATCCCAGTTCTTGCGGGTCTATGTCTAGACTCCAGCGTATTTTACGGGCTGCTGGATGTTGATCTAATAAGTGGCACAATTGCTGCAATAATTGCTGTAATTGTTTGCGATTAGGGTGTTGAAGTTGCAGTTGAGCACGATAATAGTGTGCTCTGCGCGCCATAAAAGCGGGCATGGGGCCAAACATGAGTAAGGATTTAGTGAGTGGCTGCAACTCTGGATTTTGTACCTGTTGCCCTAGCCAGTGCAGTAGGGCAAAGGCCTGTGTTGCATCTTTGGCTTGGGCGTGAAACAAAGCCATGTGGCCTACAGGAGGCAAACCGCTCTGCTGACGACTGGCGAGCTCTTGCTGAGCAAAGGCGTTGTATCCCTGATTGACCAAGATGTTAATAGTGGGATGGTCTGCTTGATAAGTTTGAATGACAGCTGTACCTGGTATTTGTGCACGCCCAGCACGGCCAGCAGTTTGCACCAGTAGTTGAGCTAGTTTTTCCGGCCCACGAAAATCACTGCTAAACAAACTGGCATCGGCATCCAAAATAGCTGCCAAAGTAACATTAGGAAAATGGTGACCTTTGGCCAACATTTGTGTACCTACTAAAATACAAGGTTTGCCGCCATGCACCTGTTCTAGCATGCTTTCTAAGCTACCTTTTTTACGGGTAGTGTCGCGATCTATGCGATGAACTGGTGTGTTTGGGAAAAGATAAGTGAGCTGTTCTTCAGTTCGTTCTGTGCCTTGGCCTAGTGGCTTTAGCTGGTGGCTCTGGCATTGAGGGCAATGTAGATGCACCTGTTGTTGGTGCTCACAGTGGTGACAATGTAGCCTTGGAGGGCTACGGTGTAATGTCATATTGGCATCACAAGCCGGACACTGAGCGGTTGCACCACAAGACTGACATTGCAGGCTAGGCGCAAAACCCCGCCTATTGAGCATCAGTAGAACTTGATGACCTAATTCCAGCTGGATTTGAATCATTTCCCGTAACTGTTCAGAGATGCCGGCCTGTTGTGGTTGGTTGCGTAAATCAATAACCTCGTAACTTTGGTTGCTTGCCTTACCTGCTCGCTGGGTTAATAGCCATTGGCTAAATCGCCCCCGTGCTACATTTGCTAAGCTCTCTAATGAGGGTGTGGCGGAACCCAATAATATTGGAATATTGGCATCAGCGGCGCGCTTTATCGCCAAGTCACGGCCATGGTAACGAAAACCTTCTTGCTGTTTATAAGCTTGGTCGTGTTCTTCATCAATGATGATGAGGCCTAAATCTGGGATGGGAGTAAATAAGGCAGACCGAGTGCCTATTATTATGTCAGCCTGACCCAGTCCGGCCTGTTGCCAAGCGTTAAGTCGTTGGTGTTCTGTAAGTCCCGAGTGAAGTGCCAGTACTCGATTATTAAAACGCTGCTCAAGTCGCTGAAGTAGCTGTGGTGTAAGGCCTATCTCTGGCACCAATAGTAGGGTTCGTTTACCCTCCTGTAACTGATGGGCAATGGCGTGAAAATATACTTCGGTCTTGCCACTACCTGTAACACCATTCAATAGATTGCAACTAAACACACCCTTTGCTTTAGCTAAATGCTCCACAATGTGTGATTGTTCTGGGTTGAGAATCAGGCCTTTCTCAGCTAATTTTAGAGTTACATCTTGGGGTTTAGGGTGACTGGTAGTAAGCCATTTTTTGTCTAAAAAAGGCTTTAGTTGGCTAGGTTTAATACCTATGGTTTGGAGCTGGTTTAGGTTAAACGCGGGAGCCAACGTTTTAAGTTGCTGCCAAAGGAGTTGCTGTTTTTTAGCCCTGCCAAACTCTTCCTCTACATCGGCGATCTGCCAATTGAGTTGGATGAGTTGATTGGGTAGGGGCTGACGCAATTTAGCAGGTAGTAGGTGCATAAGTGCGTCACCTATTGGGTGTTGGTAATAGTCTGCTGCCCAAAGCCCTAACTGCCAAAGGTATTCAGGCAATAGTGGTGTTTCATCTAATAGTTCGATGATGGGTTTGAGCTTACTAAGGTCTAAGTCTGTGGTTTGATGTATGCCTACAATGAGCCCCACTCTTTCGCTGCGACCAAAGGAAACACGAACGCGTAAGCCGATCTCTGGCAAGCGCGAGTCTTCTGTTTTGTCTGGCGCTAAATACGTAAACTCTTGGCGTAGGCCAGTGGCGAGAGCTATTTGTAAATACATGAGCACTGAAAATACATAGGCACTGGAAAATAGAGCATTTAAGACAATTGAGTTAGGAGGTTATCCTACACCAAAGTGCCTGTGTTTGTGGTGCTTTACGACGATAAACCGCTCATTTGATCATTTGTAAAGTTTACCTTGGCAAAAAGGCTTGCTTATCTTGAGGTGTCTGGTAAAATTCCGCCTCTATTTTTATGGCTTGCCGGTTGTCGGTTGGCCAATTTGAAAGAGATCTATTAAAGGTCTCTTATCGGTGCGGTGCTTGGCAATAGATCAAGTGGCGGCGCCATAACCCTGAGGTTATTTCCCATGCAAAAAGATATTCATCCTAAGTACGAAGCTATTAAGGCGACGTGTTCTTGTGGCAACGTTGTAGAAACGCGTTCTACTCTATGCAAAGACATGCACATCGACACATGTTCGGCGTGCCACCCGTTCTATACGGGCAAGCAGAAAAATATTGATGTTGGCGGCCGTATCGATCGCTTCAACAAGCGTTTCGGTAGCCGAGCGTCTAAGTAATTGGCTTAGCGTTAACCGCAACTTAAAAAACCCGCTCTGGTTGCCCAGTGCGGGTTTTTTAGTGCCTGAATTTTAGCTTAAGTGACAGTTTAACGGTTTTCGCAGCCGGCGCAGCTATGGTCGCTCAACTTTGCGTCAATAGTGCTTAGAGCTAGGGCCTTGGTGGCAAAAATGTGACGCTTGCCGATGGTGTTTAAATGGCCGTTACGAATAATGGGTTTGATGACCCGACCATTAAGGTTGCAAAGGTATAAGCCTCCGCCTTTAGCAGCAAGTCTTTTAGCTTCGTTGGCTAGCAACTCTGTGCCTGCCAAGTCTATAAAATTAATGCCGCTAGCAACGATAAGCACATGTTTCTGTGGTATCGCCATTAGTGCTGTTTGTACATAATCCACCGCACCAAAAAACAGCGATCCGTCAATACGAATAATTTTGATGGCTTCACATTCAGGCAGATCAGAACGCTGTACGTCCACTAGCTTTTTAGCACCTCTGCTGCTGGCTAACGCCGTAATGTTGGGTTTTGATGTGCGGCGTAAATACAGCACCAAAGACAAAAGCACGCCCAAATAAATGGCAAATTCCATAGGTAGCAGCAGCGTAGCAGCAAAGGTTACGCTAAATACCATGGCTTCGTTTTTGCCAGCACGATAAATAATTTTTATGTGGTGCCAGTCGATCAGGTTCCATGCCACCATCAGTAATATAGCCGCCATACTAGGCAAGGTGATATAAGCTGCTAAGGGCGCAAATAACAATACGATTAAGGCTAGAAATACGGCTGCAAATAAGGCTGCTAAAGGGCTTGTTGCCCCTGCTTCGTAGTTTACTCCTGTACGAGTAAATGAACCCGAGGTGGCATAGCTCGATGTGAAACTGCCGAGGATATTAGACAGCGCTTGGCCAATAAATTCTTGGTTACCATGGATCTTCTGGCCTGAACGAGTGGCGACCGAACGAGCAATTGATACAGCTTCCACCAATCCTAATAAACCTAAAGCCATAGCGCCCGGCGCAAGTTGTCGTATTAAGTCCCAGGTCATCAGGGGGGTCGATAAAGGGGGTAGTTGTGATGGAATTTCTCCCACTAAGGCAATTTCGCTGACACCCGACCAAGAGGTCAATAACAAAGCCTGGGTAGCTGCACTACCTACTACCATGGCAATCAGCATATTAGGCCACTTTCTACGCCAGCGTTTGATCACGATAAGGGTGGCTAAGGTGAGGGCTGCAATGACTAAGCTAGGAAGGTGCGTGGCTAAAATGTTGTCTGCTACAGCAACCCAGTTAAGAATAAAGTTACCGGTAGACTGAAGGTCTAGCCCTAGGGCATTTTTTATTTGGCTGGTGGCTATTACCACGGCTGCGCCAGAGGTAAATCCAACCACTACCGAGTGGGATACAAAGTTTACTAAGGAGCCCATGCGAGCAAGAGATAGCATCAGCTGAAACAAGCCAGCCATAAGGGTTAAAGTAAGGACAAGGCTTATGTAAGCAGCCGTACCTACTTGGGCTAGTGGGCTAATTGTGGTAAAAACAACAATAGAAAGAGCAGCTGTGGGGCCGGAAATAAGGTGCCAAGAAGAGCCAAATAAAGCAGCGATTATGGCGGGTACTATCGCAGCATATAGACCATATTCTGGAGGCAGGCCGGCAATTAAAGCATAAGCCACACCCTGAGGAAGAACTATAATTGCCCCTGTAAGTCCGGCCATAGCATCTTGCCGCGCACTTGCTGGGGTAGTTTGTTTAGCCCAGCTTAGGAAAGGCAGAAATTTTAACAAATAAGTCAGTGCCGCCGACGACATACATTACCTAACAGAATTAAATTGATTGTCCTATTGTAATGTATTTTTTTGTGAAATAAACGTTATGTCTGTCGTAGAGTTCTAAGTGGAGGGGCGGTAACCACCGTGCGATTAAACCACCAGCCACAGCTACCAATGATTAACATACCAGCAAAGGGCGTCAGCACCCAAAGGGGCCAGTGAAACTGAAGCGGCATTTGAAATAGCTGGTTTTGCAAAACAGCCACTAAAGCTTCTGCACTCACCCCTGCAATAAGCCCTGCCACAAACCCAAGGCTAGCGTACTCTACTAGCAAAATACTGCGGATAAGAGATTTGCTTGCCCCTAAGGTTCGTAGAATGGCACTTTCGTGTCGGCGCTCATCTATGCTGGCCTGTATGCTGGCTACTAACACTAATATACCAGCACCTAAAACCATCACTAAGATACTCTCCACGGCAAGGGACAGTTGAGCCACTACCCGTTGCACCTGTTGTAAAATCTGGTCTACATCAAGCATAGATATAGTGGGTTGTTGACGCAATAAGGGGCCAAGCTTACTGCGGTCCTGGGGTGCAATATAAACACTTGCCATATAGCTTGCGCTGTTGGCTTCTGCCATGGGCTGTGAGAAGACGAAAAAGAAGTTTGGCTGCATGCTGCTCCAATCCACTTCTCTAAGGTTGCTCAAAATTGCTTTGCGTGGGGTGCCTGCAACATTAAATGTGAGGCTTTGACCAAGTGTTAATCCCATCTGCTCTGCGTAGTCTGATTCTATAGACACTTCTAACTGGCTAGAATTGTTATTGTTCCACCATTGGCCTTCACTAATACTGTTGCCTGCAGGTAAAGTTTGGCTCCAGGTGAGATTAAGCTCCCGATCTCCACGAGGATTTTCAACCTTGGGTTCGGTAAGTCTGGCTCTTGCGATGGGGAAGAACGTTAACCCTTGGGTGGTTAATCCTTGTTGTTCCATTGAGGTTACTAAAGACTCGCGCTGCTGTTGATAAATATTGAATAAAAATAGGTTAGGGGTATCTTGATTTAACTGCTGCTGCCAATCGTTGATAAGGAAACTTCGTACAGAAATCAAACTAAATAGCAGCATTAATGCCAACCCAAAAATAGCTACTTGGAGGCTATTTTGGTGTTTTCTGCGAGATAAATTGGCAATGCCTATTTTGCCACCTTGGCTTAGGTGGGGGCGAAGCTTATTGCCTAATCTAATGAGTAGATTGGCTAGTAGTGCAAGAAGAATCACTATGATAGCCACGCCAACGATGAGCGCAGAGCTGATTAATACGGATTGACTGTGCCAGTATACTAAAGCGATTACAGCGCCAAAACCAATCGTGAAATGTCCTATGTTCGTTTTACTTTGGCTTGAAGACTGGCGCAACACCTCTGCAGGCGCTACCTTGGCCAGCGCCAACATAGGTGGTAATACAAAGGCTAATAAGCATAATGTGCCCGTGCCAGCGCCAAGTATAAACGGGGTAAGGGGTGGAATGACTGATGAGGCCTTAATGTAGTCAGAGACTAACAGTAATAAGCCTTGGTACAAGCCCCAAGCAAGAGGCAGGCTTATTAGCAGAGCTAATAATGCGAGTAGTACCATTTGACTTAAGTACAAAAGGCGCAGTTGTTTAGGTTTAAGGCCTAGGCATTTCAGCAAAGCCACGTGCTTTGCCTGGCGCAGGCTATAGCGGCGAGCGGAAAGGGACAAGGCTACACCGGCAAGCACCACCGCTAACGACCCTGCTAGTAATAAAAATTGTTCAGCTTTGTCTAGTGTAGCGGCCACATTGACATTACCGTCTTCCGGGGACTGCCACTGTTGGCCATTTTTTAGCAAAGGGGTAATGTGTTGTTTGAGGCTAGTTAGTGCATTATCGTCGCCGGCTAGTAACCATCGATGTTTCACTCTGCTGCCTGTCTGCACTGCCTCAGTTGCTTCAAGATCAGACAGGTGGATCATGGCGCTGGGAGCGAAGCTTGAAAAACCGCTGGCTTGGTCTGGTTCAGAAATAAGTATTTGGCTTATTTTTAAGCTCAATTGTCCTACATCAATGGTGTCGTTCAGTGTGGCGTTTAAACTGGCTAATAGGCGAGAATCAGGCCATATCTCTCCTTGTTTGGGGCCATGTTCTATAGCCGTGCCTAGCTCAAAAGCGGCGTTGCTTACGGTAATTTCACCCCGCAATGGGTAATTTTTTGAGACCGCTTTAATGCTAGCTAATTGCATGCTCTGTTGGGCAAATACCATCGCTTGAAATTGGCTCAACTGTGCTTGTTGCAAGGACAAGGTTTGCGCTTTATCTACCCAAAGTTGAGACACAGGTTGGCTGGTGTTAAGGCGCAAGTCTGCGGCGATGAGGTCTGCACCTTGCGCCACCATTGATTGCTTAACCTGGTGTGTGAATAGACTAATACTGGTGACGCTAGTGGTGGCTAGAACTAAAGCGACAAATAATAGAGAAAGCTCTCCGCCACGCCAGTCTCGCCACGCTAGGCGGGCAGCTAGTTTAAACATTAGTGAGTTCCGTAAGTTGTCCCGCGGTAAGGGACAATCGTCGTTGGCAGCGTTGGGCTAATTGTAAGTCGTGGGTGACTAATACCAGCGTAGTGTGGTGTTGTTGGTTGAGTTCAAACAGAAGCTCAATGATATGGTGACCTGTTTCCGTGTCTAAATTCCCCGTAGGCTCATCGGCAAACAGTATAGGTGCTTGGGCGGCAAAGGCGCGGGCAATGGCAACACGTTGCTGTTCGCCACCGGATAGTTGGTTGGGGTAGTGGTGACCCCGTTCAGCGAGCCCAACATGGGTTAAATATTTTTCCGCCAAGGCGCTAGCATCACTGTTACCTTTTACTTCTAACGGCAACATGATGTTCTCTAGGGCTGTAAGGCTAGGTAGAAGTTGAAAATTCTGGAATATAAACGCCACCTGGTGTTTACGTAGTTCGGCTCGGCCTTCTTCGTCTAGTTGGGTGAGGTCTTTATGAGCAAGAAATAACTGGCCATGGCTCGGGCTGTCTAAGCCTGCCATCATACCTAATAAAGTGGTTTTACCGGAGCCCGAAGCACCAACTATGGCGACAGATTGGCCAGCTTCTATGGTAAAATTTACATCTTGTAATATGCGTAGATCGTTAGATTGAGTGGTTTGGGGATTGGCCACAATTTGACTAACGTTGTGGGCTGCCAAAAAGGGCGTGGAATGAGACATAGTGGACAACTCAATAATCTAGCGGATGCCTATTATGGGGTCTGGTGGATAACTAAGGAACGGGTATGAGGCAGTTTTTCAAAATATTTACACTCTACTTTGTCTGTAGCGCTGGTCTTTTGTGGATGCCTGCGGGTTGGGCCAAAGAGCAGACCGTGTTGGTTATGGGAGACAGCTTGAGTGCTGGCTATGGCATGTCGTTAGAGAAAGCTTGGCCAGCCTTGCTACAAGGCAAATTGCGTGACAGTGGAACAAATGACCAGTGGAGAGTGATCAATGCCAGTGTGAGTGGTGAAACAACTCAAGGCGGGGTGCGCCGATTGCCCGCGCTACTAGATCAGTTTCAACCACAGTGGGTGTTGTTAGAGCTGGGAGCTAACGATGGTTTACGAGGGTACCCCATTGTCAATATAACCACCAACTTGGCGGCTATGATTGAACAAAGTCAGGTGGCGGGGGCTCAGGTTGTGGTAATGGGTATTCAGTTGCCACCGAACTATGGAGAACGCTATACAGCGCCTTTTTTTGCTCAATATGAAACCCTTGCAGTGCAGTATAATACTGCTCGAGTACCTTTTATCTTAGAAAATATCGCAGTTCATAGTGATTTGATGCAGGCTGATGGTTTGCACCCAACACCTGCAGCACAGTCCATGATTGTTGATAATGTATGGCGCCATTTAGCGGCCATATGGTTACCTTAAAACAACAAAACCCGCACTAGGCGGGTTTTTGGGGAGTTCGAAAAATGGCTTAGTTGCGTAGTAAAACGCGTAAGCGGCTCTCGACTAAAAGGTGTATGCGGTTCTCAATTAAAAGGCGTATGCGGTTCTCAATTAAAAGGCGTATGCGCCTTCGCCATTAGATTCCATGCCAACGCTCATTGCTGCTTTGAGCTTTTTCATGGCGTTCTTTTCAAGCTGGCGAATACGCTCAGCAGACACTTCGTACTGGTCGGCTAAGTTGTGTAAAGTCGCTTTAGAATGACTCAACCAGCGCTGCTGTAAAATATCACGGCTGCGAGGATCTAAATCACCCATGGCGCTCGCCAGACGGGTATTGGAGTCTTCTTCCCAGTCACTAGCTTCTAGCTGTCTGGCAGGGTCACCGGAGTGGTCTTCCAAATAGTAAGCAGGTGCTTGGTATGCGCTATCTTCGTCGCCTTCTGGTGCGTCAAACGGGGTGTCGTGGGCAGACATCCGACCTTCCATTTGCATTACAACTTTGGCATCAACACCTAGGTCTGCTGCCATAGATTGCACTTCGGCATGGGTTAACCAGGCTAATTTCTTCTTGGAGCTGCGTAGGTTGAAAAATAATTTCCGCTGGCTCTTAGTCGTCGCCACTTTGACAATGCGCCAGTTGCGTAGAATATATTCGTGCATTTCGGCTTTGATCCAGTGCACAGCAAAAGAAACCAAGCGCACACCTACTTCTGGGTTAAAGCGTTTAACTGCTTTCATTAAGCCGGCGTTACCTTCTTGCACTAGGTCAGCAATAGGTAGGCCATAACCAGAGTAGCTTTTGGCGATATGAGCAACAAAACGTAGATGAGACATAACCAGTTGGCGTGCCGCATCTAAGTCATTTTCGTAATACAGGCGTTCGGCTAGAGCACGTTCTTGCTCAACCGTAAGAATGGGGATGGTGCTGATAGTTTGTAGGTAAGCCTCGTGGCTTTGGCCTGGTGCTAATGCATCAATAGCTGATAATGACTTGGTCATAACAATCTCCGTAGTCTTTGAGTCCGCTCTTAAATATAATCTAAGTATGGCCTGTTGTTGCCATTTTTTGGGACTATCGCCGCAATTCTGTGTGTTTTGTAATCTACATCAACGTTTGCTAATGTTTAATTCTAATTTATAACGGCAAAATTATGCTAAGCATTTTAGGGCCCAAACGCCAATAGTGCAAGGCTCAGGTCCGGTATTTGCTCGTAAAGCTTTGTAAAGCCATACATAGGCCTTATTTAGGCTCAATAAGGCGCAGTTGGCGGCCTACAGTTAAGCTCGCCCCTAATACTGATAGTCCGCAGCTGGCAATAATTAGAATAACGCTACCCATCCAGCTTAAACCTTGTAGTTGCCAATCACTTTGGTAGCTTTGTGCCAATGATAGTAAGGACGGATGCAAGTAAGCTACTCCCAGCTGGAGGATGATCCAGGCGATAAAAGCTGAAAATAGACCGGCCCACAACCCTGCATATAGAAACGGACGACGTAAATAGGCATCTGTTCCTCCCACTAGTTTAATAACCAAAATCTCTTGTTTTCTGCTCTCTATTTGTAAGCGCACTGTATTACCCACTACAAGCAATACACCAAGGGCTAATAATAGCGCTAAGCTGTAGGTAAATCGTTCGCTTGTCTCTAATAGGGCTTGCAGGCGATCTAACCATGCCATATCGACTAACACTTGATCAATTTGTTCTTGTTGTCGTAACTGCTGGGTAAGTTTTGCGACAGCTTCAGGCCCTAAGGAGGCGTTGGCCGGCTCTATCAGGATAGTTGCAGGCAAGGGGTTATCGGTGAGACTTGCTAATATATCTTCTAGCCCACTGCTGGCTTTAAAGTCAGTCAACGCTTGCTCGGCCGAGATGTAAGTTGCCTGAGCAATGTCTGGCCTGGAGCCTAATTGACTAGTGATTAACTGGCCCTGTTCACGGCTGACGTCAAGGGCCAAAAATACGCTTATGTGGCTACTTTGATTGACCTGCTGACCTAAGTGCTGGGCTTGACTCAAGAGCAACAATAATGCCGCCGGAAGAGCCAAGGCTATGGCTAATGTTAGCCAAGTTAATAGGTTGGCTAAGGGCGTCTGCCATAACCTATGCCAACTACTGATAGCAACTTCTTTGTGTTCTCTGAGTAGGCGTTTAGTCGGGCTCTCGGGCTGAGAACGACTGGCATTGTGGGCGGGACGATGTTTAAAAAAAGCCATGACTAGGGCCCCATTACTGAAGGTGGCCCGCTAATGCGGCCTTGGTTAAGCTGAATAACGGGGTGCTGTAAGCGCTGAATAAGCTCTAAGTCGTGACTGGCGATGAGTACGGTGACACCCACTTGATTGAACTGTTGAAACAGGTGCATGATTTCAGCAGACAAGGCAGGGTCTAAGTTGCCCGTGGGTTCGTCGGCCAATATAAGCTTGGGTTTGTTAACGATGGCGCGAGCTATGCCAATGCGTTGTTGTTCTCCACTGGACAGTACTTGAGGTGATAGTTTTTCTTTGTCCAGTAGGCCTACTTTGTCTAACGCTGCTCTAACACGCCGGCCGGAATCTCGCTCATTGTAGCCGCTAATTTTAAGAGGCAGTGCCACGTTATCGAACACAGAGTAATCCATTAGCAACTGGTGATTCTGAAATACCAGGCCGATTTTTCTCCGGTGGGCTGGAACTTGTGTACGGCTAAGTTGACTTAAATCCTCTCGGTCAACAATAACTTTTCCGCTTGTTGGGCGCTCCATAAGCATGATTAGTTTCAGTAGTGTGCTTTTCCCAGCCCCAGAGTGGCCGGTTAAAAAGGCCATATCACCGCGCTGTAAATGAAAGTTAGTGCCTACTAACGCGCTCTTGTCGTGATATTTTTTGTCCACGTGCTCAAAACGAATCATGGGGTGTTGTCTCGGCCATTGTCTTGGGTTAGATCAGTTTCACTGAACAGTGCATCAATAAATACATCGGCTTCAAACGGTCGCAGGTCGTCCGCCTGCTCACCTACTCCAATAAACCGAATAGGTAGTTGTAGCTGTTGCGCCATGGAAAAAATAACGCCGCCTTTAGCGGTACCATCAAGTTTAGTGAGGGTTATTCCTGTTACCCCTACAGCAGCGCCAAAAAGGCTGGCTTGGCTTAAGGCATTCTGTCCAGTGCCAGCATCGAGCACAAGCATGACTTCATGGGGGGCATTAACGTCGAGTTTCTGCATCACCCGAACAACCTTACTCAATTCGTCCATGAGGTGGGATTTATTTTGTAAGCGTCCAGCTGTATCGGCAATCACTACGTCAATGCCTTTAGCCTTAGCAGATTGCACTGCATCAAAGATTACTGAGGCGCTATCAGCACCGGTATGCTGGGCAACAACAGGCACATTATTACGTGTTCCCCACTCTTGCAGTTGCTCTACTGCAGCGGCACGGAAGGTGTCACCAGCGGCCAGTAAAATAGTTTTTCCTTGGCTTTGGAGCCGCTTGGTCAACTTGCCAATGGTCGTGGTTTTGCCTGCGCCGTTGACGCCAACCATAAGGATAACAAAGGGGCTGTCTTGTTGAGGAATGACTAAGGGGGCTTGGCTGCCTTGTAATAATGCGGCTAACTCGTCTTTTAAGGCTCTATAAAGTGCTGGAGGATCTTGCAGATCTTTACGGTCAACTCGATCACTGAGCTTTTTAAGCAGGCTTGCAGTGGCTTCTATACCCACGTCAGCAACTAATAGTTGGGTTTCTAGCTCTTCAAACAAGTCTTCATCGATTTGTTTGGCGCCTAAAAACAGATTAGAAAGGCCATCTCCTAAGTTGCCACGAGTGCGGCTAAGGCCACTTTTGATACGTCCAAAAAAGCTCTGCTTTGGCTGGGACTCTGGCGCAACAGTAGCTGGTTTTGGATCAGACGCTGGCACCGGTGAAGTGTTGTCCTGCTGCTCAGCAGTGTCCTGCAAAGTTGCAACCGTGTGCTCTGCTACAGGAACGTCTTTTGTCTCTGTAGTGTTTTTGTTTTTGCCAAATAAATTAAACAGGGCCATGATGTCGGGGGCGTCTCGGTATATGCGTAATGAAGAATAGTGAAGAAGTTAAATTTTAGCATAGCTTTTACCTAGGTATGCTTCTTTTATGTAGAGATTGCCTTAGAATAGGACTCACACTACTCCCACTCATTTTTTACCCCTAGGCATATTTATGGCCCGTAAACCGAGTTCAAAACCTTCTCGTACTTCACCACAACTGCGTTCATCTAGTACTGGGACTAAGTCAGGGAAGGTTGTTGAAATTGGCGAAGCGGGCCGTCAAAGCTTGCGTATTATTGCTGGAGAGTGGCGTGGACGAAAAATTCCATTTGCGACTGTAGCAGGGCTTCGGCCAACCCAAGATAGAGTGAGAGAAACGCTATTTAACTGGGTTGCTAGCCTCATACCCGGAGCGACTTGCTTAGATTTATTTGCGGGTACAGGGGCATTAGGTTTAGAAGCGTTGTCTCGTGGCGCAAAGCAAGTGAACTTTGTCGACTTATCTGTCATAGCAACTAGCGCCCTCAATGACAACTTGAAGCAGCTACCCATAGCAGAAGGTCAGGTAGCCAAAGTAGAGCAAATGAGCAGTTTCGATTGGTTAAGGAATTATAAGGCACTTTCAACAACGTCTACGCCAATGAAACCCTATGACCTGGTGTTGTTAGATCCACCTTTTGCCTTAGCGCTAATGCAGGATATGCTCACGGCATTATTCGATAGTCAATGTTTAGCACCCAAGGCTATGATTTATGTGGAGCAGGCACAACCCTTAACCGATTTGGTATTGCCAGAAGGCTGGAAGTTACACCGCAGCAAAAAAGCGGGCCAAGTGTTTTATGGGCTGATTAGCCGTTAAGTGAGATTAACGCTGGAAGTCGTAAACACTACCCAAGTGCAAAATCTGCGTTAGTTCATCTAGGGCGCGGTGGCTTTCGATCAGGAGTTGCGGGTCTGCTAAATCTGCTTCTGAAAGAGTGTCGCGGTAGTGCTTTTCTGTCCAGTCCATCAAACGTGGGAACAAGGTATCGTTCATGATGCAAGCAGGGTTAACCACGGCTTGTTCTGCTGCATTAAGTACAACCCGTAAGCGTAAGCATGCTGGGCCGCCACCATTACTCATGCTTTGTTTTAGGTCAAATACCAAAATCTCTTCAATCGCACCATCACTAGCAATTAGCTGGTCTAAGTAGGCTGATACGTTGGTATTTTCGCGGCATTCTTGTGGCACCACAATACCCATTTTTCCCTCATCTAGGTGAGGAAGACTGATCAGTTGGCTGTTGAACAAGTAGCTCTTTACAGCGTCTTGTACGGTCACTTGGTCTGCAGGCACTTCGATGAACTGCATCTCGCCATTGCCCATGTTAGACATAGCTTGCTGTAAGTTGTCGTTTACTTCTTGGGTGTTGAGGAAGGCAAGTTGGTGATAAAAAGACACGTTGCCATTACCTACGGCGATCACATCATTGTGAAATACACCCGCATCAATCACATCTGGATTTTGTTGAGCAAATACAACTTGCTCGTCTTTTAATCCGTGTAAACGCGCTACAGCTTGAGATGCTTCTAAGCTCTGACGAGCCGGATACTTAGCTGGCTTAGGGGCTTGGCCGTTAAAGGCATGTTGGCCATAAACAAAAAATTCTACTCCCGCGTTACCGTAGTTTTGGCAAAAACGAGTGTGGTTAGCAGCGCCTTCGTCACCAAAGTGATCGGAAGAGGGCAGTGCTTGGTGGTGGGCAAAGCGGTCTTCGTTGGCGAATGTGGCTTGTAAAATACGCCCCGTTGTTTCATGTTCAATAGAGCGGTGAAAACGGTTTACTAAGTTTGCTGGCGTAAAGTGTAAACGACCGTCATTGCAATCTGCACTTGGAGAAACCGTGGCGGCGTTGGCGGTCCACATGCTTGATGCAGAGTAACAAGAGGCCAATAGAGCCGAGTCTTTTTTTGCGGCTTGCTGAATGACTTGGCTATCGCTGCCGGTAAAGCCAAGGCGACGCAAAACACTCAAATCCGGGCGTGATTGAGGGGCTAAAACGCCTTGAATCATGCCCATATCATGCAAGGCTTTCATCTTTTGCAAACCTTGCTGCGCAGCCTGCTTAGGGTTTGAGGGACGCGCGGAGTTGCTGCTAGAAGCCACGTTGCCGTACGACAATCCACCATAGTTATGAGTAGGCCCTACTAGGCCATCAAAGTTAGCTTCACGAGCTTGTATAGGTGTGCTCATCATCTACTCCCTAAAGATCTAAGCCAGGGCTTAATTGTGCTGGCATGGTTAACGCATCAGCTTCGATGGAGGATACAGGGTAAGCGCAATAATCTGCCGCATAAAATGCGCTCGCACGATGGTTGCCACTGGCACCTATGCCACCAAATGGTGATGCACCACTGGCACCGGTAATTTGTTTGTTCCAGTTGACGATACCCGCACGAATACGCGGTAGGAAGTAATCGTATTCCTCACGTGAGTCACTTAACAAGCCAGCAGATAAACCGAAGCTGGTGTTGTTAGCCATGTCGATGGCTTGGTCGAAATTGTCGTAGCGCACTAGTGTGAGAAGTGGCCCAAAGTATTCTTCATCTGGCAAATCCTTAGCGTCGGTCACATCTATCAAGCCTGGGCTTAATAGGCCTGTACCTTCTGCAAGTAGCGCCATGGTGACCAATGGCTTAGCACCTTGATTGATTAAACCTTGTTGTGCTGTTAATAATTGCTGAGCTGCAGTAGATGAGATCACAGAACCCATAAATGGCGCAGGTTCGGCATCGTAAAACCCCACACGAATTTTGCCAATGGCAGTCACTAGCATGTCCACTAGGAGATCACCTGCAGCCCCTTTAGGCACATACAAACGGCGAGCACAGGTACAACGCTGGCCAGCTGAAATGTAGGCTGACTGTATGATTTCATGCACAGCAGCGCGTTGATCTTGTACTTGGCTTACGATTAATGGGTTGTTGCCACCCATTTCTAGGGCCAAAATTTTGTCTGGACGACCAGCGTATTGCTTATGCAGCAACATACCAGTACTAGAGCTACCGGTGAAGAATAAGCCGTCAATACCACTGTGATTAGCGAGTGCGATGCCGGTTTCACGGGCACCTTGTACTAGGTTAATCACGCCTGCAGGTAGGCCTGCTTCTAACCAGCACTTAAGAGTGAGTTCGGCCACCATAGGTGTTTGTTCACTAGGCTTAAATACCACGGTATTACCCGCTAAAAGGGCAGGAACAATATGGCCGTTTGGCAAATGACCGGGGAAGTTGTAGGGACCAAACACTGCCACAACACCATGAGGGCGGTGACGTAACCATGCTTGAGTGCCTGCCGGTGCGGGTTTGCTCACAACACCTGTGCGTTCTTCGTAGGCTTTGGCAGATAGATCTATTTTGCCAGCCATAGCGCCTGCTTCTGTGCGGGTTTCCCACAATGGTTTGCCCGTTTCTTGAGCAATAGCAATGGCGATTTCTTCGGCCTTGTGTTTCAATTGCGCTTGAAAGGCCTTTACCATAGCAAGGCGATCTTCGTAGCTACTTAAAGACCATGCAGGGAAGGCTGCGCGAGCTGCCGTGATGGCGGCGTCTACTTGTTGGGCATCGGCACCCTGACCTTGCCAAAGAATGTCATTATTAGCAGGGTTAACAGAATCAAAAGCGGGGCCATTGCCAGCTAACCATTGGTTGTTAATTAAGTGAGTCATAACTATTCCTTATGCTTTAGAGGCGTGGGCCAAATAGGGGCACTACTCGAAGTTGGTCGCCGGCAGTAACTTGCAGGGCGTTGGCTAATTCTGTGCTAATACACAAAGGGCCAGATTCTGGGGTGTTGATATAGGCCATGGTACAACGGTAACCCGTGAGGCTTGTATTACTGACAAGATAAGGTGTATCGCTTGCAGGCTGATCATTCTCACAGTTATCTTCAACGGTAACCGTGTAATGTTTACTGTCTCGTACAGCACGAATGTCTTGTACTTGTGTTTCTAGGGTAGGGCCGGCATCAAAAATATCCACGTAGCCTTGATAGCGGAAACCTTCATCTTCCAACATTTTTCGCGCTGGGCGTGTGTTTGCGTGCACTTCGCCGATCACGTCCCGAGCCTCTTTCGGCAATAAGTTGATGTACAGGGGGTGGCGGGGCATAAGTTCGGCAATAAATTCTTTTTTACCTAAACCGGTTAAATGATCAGCATCAGCAAATGGCATATCGAAGAAGTGAGCGCCTAAACCATCCCAAAAAGGGGATTGGCCATCGGCATTAGAAACCCCTCTCATCTCAGCAATAATCTTGCTTTCAAAACGTTCCGGAAATTCTGCCAAGAAGAGGAAGCGGCTCTTGGATAATAAGTTACCATTTTTACTGTGGCGGTAGTCAGGGTCTAAGAACAAGGTGCATACTTCTGCACAAGCGGTTTGGTCATTACTTAAATACAAGGTAGGGAAGGTGTTGTGCACGCTCAGTTCGCGGCTGGAATGCACTAAGGTGCCAATACGGTAGCTGTACCAAGGGCTCGATAACCCAATAGAGGACTCAATGCCACAAATACCCACAACTTTTGATGCATGGGTGTCTTCCAGCACGAACACATAGCTTTGTTCGCTGTTAAGGTCTACTTGGCCACTAAAGGCGGCTAAGGAAGCTTCAATTTTGCTGACAATGCGGTCTGGATCTGCAGGCAATGATGTAAAACCAATGCCAGCTTTATGGGCTAAGTCCAGTAGGGCGTCAGCATCGGTCTCCATTAAGGGGCGGATTATCATCATTTGGGGCCTCCAGAAGGCTTTTTCACAACATTTTTATGCTGCAAATAGTACCTTTGTTAACACACAAACTCTTTTGCATTTACACTTCTGTATTTAGGTATAGAGACTTTTTTGGTGCGCCGTTTACGGATGCTGCCGCCTACTCACCCCGTTAAAGTTGGCAATACGTTAAGGTGTTGCCAGTAGCTACTTGCAAACCGTCGAGTTGAGCTTCACTTAGCACCAGTGATAAGCCTTGTTTACGGGCGATAATGCAGCGAAAATCTAGGCAGCTGTTGTTGCATACGAGTACCCGTTTCCCCTGTAATACTTCGTCGCCCACTAACGCTTGGGTTTGCTCCGCATGACGGATAGCGCGAATGAGACGAGTGCGTACTTCTAGAATTGGCCCAGCATCAAAAATATCCACATGCCCTTCAAAGTGTAAACCTTCATGTTCCAGGATATTTACAATGTCTTCAACGTCGTCATGGTGTTGACCAATCACTGCTTGGGCTTTGTCACTTAACAAGGGTACGTAAAGTGGGTAGCGGGGCATGAGGTTGGCAATAAAATGTTTATCGCTAGACGTTGTTAGTAAATCAGCTTCGGCAAAGTCCATAGTAAAAAAGTGTCTGCCTACAGATTCCCAAAAGGGTGAAACACCATCACTGTCAATGACCCCTTTCATTTCAGCAATGGTGGTGGCCGCAAAACGCTCTGGAAAACAGGCTATGAATAGTAAGCGAGATTTAGACAGTAGCTGGTCGTAAAAGTCACAGCGGTAATCAGGCTCTAAGTAAAATGAACTCAGGCGTGACGCCCCCGTGTAATCGTGACTCATATGTAAGGCTGGGATACGGTTATTGATTTTCAAATCAACAGAGGAATGGGTCACTTGGTCAACACGATAGGTATAGTAAGGTTGGCTTAACCCCACGGTCGCATCTACTGTGCAGGTGCCTACTAGGCGTTCAGTATGGGTGTCTTCCATGACAAAGGTGTAGCCCTCTTCACCTGCCTGATCTACGCTGGAAGCAAAAGATAATTCACTGTGATTTATCTTTTGAGCAAGATGTATAGGGTGATTAGGCAAGTTAGTATGGCCTACACCTGCAGCTTCAGCAAAGTCATTAAAGGCTTCTCCATCGTCACTTTTGATAGGCCGTACAACTAACATGACTGATGCTCCATACCTTCGCGCTGCAACCAGGCTAGGTCTTTACTTTGGGCTAAGCGTAATAAAATTAATGCACTTAATTGTGATCGAGTGGTTAAACTCGACAAGTGCATATATTCATCGGCGCTGTGAATTTTACCGCCCTGCACACCTAAGGTATCAATATTGGGTAAGCCTGCAGCGGCTAAATTGTTGCCATCACAACAGCCACCAGTGGGCAAGAATTCTAAGCTAAGGCCAAGGCTTTTGCCGCAAGATTGCACCAGTTTGCACAGCTCTTGGTTAGCAGGACTTAGTATCTTAGGCTGACGACCAAAACCGCCATGTAACTCAATAGTAATACCATCAGTGGCATTGATATCGGACAAAATAGCGGCTATTTGGTCTTCGCACCACGCTTGTTGTTCACTGTGTTCAATACGAATATTAAAGCGCATAGTGCAGGTGTCGGGCACGATATTTACAGCCCCTCCACCCTGTACAAACCCCGGGTTAATAGTAATACCCTGTTGTTGGCCGTTAAGGTCATCTAAGGCACGGGTAAAATCTGCCATGGCACGAATTGCGTTGCGGCCTAGGTGATGCTCACGACCTGCATGGGCGGCCTTGCCCCGTGTTACCACAGCAAAGTTACCACTGCCTTTGCGAGCACCTGCTAAGTTACCATCAGCAAAGGATGGCTCATAAATTAAACCCAAGTGATGACGTTTGGCAATTTCTGGGAACAATTTGCTAGAGCTAGGCGAACCAATTTCTTCATCTGGGTTGAATAAAATTTCCCAGCCTAATTGATCTTGCAATGGGCTGCGTTCAAAGGCTTCTAAGGCCTTAAACATGACAACAATACCACCCTTAAGGTCGGCAACCCCTGGGCCGTTGATCACGTCGTCTTCAAGTTGAGTAATCTTCTGGAACGGATGATCAATAGGAAAGACTGTGTCCATATGAGCGCACAAAAACACTTGTGTGGGAGCTTGGGGACGTTTAAATAAACGTAAGGCCCGGCCTAAAGGCTTTTGGTTGAGCTGGCCAAGATCGTCCACCACATCTTGTGGCGGCATATCGATAAATTCCAATTCACAGTCTAGCTTTTTACTCCAAGCAGCCAGGGTATCCGCCACCTTGTTAACGCCTTCTACATTGTAGCTGCCAGAGTTAATTTCGGCCAAGGTCCACAAGTCTTGTTGCATGATTTGCTGTTGTGTAGCAATCCATTCTAGAGCCTGCGCTTCCAATGTGTTGTTTACAGTCAAATCACTCATGCGCTGTCTTATGCCTCTACAATGTCGCGAACGGCAGCTTCTAAAATGACCAAGCCAGCATCAATATCGGCATCAGGAATTAGCAAAGACGGTGCCATGCGGATCACGTCTGGACCAGCAATCAATACCAATAAACCTTTGCCTTGGGCTGCTCTTAAAAATTCAGCAGCTCGACCTTTGTATTCATCGTTAAGAGCACAGCCAATTAATAAACCTTTACCTCGTATTTCGCTGCAAAAAGGCACGCGTGCATTGATAGCTTCTAAACCGGCTTTAAAGCGGTTGAACTTGGCGGCAACACCGGCTAACACTTCAGGGGTATTAACAATGTCGATTACGGCTTCTGCTATGGAACAGGCTAAAGGGTTACCCCCGTAGGTGCTGCCGTGGGTGCCGATTGCTAGGCTCTTAGCTATTTTTGTGGTGGTTAACATTGCAGCTACAGGGAATCCGTTACCAAGGCCCTTAGCTGTGGTGAGAATGTCTGGCATGATGTCAGTTTGTTGGTAAGCGTATAAAGTGCCTAAACGGCCAGCGCCAGTTTGAACTTCATCTAATACTAATAATGCGTTGTGCTCGTCACAGAGTTCACGGGCGCGCTTGATAAAGGCTGGGTCTGCATCAATAATGCCTCCTTCGCCTTGTAGTGGCTCCATAACAATGGCGCAAGTTTTAGCAGACATCGCTGTTTCTAAGGCTTTGATATCGTTGTAAGGTAAATGAGTAATGCCTTCTAACGCAGGGCCAAAACCAGCACTATATTTAGGTTGACCACCTACACTTACGGTGAATAAGGTACGACCGTGAAAAGCTTGTTCAAAGGCGATGATCTCATTCTTCTCTTCACCGAAGTTGTCCACAGCATAACGGCGGGCTAGTTTAAAGGCAGCTTCGTTGGCTTCGCCACCTGAGTTAGCGAAATACACTTTGTCGGCAAAGGTTGCGTCAGTGAGTTTTTTTGCCAAACGCAAGGCTGGTTCGTTGGTCATTACGTTAGCAATGTGCCACAATTTTTCGCCTTGCTCTTTCAAAGTGGCGACTAGCTTAGGGTGGCTGTGGCCAACGCTGGTTACGGCAATGCCGCCGGCAAAATCGATGTACTCTTTGTCGTTTTGGTCCCAAATACGAGACCCTTTACCACGCACTGGAATAACAGGGGCTGGTGCATAGTTAGGCACCATTACGTCATCAAAAAGGGCGCGTGTTACTGGAGTATTACTCATAAAAATTCCTAATATGTCTGTGTTTTTGAGTGGTTTAAACCACGTTAATGGTTAAGCACAGCTGGTCTTCAGCTTGGCGATTTCTCGCACTGCTACAGATAGCATGGCTAAATTGGTGTTGGTATTATTTTGTAGCTCACCAAAAATGCTTAAGCAACGCTCAATCAAATCTTGGTTACGTATATCCCACGCTTCGCTTCGGTCGCTAGAAATAACCGTTTGAGTCAACTGGGCTAAACTGTCTTCAAACTCTTGTTTAAGGCTGGCCCTTGCTTTGCGTTGCCATGGGTCTTGGCTAGGTAAATTGGCAATGGCTTGGTTAAGCCAATCACCTTGGAAACGTTCGTACAAACCGTACCACGTTTGGGCAGCGGTTATCACTTTGGTGCCACACTGGCTGGCCACTTGAGCCACATCTAGGCCATGGTATAGGAACTCTAGCTGGCTCAGACGCATACTAATACTCACATCCACTCCGTTAGCTGTCAGCTCGTCAGCCTGAGCCTTGATACGTTGTGCTACCCCATGGGGTAATAAGTTAGCCAACTGAGCGTAGTAATCAGTCATGGGGTTTTGATACTGATCTACCATAGTTTGAATAGGCTCGCCCTGGTGGCGGCTTAATAACCACAAGGTGAGATCTTCCAACAAGGTTTGAATGTTTTTATGTAATTCCATGGATTGCTTATAGTCTAGTATCAAGGTGACTCGATCCAATTCACTCCACAAACTTTGGGCATCTATAATGTCGCAGGCTGCGGTAAAGGCTCTAGCCATATCACCAGCCTCTGCGCCCATTTCTTCTTGTAAATAGTTGCAGAAGGTAGAGCCCATGCGGTTACCAATTTGATTGGTGACGTGGGTGGCAATGATTTCACTACGCAATTGATGAGAGCCCATAGCGGCGGCATATTTTTCACTCAGTACTTTGGGGAAGTAATCCTCTAGACTGCGCGCCAAGTAGCTGTCGTTGCCGATGTCTGCTGCCATGAGTTCATCGAATAAACGCATTTTACTGTAGGCCAGTAATACGGCAATTTCAGGACGTGTTAATCCAGCCTGCACTCGGGCCCGCTCATCCATGTTGGCATCGTCTGGCAGGCCTTCCAAGGCGCGATTAAGCCGGCCTTGCTTTTCTAGGCTGTGTATCAGACGCTTATGATCGCTCAAGCGCATACATGCTTGGCCCTCGGCAATGCTTAGTACTAAGGTTTGATGGTAGTTGTGGCTTAGTACTAGATCGCCTACTTCATCAGTCATGCTAGCCAGCAAGGTGTTACGTTGCTTTATGGTCATGTCACCTGCATCTACCAGTTGGCTGAGCAGAATTTTAATGTTGACCTCATGATCGGAACTATCTACGCCCGCCGAATTGTCGATGGCGTCGGTATTGATGTAACCCCCAGCCTGTGCAAACTCAATACGGCCATGTTGGGAGAAGCCTAAATTGCCACCTTCGCCAATAACTTTCGCCCCCAGTTGGTTGCCATCGACTCGTAAGTTGTCATTTGCTGGGTCACCAATATCACTATGACTTTCGCTGCTAGCTTTAACATAAGTGCCAATGCCGCCGTTCCAAAATAGATCTACAGGCATCTGTAATAAGGCATGGATCAGTTCATTAGGCGTCATTTTATTAGCATCTGTGCCGATCATTTTTTGTACTTGTGGGCTTAGCTTGATGGACTTAGCCGAGCGCTCAAATATGCCACCGCCTTTGGAAATGAGCTTACCTTCATAATCACTCCAGCTAGACCGAGGTAGGGCAAACAAACGCTGGCGTTCGGTAAACGATGTGGCTGCGTCAGGGCTTGGGTCGATAAAAATATGTAAGTGGTTAAACGCAGCCCGCAAACAAATGTGCTCTGACAAAAGCATACCGTTACCAAATACATCACCAGCCATATCTCCCACACCCACTACGGTGAAGTCTTGGCTTTGGCAATCTCGGCCTTGCTCGGCAAATAAACGTTTAACAGATTCCCACGCACCGCGAGCGGTAATACCCATCTTCTTATGGTCATAACCATTGGCACCACCAGAAGCAAAGGCATCACCCAGCCAAAAACCATTTTTTTCTGAAATAGAGTTGGCTAAGTCAGAGAAGGTTGCGGTGCCTTTATCGGCAGCGACTACTAGGTATGGGTCATCGTCGTCGTACCGGACCACTTGTCTAGGTGCCACAACTTGCTTCTCAACCATGTTATCAGTGATGTCGAGTAACGCTTGGATAAATGTAGAGTAGCTACGGATGACCTCAGCCATGAGTACTTCTCGGTCCTGAGTTTGTGGCAGCTGTTTGCACACAAAGCCACCTTTAGCACCTAAAGGAACGATAACGGCATTTTTCACCATCTGCGCTTTTACTAGGCCAAGCACTTCTGTGCGGTAGTCTTCTTGACGGTCGGACCAGCGCAAGCCACCGCGAGCAACCTTGCCACCGCGAAGATGCACGCCTTCTACCCAGGTTGAGTAGATGAAAATTTCGTACTTAGGCAAGGGTAATGGGACGCCTGGAATTAGACTTGGGTCTAATTTGCAAGATAGGTATTCATGGCGACTGCCTGAACTATCTGTTTGATAGTAGTTAGTACGCAACATGGCCATGATAGCGGCCAAGAAATACTTCACAATGCGGTCTTCATCAAGATTGCTAACCTTTTCCAAGGCTAGGCCAATGTCTTCCTGCAATCGTGCGATAAGCTCTGGTGATTGCTGGGTGTCAGGATCAAAGCGAGCCTCAAACAAGCGTACTAAAGTATGAGTAATGCGGGCATTACGCACCAAAGTAGTCTGCATGTAGGTTTGGCTAAACGGCACTTGAATTTGTAATAGGTAGCTACTAATAGCGCGAATGAGAATAGCTTGCTGCCAGGTTAAATTTGCAGCCAATATCAGGCTATTAAAACGGTCGTTGGCTACACGTCCGGTATAAATTTGGCTGAAGGCCTCTTGGAAGCGTTCTTTGACATTAGCCCCATCAAGGTTTATTTGCTGGTCAATTTCAATCACAAAATCAATAATCCACTGGTCTAAACCAGATTCAGATTTAATGGTGTAGGGGTGTGCATTAATGACTTTTACACCCATTCGTTCCAAAATTGGCAACACGTCTGACAATGCTTTAGCTTGGCCGTGGCCAAATACTTTAAAGCTAAGGCTTTGGTCTTCTTGATGCAGTGAGCGGTATAAATAGGTGGATAAGGGTTTTTCAGCGTTGATCTTTTGCAAACGCATCAGGTCCATAACGGCCACTTGGGCAGAAAAGTTTTCTTGGTACGCCAGTGGAAAGGCTTGGCCATATTGCTTGAATAGTTGGTTGCCTTCGGCTTCACCTCGTTTGTTATTAAGAGCGTGGTGTAAGTGGTCACTCCAGGCCAACATGGCGTCGCGCATTTGCTGTTCAATATCATTAATATCAAACGGTGTGTTGTGGATGTCTTTGCCATGAACAGTTAACTGCACGCGAGCTAAAGGTTGCTCCGAGAACATGACATTAAAATCAACGCTTGAGCCATTGAATTCACGCATAAGAATATTCTGCATCTTAATGCGAAATTGAGTGTGAAACCGCTCTCGGGGTACATATACCAAAGCTGTGGCAAAGCGACCAAAGGTGTCAAGGCGAAGGAACAGGCGTAAATGATGTCGCTCATGGGTTTCTAATACACCACGGATAATAGGGTAAAGCTCATCTACGCTGGCTTGCAACATTTCATCACGGGGATAGCTGTTTAGAATGTGCTGTAAGGCCTTGCCTTTGTGGCTACTGGGAAGCTGCTCGATACGTTCGCGCAAGTCTTGGGCTTTGCGTCGTAATAGTGGGATTTCATCAATACGGGCGGTATAAGCAGCAGATGAATATAAACCAAAAAAGCGTTCTTCGCCGATCACATTACCTTGCTGATCAAAACGTTTAAGGCCTAAGTAGTCAAAGTTAACGGGGCGGTGCACAGTGGAGCGGCTGGTGGATTTGGTCATCACCAGCATATTGCTACGCAGGGCTAAATCTGAATTTTGTTGAGATAAAATGCTAGGCAACAGGCTCTCGGCGCTGCAGTTATCGTCACGGAAGCTACCTAGGCCAGTGCCCTTTTGCGGGATAAGCTCGCACAACCCAGTATCGTCATCTTTATTGAGTGCATAAGAGCGGTAGCCAATGAACGTGAAGTGGTTATTGGCTATCCAGCGTAAAAAGGCGATATTTTCTGTCAGGTCTTCTGCCGAAATGGGTAAGTTTTGAGACTCTATAGTGTCGATTATAGACACCAGTTTGTCACGCATTGGCAGCCAATCATCTACCACTAAACGCACATCGCTAATAATTTCTGTGAGAGTGGTAATGATGTTCGCTACTACCGCAGGATCACTTTGTTGGTCAATTTCAAAGCGCATCACTGCTTCTAAATTGGCACTGTCTGCCTTTCCCGTGAAAGGTGAGATGCTGGTGATGTTACCTTTTACATCGCGCTCCACTGCGACCACCGGGTGAGTTGTGATATGTATGGTGTGTCCTAGGTGAACCAAGGCGTTAGTGATGGAAGACACTAAGAAGGCTTTGTCATCACATACAATATCTACAATAGTGTGGCTGGTGTACCACTGATGCTCTTCGTAATTAGGGTTATACACACGGATATTAACCTGGTCGTTATGGCGCAGTTTTACGCAATCCCATAAGCTAGATACCGCACCATAAAGGTTGTCTGTGTCGAATTGTAAAAGTTCAGCAGGGATGCTCTCTGCATAGTAAAGGCGCGCAAATTGCTGCATGGTGTCACATTGAGATTTCTTTTGACGTTTGCCGATCAGGTCGCAAACTAAATCAATGGCAATGTTTTTTTTATCGGTTAACGTGCGCATGTCGTGTTTCCTTGAGGCGGTGATCGAACGTCGTCACCGCTGTACCTATTATTCAAGAAACTGTGGGCCGACACTAGGGGGTAAGTTGAGTTAGTGCGACCCCATTTGTTGGGAAAATGACATTCAAGCTATTTGTGTCGCAAATTCTACTGAGACTTGGGTGGTTATCGACTCACCAGTGCGACTTTTAGGGAGAGCGAATGACGTTTTTATGCACTCACTCAATAATTCAGTGTATCCTTACGGCCTATGTCTAAGTTACAAGATTCCCACTCAGTTGGGCTGCTTATATTGCCCCATGCAAGCTTGAGTCATTACGGCCAAATTGCTGAACTGTTGTTGCATACAAATTGTGTTTTAGAACACCCGAAATATCGACTACAGGCTTTATCTGTAGGCGGTGAGTGCGTGCTAGGAAAAGTGACCAATTATTTGGATAGCGAACGCGTTGATACGCTATTTGTTATTGGTGATCTTATCACTCCTAATGAAACAGACACCATGTTAGAGCGCTGGCTGGTTCAGCAAGCTAAGATGGGGGTAAACATGCTGGCCATCGGTACAGGTGTTCTTCCCCTGGCTAATGCGGGTTTGCTAAATGGTAAGCGCGGGTGTTGTCATTGGTCTGTGATAGAAAAGTTGCGTGCAACCTTTCCTAAAGTATTTTGGACTCACCAACTGTTTGAACAAGAAGCGCAGCTGATGACGTGTGCTGGTGGGGCTTCAACTACAGACCTGATGCTTGCATGGCTAGGGCAGCAGCAGGATTTAGATATGGCGGTACACTTATCTGAATGGTTCTTAGTAGAGCGAATGCGGCCAAAAGATGCACAACAGCGTATTCCGCTTAAGGCCCGCATTGGCACCAGTCAACCGAAGCTTATTGAGGCGGTTACCTTAATGGAAACCAACATAGAAGAGCCCTTATCACCAGATGATTTGGCTTATCATGTGGGGCTGTCTAGGAGGCATTTGGAACGCTTGTTTAAAAAACATTTAGACAGTGTGCCTTCACGATTTTATTTGCAACTGAGGTTAGATAAGGCCCGTCAAATGCTGCGGGACACTGATCGCTCTATTGTAGAGGTGGGCATGGCGTGTGGATTTTCCTCTGCCAGCCACTTTAGTACCACCTATCGTACTCATTTTAACGTTACACCTCGTCAAGAACGCGGGCGTGCAACCCACGTGGAATCTGCACCTACCTGGAACCACTCTGTCGTTATTCAGCGACGTCTAGATTAATTATTTAATACTTTTTTGAGAAACATATGGATATTTTTGCAGCCGCTACCTTGCTGTTTTTAGTTATGGACCCACTGGGAAACATCCCTTTATTTTTGTCGGTGTTAAAACAAGTGCCCGAAGAGCGTCGTCGTTTGGTGTTGCGCCGTGAATTACTGATAGCCTACTTTGTGTTGCTAATGTTTTTGCTGTTAGGCCCGTATATCTTGTCGTTCTTGCAGGTATCTCAAGAGGCTATTCGTATTGGTGGCGGCATTGTATTATTTTTGATTGCTATAAAAATGGTGTTCCCAAAAGAAGGTGGATTGCTGGGTAAAACACCCGGTGGTGAGCCGTTTATAGTGCCTTTAGCTATTCCGTTAATGGCAGGGCCGTCAAGCTTGGCAATGATCATGTTGATGCGTGATTCTGCCGAAGGCCAGTGGCTTGATCTTTGGTTGGCTGTGACCGCTGCTTGGGCCGTTTCTGCAGGCATTCTGTTAGCGTCGCGTAGGCTTTACGGGGTGTTAGGCGAAAAAGGCTTGTTCGCCATAGAGCGTTTGATGGGCATGATTTTGATCATTATGGCAGTACAGATGTTGCTTGAAGGCACCGCGCAATATTTGAATTTGCGGTAGCCTCCTTGTCGTTTGAGAGTTTTAGGTGCGGGCCTTTTCAAACGCTGCCCAAGCCTGCTCAAACTCTGCTATCCCAAAACCTTCTTTAGTTGCAGGGCCTAGTATTAGTTGTTCGGTATTGAGCAATTTGTCGATGGCAGCTTCGAGCACTGGAATAACCTCGGGCGGAATCACCAAAGCGCCGTGTCTGTCGGCATGAACTAGGTCGCCATCGGTGACTTGCATACCAAAAATAGTCACTGGTTGGCCAATGCTGCGCACATGCACAAAACCATGACTTGGACCAATTGAACCGGCCACCACGGGAAACTCAGTGGGCAAATCTCCTAAATCTCGCATAACACCGTTGGTCAACGCACCCCCAAGGCCAAAAGCCTTATGCACGGTAGTGTTAATTTCTCCCCAATAGGCACCTATAGAATGGGGGTAGTCTAAGTCTTCCACTACGGCAATAGCGGGTCGTGGTCCTTCAGACATGTGCCGATAGTAATCTGCGCGTCGTTGTTTAATAACGCTGGCACTTTCCTTGGCTGGCTCTATGGCTGCAATTTGTGCAGTACGAGCATAGCCTACCATAGCGCCATCGGTAGTAGACGACGCAAGCATCGTGCCTTTGGTGAATTGATTAAACCCACGTTTGCCTTGGGCAACCTCAATGGCATTGCATACCGTAGGGGTGTCTACTGCGTGCAGTTTTTCCAGCAAAGTTACAGTCATTGTTGAGTTATCCATTATTGAACCATCCATTGTTTTAAAGCAGCGTTCGTGGCTGCGGGTTGTTCGAGTGTGGGAATGTGCCCAGCGTGATGAATTTTCACAAAGGCCACCTGCGATAACAGGGAAACCATACATTCATGCCGATCTAAAGGGCAAAGTTCATCTTCTTCACCCATTAACACTAAACAAGATTTGTTAAAATTGGCTAATGTTGCCTGTTGGTCACGGCGATTTCTCAACGCGAGTGATTGACGAACAAACACATCCTTGCCTAAGGTCAAGCCCATCTCAACACCCAGTTCAGTCAGGTCAGCTAGTTGAGAGCGTGTCTGGGCTTGGGGCTGGGATTGAGGATTAGCGAAATAACGCGGCACCATAGTTTCACGTAAGAGTTGTTCAAGCTGACCTGCTTCAGCGGCCTCTATCTGAGGTTGGCGTGCGGCCTTTAAATCATCTGTTTCAGCCCACGGGTTAGTGTCCATCAGCGCAAGGCGTGTCACCCTTTCTGGTGCTTGGCGCACCACTTCCATCGCCACGATGCCACCCATAGATAGGCCAGCCAAGGCGAATTTTTCTGGTGCTTGAGCCAACACCTGCATGGCAATGTCAGCCATGTTGTTTGCACCACCAATGTAGCCAACCTGACATTCTGCAATACCTTTCAAAGCCTCAATCTGTGAAGTGTACATGCGGGCATCGCACATCATGCCAGGCAGTAACACTAAGGAAGGAAGGCTCATGATGCGCTAACTATCCTGCCAAGTTAAACCGGCTGTATCGCCTGTGCCACTGATACGATATAAGCTAGCTTCGCCGGTTACACACACCTCTATAGCATGGGCTAGATTAGGTGGGATCCAGCAAGTGTCGCCAGGGTTTAATACCAGTTCATTATCCTGCCAAGTGAGACGCCAATGCCCACGCATTACCATAAGTACTTCATGTTGAGGATTTATATACGCATCTGTAGTAATGGATCCGCGGGTGAGTAGCTCTACCTCAAAACCAGGCTTGTCTTTAATGAGGGCGGCTTCGCCAATCACCTGACAGGGTTTGTTTTTAGCTAACGCCATCATGTCCCAGTACCGGGCTACATAATCAGG
>Ga0308018_10000227_pt1 | contig 30412 bp, 30 predicted proteins | sample Neamet282_FD_203130 | JGI IMG/M metagenome (GOLD analysis project Ga0308018, IMG submission 203130) | Marine microbial communities from water near the shore, Antarctic Ocean - #282 | ecosystem: Environmental > Aquatic > Marine > Unclassified | place: Southern Ocean | collected 2014-10-01
AAGGGGATGATTCGACGGGTATTTTTAACTGTGCCATCGTCACCAGCATGGTTAACATAACGTGTTGTGTGCCTTTTGCTAGCCCCTATACTACAGATATCTCAAGTACCTATGGACTTGTGGACGATTCCTACGGACCAGTTCAAGCCCTTCGGGACGTGCTGGACAAGCCATTGACAACAAACAGCCGTTGCCAACAGCTTGACCACACTCTTGCGCTTATCGACCACAGTGCCCACAGGCTTAACAACAAGCTAGCGCTATGAATAGTATAAGAGATAAAAACAAAGGTCATGCCGACCAGGGGCCAAGCTAGCAGGCCCATTACGTGTGGGTGCTAAAAGGAGCGGTGGCGAGCGATATGTTGTGCCAGTTAGTAAGCGGCAGGGTGGCCTGGCGGACCTAATGGATCATGCTGTTGGTCAACGAGTGTGGTATTGCGTAGCTATGTTGTGCAAATTAACGAATGAATCGAATAGCGAAAGCATTGGTCTGAAGTAGACCATGGGTAGACCAGAAAATAAGGGTTAGCAGATACTAACCTGCTAACCCTTCGCATATGGTGGGCCTGGTCAGATTTGAACTGACGACCAAAGGATTATGAGTCCTATTCTGTATTATGTTCATGGATGTTCATTTTTCTCCATATTAACCATAAATGCCTGTAATTAAAGCATATATTAGTTTTATATTGCATCATGTGTGTTCATATATGTTCAGTGGAATGCTATACTTAGTTGCACCATTAGTCGCACCAAAATAAGGATTCCGTTATGACAAAGGTGAGCACAGAGCTTTCTTATTTAATGGTCAAAAACCTCAAGCTTAAGGATGCCCCATACGAGGTGGTAGAGGGGACGTCTGATTTCATTAAGCGGGGATCTGGGCGTCTGTTAATCCGTGTAAGGCCAACGGGTACGAAAGAATGGTACTTCCGCTATAAGCATGTGGGTAAGATTGTGTACTTCAAAGTTGGCACTTTTCCATCATGTACGGTGAGTGATGCTCGTGCGCACTATAAAGATTTGAGCAGCTACTACCAGCTTGATTCTGATGTAAAAGGCAGGCTTGTAAGGGAAAATCTTGAGCGGAAGCGTAAAGTCGATGATCAAGAGCACCAACATAAAGTTAATCTTCGCCGTGGTAGTTTGAAACAATTGACTGATGCATATGTATCAAGCTTGCGAGTTGCCAAGAAGAGATCTGCTGATGAAGCTGAAAGTATTTTTGAACGTTACGTCTATCGCCATCAACCCGAAATCGAAAACGTAAAAGCTAACTTGGTTACTAAAGACGATATCAGAGATCTGTTGGCTCGAATGATTCAACACGGGATAACGACCCAGACTAATCGCACACGCAGTTATCTCCACGCGGCTTTCCAGCATGGACTTAAGCAGGATAATGACCCACTAACCTTTACTAAAGAGTCAGTTCAGTTTCACCTTGAAGTAAATCCAGTCTCAGCTATTCCGCGTCAGAAAAGCTTCGAGACACCAGGTGAGAGGGTGCTATCAGGCATAGAAATTAGAGATCTATGGAATGCGTTTTCATGCCAGCATAATGGATCCAGCCAAATCACATTTGTCATGAGCGCATTTATTCGATTTGTGATCGCTGTTGGCGGTCAGAGAATACTAGAGCTGCTTAGAACTGAATGGATCCACCTGGCTGACGACAGGCAAGCTATAGTTATTCCTAAATCGAATAGTAAAACAGGCAGAGTCCATGCAGTGCCTTTATCTAGCTACGCTATCGATATTTTGGCTGAATTAAAAAGCGTGACAGGTAATGGAAAATATATATTCCAAGGTCGCGGATTAGGCAGCAATGTAGAAAGCGAACAACACATTCGGTCTGATAGTGTTAGCAGAACAATTGCTCGTTACCGCCTGCAGCATGTCGAAGTTGAGCCATTCAATCTACAAGACCTCCGCCGAACTGTTAAAACTGTGCTCGGTGAGCAAGGCGTAGACAAACAAATCAGGGACCGCCTCCAAAACCATGCATTTTTAGATGTGTCTAGCGTGCACTATGATCGCTACGATTATTTCGAAGAGAAAAAGTATGCTGTGAGTGTTTGGGACAGTTATCTCAGAAAAGCCCTCAGTGCCAGCATCAACATATTAGGAAACGATGAAAATGATGATTGATATTGAGCGGTGGTACCGTAGGTGCCTTGAGCAATTAGACTGCGAATTAAGTGGTGATCGTGCTGATCAAATCAAAGATGGACTGCATTTGTTCGTGGACGAGCCGGATTGGCTGCAATATGTACTCCAAAAATCAGGCTGGTTCGAGCAGAAGGCTATGGTTGCAGCTCTTAGTAAGATGGGTAGCGCTGATATTTCACTAACAATCAATAACCCTGAATGGGTAACTAAAAATTTGTTTTTAGACTATACAGGCTCCGCAAACACAGATGCAATTTCGTTTGTTTACGGGGAGCGATTGAGCGAGGATGCGTGCCAATTTCTACAATTTCTAGGATGGAATGATTGTGCTGCAACATTGGATGTTGAATTCGGCTCAACTAGATTTGAGTCGACTTTACTCTCTATCCAACGCGGAGATTGGATAGGAGTAACGAACATAACTGAGCTGATGCTTTATAAAAGGGCTAGTAAAGTCAAGCTGAACACTCTAACAAACTGCAAAGGTTTAGGTGAGGCTGGTGTTGCGAACTTTGTGGCCATAATAAAGCCGTACTTGGAGAGCCGGAGTAAAAATCCAGGTCATTTAGCATTGAAGCTGCATATATGTACACAGATTTTTATTTTTGAGGTGGCTGGTAATTTGGCTCTTTATAATAAAGTTGCCGACGCTATTGAAAAATTAGTTAATGAAGGAAAGTTTGATGGAGTGCTCAAGGTTGATGTTCAGAAAACCCCAAGAGATCATTCCCGCCCCAAAGTCATTAAGCGATACACTGAACGAGGAGCAGTTCAGTGGGTTCCTTTAACGGTAACGGCGTTTGAAAGCCAGGTTCGTGATTGCAGGATTGCGCTAGAAGTTGCCACGCTAGATGAAAAATTGACCTGCAGGGGTTAGCCTGAGATTGCGTAGATGGTACAGCTAAGATTGCGTAAAAAAGACTAAGATTGCGTATCCTTGCTAATATTGCGTAAATTATTGTTTTTAATGAAGTTAATATGTCATTTCTAACAACAGCGCAAGGTGACTATCCATGTCCCACCATATTGTACGACCAAAAGATCTTGTTCAAAAAACCGGCCTATCCCGCTCCACTCTCCGGCGCATGGAGATTGCTGGAACCCTCCCGCCAAGAGTAAAACTTGGTGCCTATTGCGTAGGCTGGCATTCGACTGATGTAGAGGCGTGGCTCAACTCGTTGCCTAGGGTACAGCAAACGGGTGGACCAATGATGAATTTTCCATCCTCTTCAATGGGCATCGACGAGTTACCTGATGATGACTGCGAACATTGGGAGGAGTGCGTATGATTAATCTAAAAGAGTCTGATGACTTCATCAATTATGTTGGTGATGTAGCTGGAGAACGCCATTTCACCACTATTAACTCATTTACAAAAAAGATATCTAACTATCACGGCTCGTTGAAGAGCTTAAGGGGTCAGTTAACCGCTGAAAATGACAGTGGTTCGGGTGTTTTTACCACTCTGAATCCTCTACTTGGCGATATGCGTCGAGCGTCAGAAGTAGTGTCTGTACATGGGTTATTCTTGGATCTCGATGGAGCGGCGTTGGATCCAGTGTTGACAGTTATGCCCAAACCACACATGGTAGTGGAGACAAGTCCGGGGAAATTCCATGTCCATTGGAAGGTCCATAACTGCCGACTCGATCAATTTAAAACCTGCCAAGTTGCACTTGCCAAGCGCTTCGATGGGGATCCTGCCGTATGTGACCTCCCTCGCCTAGTAAGGGTGCCAGGCTTTATGCACCAAAAGCTAGATAAGACGACGGAGAAGCTATCAGAACCGTTCGTCTCAAATATTATTGCACAACATCGCGGTCTAGATTACTCACTGAGCGAACTATTCAAGGCAATAGGTGCTTCGCCATTGAATGTTCCTAGGGAGGCCGCTAACAGCCTATTTAATGCTCAGAAAGGTGTCATTGAAGGTGGGCGAAATACTGCCCTAACACAGTATTGTGGTCGGTTAATAAGCCAAGGTACTTCAGAGAGTGAGGCTATGGCCACCTTGATTAAATGGAACAAGGTTCATTGCGCACCGCCATTGCCTGATGATGAAATCGAGCGGACCTACGTAAGTATACTCAAGAAGGACGCGCTGAATCAGACCTCTGTTCAAGCCGTTGTTGGACAGCTGAATAAGCAGCACGCCGTTGTTTCCGTAGAAGGTAAAGTACGGGTATTAAAGGAAGGTCCGACGGGTGTAAGTTATTCTAGCATTGCAGATTTTCACAGCTATTACCTTAACAGGCCAAAAGTGGATGGTCGCTTAGCCACCAAGGTCTGGATATCGCACATGGACCGGCGTACATATGAAGGTCTGGTATTCGACCCAGCGCACCGTAGTGAATATGCGAGCCACTATAACCTCTGGCAAGGTTTTGCTGTGGAGCCAGTCGAAGGCGATTGTAGCTTATACCTTGAGCTAATTCTTACAGTAATTTGTTGTGGTAATGAGCAGCATTACAACTACCTCATACGTTGGATGGCCCATGCTGTTCAGTACCCTGGCGAGCTTCCGGGGGTAGCTGTTGTATTGATGGGTGGGCGAGGAGCGGGTAAGGGGTGTTCAATCCAACCTTTTGGTCGGCTGTTTGGTCGCCACTTTGCTTCGCTAAATACACGTGAGTCATTTATGGGTCGGTTTAACGCCCATATGCAGGACAAACTGGTTATGTTTGCAGATGAGGTTTTTTGGTCTGGCGATAAGTCACAGGAAGGCGCACTAAAAACGATGATTACGGAACGCCGGCGGCCGTATGAAGCTAAAGGCCTTCCTCTAGTTGAATTAGACAACTTTGCCCGCGTGGTGATGGCGACAAATGACACCTGGGCTGTTCCGGCTGGCCATGATGAGCGAAGGTACTTGGTGCTCGAAGTTAGCGATATTCGCAAGCAAGATACCGCTTACTTTGGTGCGATTGATAGGCAAATGAGGTCGGGTGGGGATAGCGCTCTATTACATAAACTTCTTGATCTAGACTTAACTGGCTTTGACGTAAGGAACGTACCGCAAACCAATGCACTGGCGAGCCAGAAACTAAAAAGTCTCGATCCACTGGAGACATGGTGGCACGACTGCCTAGACGAAGGCTCAATAGGGTTATGTGACTGTGATGGTCGAGTATTGGGAATGTATTGCGATTCAATAGTCACCTGCTGGCCTCAGTTCGCAGCGACAAAGGGGCTCTATGATGCCTATGTTGATCATAGTAAAAGCTTAGGACATAGGTACCCATTATCAAGTAGTGAGTTTGGCAAACGACTGGGCGGGTTAGCCAAAGTTAGCCGTACAAAGCCCACTATTAATGGTTCTAGAGTGTCTGGCTATGACATTCCGTCGCTCAGCAATGCCAGGAACGATTTCTGTGTTTTCCTTGGCCATGAACTGGCGTGGGAGTAACCATCGGTCAGGGCTGTCCGCAAGCCTTGATACAATTTAGCCTGTGGATACTGTGCTGACGCAGGGCCCGCCAGGCCGGTCCGGGGTGTCGCACTATAACTGACATATTTATACACACACCATACACGCGCAAAAAATATATCTTTTATATATTAATATTCAATTTACCCCTGACACCCCGGACTCCACTGACCGCCCAAGCAGTAGAGTGTGCAGCGCATATAAGTGTGAATTCATACCCTGGTTAAACAAAAATAATCTTAGGTACGCACGATAACTACCGAGCAAAAGGCCGTACTACAGTGCGTTTTTTCACTTGTCTGATTTTTGTCTCTACGATCACTACCACTCAATATGGGCCCTGATATCAACCCAGCTTTGGCGGCCAATTTCCTGTAATTCCAATGATAGCTCGTCGCTAAAATCAGCACTTACAGCAGTTCGGTAAGAATCGCGCTGTTGGCATCTCTTAAACCAATCCGCAACCAAAGGGGCGTTCTTAAGCATGGCTTGCCAACCAAACTGATGTAGCGTCTGAAAATAAGGTGCAACCACCACATCCGCCAAACTAAAGCCATTGCTAACCAGCCAAGTATGATCCCCCAAGTCAGATTCCATTTTAGCTATAGTTTGCATATACACCTGTACAGCGGAAGCCACATCGGGAGCCTTCAGTCCCATTTCAGCTAGCCTTTTCTGTCGGTCTCTACGCGGTTTTTCTGGTATTTTATCCAGCAGCGCTTGGCGCTCTTCTGCTGATTTTTCCATCAGCTTGGGGCGCATAACAAGGGGCCATTGCAAAGCGCCACATGATGGATGCAACTTAGCATCCACATGCTTCATCCATAAACGCATCTGTGCCTTAGCATAGGCTGAGTTTGGTTTCATCGGAATTTGTGGATACGCATCGTCTAGGTACTCACAGATAACACTAGACTCAATAACTGGGGTGCCATCATGAACCAAAGTAGGCACCACCCCCAAGGGGTTAAGTCGCAAGTACTCGGGCTTTAAATTTTCCTTATTCGGTAAGTCCACATGATGAGACAGAAAATTCAGTCCTTTTTCCGCCAATAGGATTCGTACTTTTTGGGCACAAGGTGACAACGGGTGTGTGTATAGTTCAAGCATAATTGGGTCCTCTTAGTGTTAGGTGAAGCGCACTGAAGCGCTACCAATACCGCCAATTGAAACAGACATAAAGTCACCGGCTTGAATTGGTTCCAGCGGAACCAAAGAACCAGACAAAATAACCTCTCCAGCTTTAAGTGGAATACCAAATTTTCCTAGGGTATTCGCTAACCACATTACGCAATTAATTGGAGACCCCAATGCCGCTGCTCCAGCACCAGTAGAAATAATACGGCCATTTTTTTCTACGACCATACCTACTGTGGACAAATCTATACTACGTGGACTTACTGCCTTATCACCCAACATAAACAAACCACATGATGCGTTGTCAGCCACAGTATCTTGGATTTTTATTTGCCAGTTTTCTACTCTAGAATCAACCACCTCAAAACACGGCATCACGCACTCTGTAGCTGTGATCACGTCGGCAGCCGTAATCCCAGGCCCAAGTAAATCTTTTTTCAGAATAAAGGCAATTTCTCCTTCAGCCCGAGGTTGAATTAGCTTTTCTGAAATGGGCATCTCCTGGCCTTCAGAATACGCCATAGCATTAGTCAAAAATCCAAAATCAGGCTCATCTACACCTAACATGTTTTGCACAGCAGCTGACGTTAAGCCAATCTTTTTACCGATAATATGCTCCCCCGCAGCTACTCGACAATCAATCATCCTTTGTGCGATTTGATACGAGTCGTTAATGGTAATATCTGGGTAACGCTCTGTTAAGGGTCTCACAGTAGTACGATCAGACAGCGCCTTATACAATTCGTCACCAAGTGACCTGTTTAAATCTGAATTCATCATTATTCTCCCACGAATACGTTTTTGTTAAATATTTGAGCTACAATTTAATACAGATATTCTTCAGCTCAGTATAAAATTCGAGTCCATGAACTCCACCCTCACGGCCAATACCCGACTGTTTAGAGCCCCCGAATGCAGTGCGTAAATCACGTAAAAACCAACTATTCACCCATACAATCCCGGCTTCAATTTTCTTAGATACTCTGAGTGCTTGGGCATTATCTTCTGTCCAAATAACCGCAGCTAAGCCGTAGAGAGTATTATTAGCCAAGGCAACCACCTCTTCCTCCGTGTCAAAAGGACGAATATGACAACAGGGGCCGAATATTTCTTCGTTCACAACTCGAGCATCGTCAGGCAAACCTGTCCAGATAGTAGGCTCGATCCAAGCTCCGTGATTCATACTTTCCCCCATATTAGGCACACCTCCACCGATTTCAACAACAGCACCTTCTTGCTTGGCCAAGGCGTAATATTCACGCACTTTTTCCCGGTGCACGAGACTAATCAATGGACCAAAGTTAGCGCCGCTATCCTCAGGGTGCCCTAACTGTAGCTTGCTTACTTCTTCTTTCATCCGCGCCAAAAAATGTGTAAATATTGGCCGTTCTACATAGACTCTTTCTGTGCCTAAGCACACTTGGCCACAGTTAACAAAAGCAGACCGCATAGTGCCCTCAACAGCTTTTTCTATATCAGCTTTGGCAAATACAATGGAAGGGTTTTTACCGCCGCATTCTAACGAAATATTACGCAGCCCAACCGCAGCTGCCTTCATGATAATTTCACCCGTACTGGTTTCACCAGTAAAAGTAATGGCATCAACATCTTTATGTTCGGTCAAAAATGCGCCGGTGGAATCCGCACCAAAACCATGTACCACATTAAATACGCCGGCTGGCACTCCACATTCATTCATTACTTCACCCAGTAAAGTGGCCGTTGCTGGAGTCTCTTCTGAAGGTTTTACAACCACTGTATTGCCACAAGCTAATGCTGGACCAACCTTCCAAGTCATCAACAGCAGAGGCAGATTCCACGGCGAAATTACAGCTATGACGCCCTTAGGTGTACGCTGTCCTATGTTCACAGCACCCGTTCCATCCGGAGTATCCAGATGGAACGTCTCATTTGGATGATTAATGAGGGTTTCTGAAAACGCTTTGAAGTTCGCCGCACCACGGGGTATGTCGATGTGCGCAGCCATCTTTTTTGGCTTGCCAGTGTCTAAGCACTCGGCCTCCAGGAATTCATTAAAACGTTCGTTAATCCTGCTCGCAACCTTGCTCAATAAGGTAACTCGATCGGCCTGCGTATACTCACCCCATTCAGCGGTTAAGGCTTTTCTAGCGGCGCAAACAGCGGAATCCACTTCCTCACGTCCAGCTTCATGTACCATGCCGATCAGACTATTATCAACGGGGGACCGGTTTTCAAAAGTATGTCCCGATGCCGACTCAACATAATGACCGTTTATAAAATGCTTAAATTCTTTCATTGCCCACCAACCTGTATTAATAAGTCCTTTTCCCGGCCCTTAATTGGGCCGGATTACATAGTTAAATAGTTTAGGTTACAACGGTGAGAAAACGTTCGTTCAACTGACGATCATGGTAGAAAATGGCCTTACCTAGCTGGTCGGCATCCCATGTGACAGGCTTTTGATCTGGATAGAAATAATCACCTCCAGTAAACACTTCAGTGCGATTACCTGATGGGTCGAAGAAGTAAACCGTTTGGCCATGGGTTAATCCATGTCGGGTAGGGCCAATATCAAGAGGTGTATCATGCATAGATATTAAATCCGCAGCACGCAGCACGTCCTCCCATGTATTCAAGAAGAAAGAAGCATGGTGAAATTTATCTTTTTCTGGATGCTTGATAAAGGCAATATCATGCGCTTTCATGGAACATGTTAAAAAGATACCAATTTTATTATTATCAGGATCAACTACTTGCTCTGCCAAATCGAAACCAAGCACATCAACAAACAAATTCAAAACACCATCTATATCATCACCGTACAACAAGCAGTGATCAAAGCGGGTAGCCTTCATACCTTTTAAATCACGTGGCCATGCTTCTGGGTTGCGGTCTGCAATACCCCATTTACCAGACTGACCTTTGCTCGCGTAGAGTTCAAAGCTATGCCCAGTTGGTGCAGTAAAGCGAACACGGCGACCACAGTTAGGTAAATCGTCAGCAGCAATGTGCTCAATTTCGATGCCGTAGTCGATTAGATTCTGGCACAGGCCCTCCAAAACCCCCTCATCCAGCACTTTAAATCCCATGAAATCCATACCTGCGCTATCTGCTTTACGCAGGATAACCGAATAGTCATCAGTTTCTGTCCACGCTTTTAAATAAGCGAAGTCTTCATCACGAGACACCTCTATCAACCCCAATAAATCACGGTAATGGCCTAACGCTTCGTCAAGGTCTAAAACTCGGATCTGTACATGGCCGGGACGCATAACACCTTTTTTCATACTACACCTCTATTTTTTTTACTATTTAGCTAGCTATTTGCATTCGCCGATAGCCAGCACCGTTAAATCACTAGTCGGAAAAATCCGACAAGCCAACACTATTCCTTGTCCTAGCTCTTCATTTGTAATGTGGGCTTTGCTCATTGGTTTGTGCCTATAGCTACCTTCGAGCACGCGCACTTTACAAACTCCACAGCCGCCTCCTTTACAGCCTACATTTATTGGGGAGGCCTCTGATTGGGATAAGGTATGCAATAGCGGGATTTTATCTGAAACACGCCTTTCACAAGCTTTCTCTCCCACTACAGTAAGAGTAAAGTACATACGAGAGTTCCTTCTTAGCGGCCTAACTTTTTGGCGGAAGTACCTCCAATGCCAAAATGTTGTTTAGGCATCTCCTGCAACAGCACACGTACACTTTCACGTGGTGCACCTAAACTAGATTCTGCAGCAGTAGTTAAGGCTTCTATGAATGCCTCTTTTTGTTCATCTGTACGTCCTTCTAGTATATGTACAAGCATTATTGGCATTATTTTCTCCTATACGACCCGGCCGCTAATGCAGCCTAGTCCATCAAAATCAACAGTGAAGCTATCGCCTCGATTTACGGTGACAGCGGCAGTAATTGCTCCAGTCATTACAAAGCTGCCTGCAGGTAAACACTCGCCACGTTCGGCCAACATATTAGCTAACATGGCAACTGAGGCTGCTGGATGACCCAGAACGGCGGCACCAGCACCAGTCTGAACCACTTGACCATTTAGTCTCATCACAACACCTAGAGTTTTTAATTCTAAGTCCGCAATAGGTTTCGCAACACCTCCGGAAATAAACCGTGATGAGCTCGAGTTATCGGCAATAACGCTAATCAAATCAAAGTTAAAATCTTTATAGCGAGAGTCGATTACTTCAACCGCAGGCATTACCAGATCAGTAGCCCTAAGAACATCACCGATGTGTATTCCGGGACCACGTAGTTCTTCTTTGGTCACGAATGCCAGCTCCGCCTCTATTTTTGGGTGAATCAATTCATCGACCTTGATATCACCTCCATCGGGGATGCTGAAGTAATCAGCCAAAAAGCCGTAACAAGGCTTTTCGACACCCATCTGCTTCATTTTTGCCCATGAGGTCAAACCCATCTTCATACCTACGACTTTATTTCCACGCGCTAGTTTTTGCTTGCGAATCTGCCATTGAATATCAAACGCATCCTCGTAATCCATATCAGGATATTGGTCCGTAACTTTTGTTATTTCATACGCCTGCAGTTCAGCATTTTCGATATACTCAGCAAGTTGTGCCACTTCTTGTGCCGTTAATGTTGTCATTACGCTAACCCTTTCTGTTTTGCCATTGTGATAGCTAAATCCTCTATCATGTCTTCTTGACCACCCACAGTGCCACGGCGCCCCAGCTCAACTAATAAGTCGCGCGCCTTAATTCCGTACTTTTCCTCTGCACGCTTGGCAAAAAGCAGGAAGGATGAGTAGACACCGGCATAACCCAAGGTCAAAGCATCGCGGTCCAAACGAATAGGGTGATCCATCATCGGTACCACTAAATCTTCTGCTACGTCCATGATTTTGTATAGGTCAATGCCTGTGCTCACTTCCATACGCTCTAATACAGCACAGAGCACTTCCAATGGCGTATTTCCAGCACCAGCACCTAAACCAGCTGCAGACCCATCGATACGCGTGGCTCCAGCCTCTATCGCTGCCAGTGAGTTAGCAATACCCATGGCCAGGTTGTGATGTCCATGGAAGCCAATTTCAATGTTGTCCGGCAGCTGCTCTCGCAACAACCCCATCTTTTCACTGACTTCGCTTGGCAGCATGTAACCTGCAGAATCTGTGCAATAGATGCAATTAGCACCGTAAGACACCATCAATTTAGCCTGTTCTAGTATTTTTTCTGCCGACACCATATGGGCCATCATCAAAAAGCCTACCGTATCCATTCCCATCTTTGCTGCCAGGTGAATGTGCTGTTGCGAGACATCTGCTTCGGTACAATGAGTTGCAACTCGGATTGTTGTAACGCCTAAATCATAGGCCATACGCAGGTGCTCGACAGTGCCAATACCAGGCAACAACAAGGCAGAAATTTTGGCCTGTTTCATACGTGGAATCACAGCTGTCAAATACTCTTCATCGGTGTGCGCAGGAAAGCCGTAGTTTACCGAAGCCCCACCCAAACCATCCCCGTGCGTTACCTCAATCAGAGGCATACCGGCAGCATCTAAGCCAGTAGCAACAGCCAGCATTTCCTCAAGGGATATTTTATGTTGTTTAGCATGCATGCCATCGCGCAAACTCATATCATGCAAAGTGACTTTTTTACCTGTTAAAATCATCTCTCACCCCCGTTATTACGTGTTGGTAAGGAAATTCCACCCTTACCTATTTCTTCAGCAAACATTTCACCGGTGCGTAATGCTGCTGCCGTCATAATGTCCAAATTCCCGGCATATTTAGGTAGATAATCACCCAACCCTTCAACTTCCAAAAAAATGGAAACACGATGGCCATCGAATACGGGGCCATTAACCAGCCTATATCCAGGAACATATTTTTGTACGTCTTGAATCATGCTCTGCACTGATGCAGTAATCGCTTCTTGATCCGGTTCTTCCACCGTTAAACAATGCACAGTGTCACGCATAATTAAAGGTGGCTCCGCCGGGTTGATCACAATAATTGCTTTCCCTCTTTTAGCCCCACCTATTTTTTCTACACCCCCAGCTGTGGTACGCGTAAATTCGTCAATATTAATGCGTGTACCAGGCCCAACAGACTTAGACGATACTGTAGCAACGATTTCACCGTAGTCGACACTTTGAACTCGCGAAACGGCATATACCATGGGAATAGTGGCTTGGCCACCACAGGTGACCATATTGACGTTCATTTCCAGGTTATGTGCATGATCAGCCAAGTTCACCGACGGTATGCAATAGGGACCTATAGCCGCAGGAGTCAGGTCAACCATCATCACTCCCGTCGCATTTAACTTGCGGCTATTTTCCACGTGCACAGAGGCCGATGTTGCATCAAATGCTATTTGGATATTGTCTTCAAGTACATGGGGCAAGAGCCCATCCACGCCATCAGAAGTTGTCTTCATCCCCATATCTTGTGCACGCTTAATACCATCAGATTGTGGGTCAATACCTACCATCCAAACCGGTTCAATCCACTCAGAACGCAGCATTTTCATCAACAAATCTGTTCCAATGTTTCCAGGCCCAATAATAGCTGCTCTTAATTTTTTACTCATTTCTTACTCCTCCTTAACCCCTAGGTTTATGGTGCTGGGACATTGTTAAACGCGTTTAAACAATGGGCTTCGCTGTTCGGTTGCATCCGCTGCTGATAAAAACTTTTCAGTAAAAATGTCACGTTCGTACAAACGTCCCTGCATTAACATAGAGATACAGGCATCAATCATTATTGGTGGCCCACATAGATATGCCTTATGACCAGAAAAGTCGTTTTCGAAGTGGCTTTTAGCCACCTCATGCACAAATCCAGTCGCGCCTTTCCAATCGTCATCGATTTCAGGTTCTGACAAAGCCGGTACATAAGAAAAATGGGGGTGCCTAGCAGCCAAGTGTAAAAACTCTTGGTGGTAATAAAGTTCACTCTTGCTACGTTGTCCGTATATCAACGTTATAGGGGTTTTCTCTTTATCATCCAGTAAGTCATGAATCATGCTACGTGGACTCGATAAACCAGAACCGCCAGCAAAAAATATAATAGGCTCAGGAGCTGACTTACGTACAAAAAAACGGCCATACGGGCCACTAATACGAATATCATCACCCACCTTCAATTGTTCATGAATGTAGCTAGTGACCTCTCCGCCGGGCAGTATCCTTACGTTCAACTCCAACTCTCCAGTCGCTCTAATCTGCTCCGGAGAGTTAGCAATTGAGAATGCTCTACTGGATTCTATGCCGGGTAAATGTATTTGCACATATTGACCGGCCTGAAAATGAATATCACTGTCGAGCGTTAAAAACACGGCTTTTATGGTAGGTGTTAAGCATTCAATTCGGCTCACCGTGGTATAGAAATCTCGTACGGAAATAAATTCAGCATCTTCGTCTACATCGACATCGGCTTCAATTTCTACATCTTCCATCAGTGTCGCGCAACAGGCCAGCGCGAAGCCTTCATCACGCTCAAAATCCATTAGAGCGAATAGACTAGCATCCCCATGGTCGAACTCTCCTGCTACCACCTCTACCTTGCAAGTGCCACAAAGTCCATGACTGCAGGCGTGAGGGAGATATATTCCACTGCGCAAAGCGGCGTCTAAAATAGTTTGGCCTTCTTCGACTTCAATGGTTTCCCCTAAAGGTTGAATCAGCATTTCGTATGTCATTATGATCTCCTTAGAATGCTTGTGTCTGAGTATCTATGTGGTTCCGGCTACCCTCTAGAGCAGGGGTAATAAAACGAATCAATGATTTATGCCCTAAGCCATGATTTTTTAACGATTTACCAAAATCAGGCATAAATACAGAATCAGAATCTGACCACCTAACCCTTTGCCAGTCGATCTGCTCGAATTCTGGATGTTCGCCATATAACATAGGCAATACATCCCGTACTAATGCACCAAATGGCAGAGAGGGCGGCAGCGGTACACAAAAAGGTGCGCAATACATTAAGTGGTTCTCCCAGCATAAATACGTTAGCTGGTTACCAAAAAACTTATCTTCTGTGTCCTGGGTAGGAGGATGATAGTGGCCAATGGATTTAAGGTAATTAGTCTTATTCGAAGTCATATCTAAGCTCCCTTAGTTGGCTTTTTTCCAAGCCACTGATCAAAGTTTTTACGGTCCTGACTAGCATCAAAGTCGCCATTATCTTGGCCTCCCTTAATACCGTAATAGCGTAGAACTTCTCTTACTGGACTATCTCCTGGAGACTCAGGATTAATGTCGTCGGGAAAGCATGAGCCTTGATAAATTTGATGTACTGGTAACCATGCCTGAACATATTTCCGTGGCTCATGTTCGAAAATCTCTTTACAGTGATCACTACAAAAATGATATTTTTGATCTTCGAATAAAGTCTCTCTAAAACAAATTTTTGTTGCGTCCCCAGGCTCGGTAAACATCATCGGCACCTGACAAATTTGGCATAACATCGGTAAATGTTGATTGAACCAACGTTCGTCTCTCTTCTGCATACCGCCCCAATGGTCTAGACGGGATTTATAGTGACGATCAAAGCTCTGTGGGTATTTTTCCGACAACCACTCCATTTCATCAGCGTTTGGCACCCATGTGTGCATGGCCGCTACATGACTGTATTGATAAAATGTACCCCAAGCTTGGTGGCTAATGTGATCTTTTCCTTCACACGCATCTTTCCAACCTTTTGGTTCACGAATACCGTAACGCGCAAGGTCTTTGAATAATGCGCCGCCATTACTTTCGGCGTACATTTCCCACGCCTCCTTCCAGCTCATTACTCGCTTGGGCAACATATAGTCTTGCATCATCGCCACTAAGGTGAGTAGGCGGTAACCCCTCCAAAACCATTTATCCATCCAGCGTTGAATAATGGGGACGTTAGCAGGATCTTGTTCCAGCATAAATTTGATACATTCTATTCCCAAGGTCATATGGCGTGATTCATCGGATTGTGCAGAAAATCCGAAGGTGACGGTAGCCATATCACCATTGTGAGCAGCGCCAGACATAAAGGGCACAAACAATAAATTTGTAAGCAAGTATTCGAACGAAAAGCTGATCGCCGTTAGAAATTCAAACGGTCCGCCACTATAAGCATCTTCGAAAAATGATTTTGGCACGGATAGATACCACACTCGGTCAAACCAATAGATATTGTCGTGCATACCGTTGAAGTACTTGTTGTAATGCGAAATGGTATGGGCTTGGGTCTGGTAGTGACGTAGCTCATCAATAGACTGCATCTGTGCTGCGACACGCACCCCCGCACCGGTAAAATGTCGACCCGCATGAGCAAAACCACGGTGTGCATAATATTCCAGCGGTGAGACTCCCTGAATAAACAATTTCAAGGCGTTGACATAGCGTGCGTCAGATACACCTAGGTGACCGTTGTTCTGAGCGAAAGCATCAATAACAGCATAAAGCTTTTTGTCTTTTTCGCCTTGGTATTTCCAGTAGGCTTCCATTGTCAAACGAAACGGATCTTCCCATTTGTCCCAGTCATGAATCTTAATCCCCTCAAACTCATCATAAGGGAACACCTTCTCCATAGGCTGGTATGACGTGTCCCAAGACAAACCTCGTGTCATTACTGCATATCGAGGTTTTAAACCAAGTTTTTTCTTTTTCTTTACTGGAATATCCATTTTAGTCCTCTTTATTAATGTTAAATAAGCCCAACAGCTTCACGATCATTAACGGGGAAATACGCTTTGTGTAAAATATCAGGGTCTTGTCGTAACTTATCTGGACTACCGTCATAGGAAATATTACCCCGAGACAACACATAAACATGGTCAGCTAATACAAGGGCCAACTGAGTAAACTGCTCAATCAACAGAACACCTATACCTTCATCGGCAATACGCCGAATTATAGGCATCAGTCGAGTTACTACGGTTGGTGCCAAGCCAAAAGAGAGCTCATCAATAACTAAAAACCGTGGGGTGACTACCAAAGCTTGAGCAATGGCAACCATCTGCTGTTGTCCACCCGACAAATCTCGAGCGGGATGGTTTTGCAGCGCTTTTAATTCTGGGAACATTTCCAACACCCTAATCAAAGCTTGCTGCAATGGATCGCCCTTCAGGTCTCCTGCAGCAATCAACAAATTCTCTAGCACACTCAGCTCCTGCAGCACTTGGTGTCCCTCGGGCACGGTGGCTACGCCATTACGACGAATGACGTCACTATCAAGGCCCTTTAGGTCCTGGCCATCTAGCCATATTTCACCAAAAGCAGGCTCAACAACACCACTAATACCAAGCACTGTACTCGTTTTTCCGGAGCCATTGGGCCCAAGTAAGACAGTCACCTTGCCAGGGGTAAGCTTAAGTTTTATGCCGTTGACAGCCACTTTAGTTCCTCTCACAACGACTAAGTTTTCGATAATTAATGAGCTATTCATGCGATCTCCTGCAACTCATCGAATTCACCTAAATAGGCCTTGCGGACAAGGGGGTCAGACAAGACTTCTGAGGTAGCCCCTTTGGCAATCAAACGACCAAAGTCCAACACCATGGTTTCTTCGCAGCAGGCATCAATAAGTGCCACATCATGGTCAATTAGAAAAACTTGAGCTCCGCAAAACTCTGAAATACCACGGATAACGACTGCTAATTGTTTCGACTCAACGTCTGACATACCTGCCCCTGGCTCATCTAACATGACCACCTTAGGTTTCCCTATCAGAGCTTTGGCTATTTCGGCTAGGTGCCGCTCACCAGTACTTAAACTGCCGCCCAATCGATGAATACGATGACTCAAACCGACGTAATTGATGGCACTGGTTACCGCAGCATCTGCCGCTGCAGTCGAGTTGAACTTTGCATGATCTGCAATGGCTTCAACGTTTTGCCAAAGAGTCAGGTCATCAGCAATTTGATCAGTCTGAAAAGTACGGCGTAGTCCTTTCCCGGGTCGTTTGTGCGGTGCCACGTGGGTTAAATTTACGCGATCAATTCGCACCTCTCCTGATATAGGTGTGACAAAACCGGAGAATACGTTTAGCAATGTCGTTTTTCCGGCACCATTCGGGCCGATCAAACCAACGACTGGAGCTTCTAACGTCACTGATAGATCATCTATCGGACGGATTCCACCAAACTGTACAGTTAGATTCTTAATTTCAATCATTACGTCCTCCTACAAATAACTGGCAAAAGGTTTGGGATAACGCTGATCAATCCGCTGTCTCCACAGAATGACATGCCGGTATATAGCGACCTCAACCCCAACCTTAAGTACCAGAGTGCACGAAATGCCAGCCAATGCCTGTGCATAATCTAAGCCGAATACACCCCAAGCTACCCACGCTAAAAACAAACCTATGAATGACCAATTGGCGATGCGTTTGAGCAAGCGATGATCAGGTCGTAGTCCTAGAGTTTTCATCCCTCTGGTGCAAAGGAGCGACATTGCAGCTTCCATATCTTCTACCTCGGTCCGCGCAGACTTTCCGAAGAAACCAAGCAGCATCCACAATGCCCCAGGGATCACCAAGCGGAACAATAATGTAATTAAACTAAGAAAAAAGGCCCCGTAGAAACTAGTCCACTCAAGTAACACAGCCATCAACCCGAAAGTAATGGAAATAGCTCCCCAACTCATTGTGCCTTCGACAATTCGGCTCACTCGAACAAATTTAAAAAACTCCGCTAGCTGCCCAGCTATACCCACTCGACTCTGAATCAAGGAAACTAATAAAGCAAAACCAAAAAACACATTAGCTAAGTTCCCATCGACACTGTGGTCATTGAGAAGTGCAGGCAACGCGCGTATTAGTAACGCCGCAAACACAGCACCAACCCAGTTGTATGCTCCGCCAACCACCACCAATGCATATAGCAATATGGACTGACTGACATGGAAACCTGTGTAATCTAACTGTCCATTCAGTCCAGCGATCAAACCACCTCCTAAACCGGCCAAGGCGCCTGCTGCTGCAAATGCGACGGCTTTATAGGCAATAACACTAACGCCCGAAGAAATAGCAGCTGCTTCTCCTTTACGGATCAATGCCCATGACCGCCCCAAACGGCTGGCTTTTTGCCATTCAATCCAGACTAATCCAAGCGCCATCCAAACTACTGTATAGCGAAAATAAGCAGCATCACTGCCGGCCGCCCACGGCCGATCAATCAGTTGTCGCTGGCCATTAATAACCTTGCCAGCCCAACCTTCACCGCCATCGGGAAAGCCTATCGTATTAATAAACACCTGAAAGGCTGCAGCAACCAATAACGTAAGCAAAGCTAAATACAATCCCCGCATACGTAGAGCAGGCAAGCCGACAAAAAAACCAAACACCCCAGCCGCTATCGCACCAATTATCAAACCCACTTCGAATGGCAGAGCCAACCCATGGGTCACACGCAAAGAAACCCAACCACCAACACCCGCCAACGCGAATTGAGTCAGAGATACCATACCCAACTGGCCATATAAAAGTGCGGCCGTTGAACCAATTAAGGTTAAACACGCCACTGCGGTAAATGTATTAAGCCAGTATGCCGAAAACAGCCAAGGACCTATGACAGCCACTAAGGTAAAAGTGACCAGCAAAGGTGTAACTCTCTGCAGCGGAGAACCTAAAGGAATATCTTTTTTATCTATTGCCATAACAATAATGCTCTCTTCACCTAAACCAACTCGCTATTCAAGATGACTGTTGTCACGAGAAAGTGTAATTCCGTGGCGCTGATACCAGAGTATCGCCAGTATTGCCACGACGAATGCCGTCGCCGATCCGTAGCGGGATAAGCCAGGCACTAAAATCAATAACGATTCCAGTATGCCAATCACTAAGCCACCAAGGACCGTTAACGGTAATGACGTCAATCTACCCACAACGGCAGCCGCCAGAGCAGGAATGACTAAAAAAGTAAGGATCGTGGGATTTAAACGCACCATATTGCCCATAAATAGGCCAGTTGCACCGGCCAATACACCAGCAATAACCCACGCCCACGTATCCACACGCTTAACCCGAACACCCAATAAACCACTAAGCATACGATTACTTTGTAGCGCCCGCATTTTTAAACCAAAGCTGGTTTTTGCAAGCATATAAGCCATTAACACGGTTATCACTATGGCCACAGAAAGAGCCAGTATGCGTGTGTTGCTTATTAAGCGTCTTCCATTCCAATCAAATCCACTGCTATCTGTTGGTAGAACTAAACGCCTTGGTGCATCACCCCAATACCACTGAGCCATGCCCATTATCATAAATGCTAGGCCTAAGGTGGCCATTGCACGTACGATACGGTCTTGATGGCTTAGAGAGGGTGCGATATAGCGCCCATATATCCAAGATAAGAGGGTGGCGCATGCAATGCCTAGCGCCCAAGCAACCGGATCCGAAAACCCAGCTTCCAAAGCTTGCCAGCAAACCATGGCAGCAAGACCACCTAAAGCTCCGTGTGCAAAGTTGACAACACCGCTTGCGCGATAGAGCATTACCAACCCCACTCCAGAAAGAGCATAGATAGCGCCAACACTGACACCGATCACTAAAAAAGGAATTAACATTTGCATGGCCACATTGCTCCTAGTTGACTAAACCACCAGCTTTTTCCAAAGCTAAGATATCAGCCAGATCTTCATCTTGAGTTAGGAAGCAATCAGTTTGAACGTCAAAACCTGTTTCGGTTAACAGTGCTACTCGACCCATATGATTTGCCTGATGACGATCCCCTGTACCGAAATACCATGGTGCGCACAACATGTCAGTTCTGACATTAGTAATGCCTTTAAAAGCAGTAAACACTTTCTCCCTAGTAACCTCACCATCAATAGACAACATCGCGTCCGTAGCGACTTTAGCGGCTAGGTATCCTGCTTGAGAAAATGAGTCAATAGGATCGTCAGCCTGACCATAATTTGACATGACTTCACGCCAGTTATCTGTATCAGGAGCTGGCTTGTTCAATGCTTCTAACTCCATGTGCACATAGAAATTTTTATGCCAATAAGGGCCTACTGCTTTTGGCATGTCTTTGTGGTAAGCGGATGTCGGCGCACCCCATTTGATAGATCGACCCATATCCAGCTGCTCTGCAGCCGTCAGGATAGGTAGCATCATTCCCCGTGGCATGCCTAGGACAACCGCCTCTGGAGAACTGGCCATTATTTGTAAAGCTATTGCATTGCCATCTAGTTGGCCGGGATCGAAGATCACTTGAGTTACGGCAACCCCATGGGTATCACCCCAGCTTTGTACACCACCGCAGACCCAGTCTCCAAAACCTGGAATACCCGGAGCTACACAAGTAACTGACTTAACACCCTCAACATCTGCCAAGTATTGTGTAACACCTACGGTCGATGATCTTGGGCCTTGATTAAAGGGGGCATAATTTTTGTTATAAAAACACGAACGAGGCACCCCTGTGCCTGCAATAACAGCAACACCTTCTTGTTCGTACAATTTACCGTTTGCTCCGCATTCAACAAAACTTGAGGAGCCAACCATGCCTACTACCTGAAGATCTTTAACCAGTTTAGATGCCGCCTGACTAGCAACTTCTGGATTCCATGTATCATCTTGCATCGTATAAGCAATTGGACGGCCATTAATGCCTCCATTGGCGTTGACGCAATTAAAGAAAGCATTAGCTGCTCTCGCTGATGAAGAAAAATCTTCAGGGCCTGTTTTACCTACAATCGCACCGACTTGAATTGGTTCTCCAGAGGCTTGTTGACCGTTTGATAACCCACATTGCTCCTGTGCCATAGCACCTACACTCATAGTAGATGCCAGGACAAAGGCTGCAGCGGTTTTCTTATTTATATTCATACGCTGTGAACTCCTAATTAGTGCCCATAAAAATACATGTAGTTAGCCGGGCACATAACTAACTAAGAATTTTTCAACTATTTGAACCCTTAATGCCATTTAGGCCTGGGGTTTTAAAACGAATTACGTCTTTGTGACCTAGCCCATTTTCAGCCAAGCTAAAATCAAAACGAGGTGTAAATACTTTCCCAGACTTAAGCCAAGTCACTGCTTTCCAATCAATGGACGTAAACTCTGGATGCGCACCATAAATCTCTTGAAGAATTTCGTCGGTGAATGTCCTGAATATAGTTTGACCTGGTACAGGTATACACACTGGCGCGCAAAACATATGATGATGTTCCCAACCGATAAACAATAGTGGCGCTGGAAACTTGTCTCTTGAATCTTTTGGCTCTATTGCATAAGGCTTTAAACTACAAACACTCATGGCGACACCTCTGGTTCTTCACCACCACGCCACTCCATAAAATTTCGTCTATCTTCTGAGTCTGCAAAATCAAAATTGTCTGAACCAACATTGATGCGGTAATACTCCAAGACTGCAGCCAGTGGATCAAAACCATCTACCGTAGGATCCGTTCCCTCAGGAAAACAATTTCCTTGATGAATTTGATGGACAGGCATCCATGCTTGTATATATTTTTCAGGCTCGTTGTCAAAGATTTCTTTGCAGTGGTCACTACAAAAATGGTACTTGTCATCTCTATAATCGCTCTCACGATAACAAATACTGGTCGGGTCATTAGGCTCGGTAAAGAACATGGGGATCTGACAAACTTGACATAACATTGGCAAAGTTTTGTTATAAAACCTTTCACCTTCTTTGTGTTGCTGATCGTAATACTCTAGGCGTGGCCGATAATAACGATCGAAGGTTTCTGGGTATTTTTCCGACAACCACTCCATTTCTTCTTCGTTAGGTACCCAAGTATGGAAAGCAGCGGCGGCATTGTAGGTGTAAAAGGTATTCCAAGCTTGGTGACTGATGTGATCTTTCCCTTCACACGCATCTTTCCAACCTTTTGGTTCGCGGATACCGTAACGCTCAAGGTCTTTGAACAATGCTGCTCCACTGCTTTCGGCGTACATTTCCCACGCCTCTTTCCAGCTCATTACTCGCTTGGGCAACATATAATCTTGCATCATCGCTACTAAGGTAAGTAGGCGATAGCCCCTCCAAAACCATTTATCAATCCAGCGCTGCACAATAGGAACATTAGCCGGATCTTGTTCCAATAAGAATTTAATACACTCAATCCCAAGCGTCATATGGCGTGATTCATCGGATTGTGCGGAAAAGCCGAATGTGACAGTGGACATATCTCCATTGTGAGCAGCACCTGACATAAAGGGTACAAACAATAGGTTCGTCAATACATATTCAAAGGAGAAACTGATAGCAACCAAAAATTCAAATGGCCCCCCACTCATAGCATCTTCGAAAAAAGACTTCGGCACGGATAGATACCAAACGCGATCAAACCAATAATTACTTTCGTGCATGCCGTTGAAGTGCTTGTTGTAATGGGATAATGCGTGAGTTTCTGTTTGGTAATGGCGCAATTCGTCTATTGATTGCATCTGAGCGGCTACGCGCGCACCGGCACCGGTAAAGTGCCGTCCCACATGCGCGAAACCTCGGTGAGCGCAGTACTCCAAAGGTGTAACCCCTTGGATAAACAATTTGAGTGCATTTACGTAACGGGCATCACTGATACCTAGCTGACCGTTATTTTGGGCGAAAGCATCAATAACAGCATAAAGTTTTTTCTCCTTCTGTCCTTGATATTTCCAATAGGCTTCCATTGTTAAGCGAAACGGATCTTCCCATTCGTCCCAGTCATGAACTACAATTCCTTCATATTTGTCATAAGGAAATACCTTGTCCATATCTTGATAACTAGTTTGCCAGGCCAAATCTCTCGTCATCGTTTGGTATCGCTGCTTCAAACCTATTTTTTTACGTTTCACAATGGCATCCATAGTGGCTATCCTTCTAGTGATTCCAGCTCAGAGTCAGTTGATCATCGTCTTCATCGATATTGCCTGAAAGTGTCACTAGATTGAGGTGAATTTCCTGCAAGTCATACTCTCGGCCTACTTCTTCTTCAATCGTCTCACGGTTAATAACTATACGATTAGGTGCATCTATCTTGACTAAACCAGGAGAATAAACCACCACAGCTTCTGGGTTGTCCACTATGATCGCGTCAACGATAGGCCGTGATTCTTCATTTGCTTGAAATGCAATAAATACATTCGACATACGAAACTCCTTCCAAAATTGTTAGTTGATACCGATTTTTTTTGTGCGCTCATTAAGCGCCATTCGAGCACTAGCTATACCTTCATTTGCTCGCTCAGAGAGAGCAAGATCAGCGACGGGAGCGAGCGCTTGCTCTGCACGTTCAGCCCACTCTTTCACCCACCTAGAAATGAGTTGTTTATTGGCATCAGATTCGTCAGACGCAATCTTAATCACGGCATTAATCCAGCGAGCACTATCGTTAAACCAATCATTCATAAAACTGGTAACCATAGCTACGGCTGACCCTCCTTGTTGAGTCACCTGCTGTTCCATGAAAGTTTCAAATATGAGGGGATAAAGCAGGCCATCTAACGCATAGTTTTGCGCAATAAATAGTTCAAACGGGTCGGTAAGTACAAGGGTGTCTTCAACAAACCGCCTCAGTACTTGCCATTGTGGCTGCTCTAGCCAATCTTGTTTCCCTTTATCCAGCACAGCCGTCTCACCGATCGCCAAGCCCAGCCTAGTAATGTATTGGGCTACGCCTAATTGATCCATTGCATGGAACATTGCTGGTGCAGTAAACGCGGTGCCATAGCCAATAGCACCAATATTGCAGTTATTCATATTGCCACCCCAAGCTACGTGGCGCAGGGGCATGAGCACATCACAAACGATTTCCTTGAGGCTATCTGGCATCTGATCTAATAAACCGCGAGACTCAACAAACTGGTAACTAGATTCCACAGCATCTTGTTGCTTCGCACGCGCCATGGTCCACGTACCATAATAAAATTGACGGGGGTCTCGCAGTACATACCAGTCTTCTAAAACGACCTCAGACCGCGAAGCATCAAACAGCTCGTAGCCCGGATCCCAAGTCGGCCGATAGTGAAAATTAGTACTTGGTTGAGCACCAAAAGTAGCTTCTTCATAGCGCGAGGCAGGTTTATTGCCTTTGACATATTTCGCAACGTGGCCAAAGGTATTGCGTAAAGGCTCAATTTGTTTAGTATGCAGATCAACACTCATGCTAGATCTCTCCTGTTTAGTCTTGTTGTTGTAGTCGGTCGAGTTCAATTTGCACAATTGACGGGCCATCAGGCAATCGAATTACCTTGTGCTCTGCACAGAATTGGTTAAATTGTTTGGGGGGAAGTGCGAGCTCTACGGCCAGCTCTGGCCAGCCAATAGCAAATTCAAAAACCACCATATTCGACGTCGCTTCGGGTAAAACCTTGACGTACTTAGTGCTTATGACTTGACTCAACTCTTCAATAGATTGCGTTGCTATGTTGCTATCAAGAAGTGTCATTTTTCGCTGGCTCCGTTTATTGTTTTAATACCTGTGCGCTATTAATACCTATGCAGACTTCATGCCAAAAATACTAGATCGATATTTTTTATCGATAATTAGAGAAAATTCATTAAACTTCAAGTGCTTATGATTAAAATAAATATCCAGCGATATTGACGAAAAAGATTGAAAAATAGTTGTTTTTTTACTATTTGATAACTTGGCAATTTTCAATGTCACCAAATGAGCACTTTTTATTTAAAACCGATTAATTTACAATACGTATACGATAACTAAAATAATCGATATTTTATGAATCAAACTTCACATATAAAATTGCCCTCAGATAAAGATCTAAGGCGCCTGATTCACTTTTCCAGCAAAGATGGCCGTATCTGGCTAGCAGGACAGCGAATGGTGCTTATCCACGCTGCTGCACTTGGAGCCCTACGCCGCGAGTTAATTACATCTATCGGCCACGATCACACCCGTCGTATTCTAATGAGGGCTGGGTATGCCGCTGGTGAAAAAGACGCTGTGTTGGCTCGCCAAGTTCGCCCCAACGCAAGTCTTGAAGAAATGTTTGCGGTTGGTCCTCAACTTCATATGCTTGAAGGTGCAGTGCAAGTTACCCCAAAGGAAATGGACATAGATCTTGAAGCAGGCAAATTCTATGGATTATTTCAATGGGATAATTCTTGGGAAGTGGAGACGCACATGCGCCACTTTGGCCCCCAAGACCAACCAGTGTGCTGGATGTTGCTTGGATATGCCTCAGGCTATACCAGCGCATTTATGGGACAACCCGTTTACTTTAAAGAAATTCAATGCAAGGCATGTGGTGACGAGCACTGCATGATCGAAGGGAAGCCATTGAGCGAATGGCCCGATGGTGACATCTTGTCGAGAGATTACGATGCTGACCCTTTAATCATCAAACTAGAGCAATTGCGCACACAAGTTATGAACCTGAGCGCTGGTGAAAGTAATAACTCAATCAGCAACCCAATGATTGGCCGGTCCACAAAATTCAACCAGGCTATGGACCTACTCAGCAAAGCGGCGGGAACTAAAGTAACAGTGTTATTGACAGGGGAAACTGGCGTCGGCAAGGAACGCTTTGCACAGACTCTGCACAGCCTCAGCCCTCGAGCAGAGAAACCGTTTATAGCCATAAATTGCGCTGCACTTCCTCCAGATTTGATTGAAGCCGAGTTATTTGGCGTCGAGAAAGGTGCATATACGGGAGCAGAGCAGGCCCGCCCTGGGCGTTTTGAGCGTGCCGATGGGGGGACTTTATTCCTGGATGAGCTAGGTGAAATGCCACTTCCTGTTCAGACTAAACTATTACGAGTTTTACAAGATGGAGTGGTCGAGAGGCTTGGCAGCACCCAAACAACCCAAGTGAATGTGCGCGTCGTTGCCGCTACCCATGTAGATCTAGAGCGCGCAATTGCTGAGGGTACTTTTCGTCAGGACTTGTACTACCGGTTAAACATCTACCCGATCAATATTCCCTCACTTCGAGACAGGAGGGAAGATATTCTGCCCATTGCCGAACACTTCTTGACATCCATAGCCGCCGAACACGGCAAATCTTTGTCTGGATTTACCGACAAAGCCGTTGCCGCAATGACGCAATATACCTGGCCTGGAAATATTAGAGAATTAGAAAATTTAATTGAACGAGGAGTGATCTTAGTTAATCCTGGTGACAACATAGATGTAGATGAGTTATTTCCCTCACAGCCAAAAGACAACTCTCTTATAGTAAATGATACCGGGGACTTACAGGCAAGCGACTCATCTTCAAGCAATTTGTTTGAACTAATGAAATCATCAAACTTAAGTCTAGATTCGATGACCAGCCTAATTGTACAAGAAGCAGTGAGCCGTTCTGGTGGCAACCTAGCAGGTGCTGCTAGATCTTTAGGGATAACACGCCCACAACTTAGTTACCGCTTACAGAAAGCACATAGCAACCAACTTAGCGACCGCCAAAAATATGTCGAAACGAATATTTAACATACATGACAGTACTGATTCTAATATACCTTCAAACCTAGATGGTAATATTAACAAAAAGAGCAAAACTTTGATCGAGCACGCCTATGCTCGAATGCGTATCGATATCATTACTGGAATCCTAGCGCCCAATGAAAAACTACGGGTAGCTCACCTACAGAAACGGTACGGGATCAGTGCGAGCACCCTAAGAGAAGCCATTTCTAGATTAGTAAGCGAATACTTAGTATCCGCAGAAGGCCAACGAGGGTATAGGGTCAGCAATATTAGTCTATCTGATCTTACCGATCTGACTGAACTGAGGCTGCATATTGAGATAAACGCTTTACGTATATCAATACGCTCTGGTGGCCAAGCATGGAAGGACCGCTTACAAGGAGTTTACGAACAACTCAGTCAATACGAACAACCGATAGACAAAGGAGATGCTCACAACTGGGATCTGTTAAACGCACAATTTCATCAGACTCTATGCGATGGTAACTCATCTGCCTGGACCCGACGGCTATTAAGACTACTGTCTCAGCAAAGTGAGCGCTACCGACACATAGTGATCAATTTTCCAAAAAACTCAAGGGATATACATGCCGAGCATCGTGCCATTTACGAAGCCGCAATGGATGGCAATGAATTACGTGCTGCCTTAGCAGCAGAAGCCCATATTCGCGCTACAACTATGCAAATAATTCAGCATGCTGAAATGGGTAAGTTGCCAATAAGCTAGCGAGCTTTTAAAAATAAAAAATAACGATGAGTAAGTGAGATCTAAGCGGGCTGATGACCAAGCCACCATAGGCTAAAAAATAATGTGAAATGTTTATATTGTATTGCCGGCTGGCTACAATAGGTTCCTCTGTATGAGGGGGGGGGAGGTTCCCCGATTCGGCTTCTTGAAAGGGTTTTTCAGTATTTCTGCTGGAGCCTTCTTTTCATTTAAACGTGTTTAGGTTGCCGCAAGCATGAGTATTGGTCGTGCCCTAAAGTGTGCCTTTAAGCAGTAGCGCCCGCAGACAGTCGAAAGCATTGGTTAATACAGAAGCCCGAGGGTGAGAACACCGAAAATAGTCCGGCAAGCCGATCGATTTTAGGCGTTTGCGTTTTGCATGCGTTTTAGCTGGCAGTTGTGATAAGGCCCTGCAACTCTTTATCAGTCATACCCTGAAAGGCCAATGATGTTGTACTGTTGCCGCTAACCTCATGCTGACTAGTCGTTCGCTGGTTATATAAGCCAAACATACGACATAACACATCTATGGCTCTAAGCATTTCCATCGTGCTGGCTTCAGGGTCATCGATCACCGCTCGAAGCTCAAAATAAATACTCTCACGACTAACACCAAACTCACTTCGCAAGCGCGCTTGTTGTCGATCTAAGGCTTCTTGTACCTTGGGATGTTTGAGCAGTTTACATGCGCTGATCTTAGCGGATTTTGGGGCGCCACCTGCCGTTATATAAGCTTGTGCAGCGTTAGCAGGGCGAGATATGTACTCGTCTACGAAGCGTTCTTGGAGAGTTGTAAGCGTCAATTTGACGTAACCTACATGTGTTGCTTATTGGTAGGCTAATTATACCACTAACCTAATCAGTTAGTGGCACCATTAGTTGCACTAAATATCATATTTGACAGATATCCTACATTGGAATTTTGTCAAATACACCACAAGTTATTGAAAACGTTATGGTTCATATGGTGGGCCTGGTCAGATTTGAACTGACGACCAAAGGATTATGAGTCCTCTGCGCTAACCGCTGCGCCACAGGCCCATATGAGAGCACGCATGATACCCGTGCTGGTGGTTGAGGGCAAGATTCAACACGTCTAAATCACTGTTTTAATAGTCTCTTTTTGTTTTTGCACCATGATAGAGGATGTCTGAAAAGTTTTGATTGGATTTATCTCTTTCAGCAGTGCCTTTGGTGTCCATGTCGCTGTTGGGTCGGGCTAAATAGTTATGTCCCTTTTGGGCGCAGTTACCACGCGCTGGGGACCAGTTATTTTGCCCAAACTTTTGCCTTGCGCCAGCAGGCATGAAGGACTGTAAGGCAAATCCAATACGGCGCTTGTCGTGGCTTTGATTGGGTTGTGAGCCGTGAATGGTCATGGCGTGGTGTAGTGACATTTGACCTGGCTTGAGAATTAAATCAACAGCTTGGCTGGGGTCGACGTTACTGACTTCTTGTCCTCTGGTTAAGATGTTGTCTTGGCCATAGGTGTCTTTGTGGGGCTGGATGTCATTGAGATGGCTGCCGGGAATCATGCTCATACACCCGGTGTGTTTATCGCTATGGGTGAGTGCAATCCAAGGGGTGACAAAGTTACGTGGGGTGATGCACATGTAAGTGGCATCTTGGTGCCAGCTCACAAAATGACTGGAATTGGGCTCTTTGATAAATAGCACGCTGCCCCATAGTGAAAAGTTTGGCCCCAGTAAGTCTTCTACCGCATCGAGAACCCTAGGATGATAGGCTAGTTCATCTAAAAACTTAAAACAAAGGTGGGGGTTGTTGCGGTTTACACCACTTAAATCTTCTGGGTATTGGGCCTCTGCTATTTGTAACCGCTGTGCGTATGACAAGGCCTCATCTTCGGACATTACATCAATAGGAGCGACGAAGCCTTCTTCTTGATAGTCTTTGATTTGTTTCTGGCTGAGTACTTTGCCCATGGTTGGATCTCCTAATTAATTGTGCGCGCTGGTTATGTGTTGCGACGTGTAGTTAAAATGTGACTAGAGATATGGCGGGTGTTGCTCCATCGGCGTCTGCAATGAGGTATAATTTACCTAATGAATTATATTAGGTGCGATTAGGCATGACCGACGAAATTAATTACCAAAACAACCCTTTGCATGGTTTAACCCTGAAATCTATGCTCACGGAAATTGTAGATCACTACGGCTTTGAGATTCTTCATGCTTATTTGTATATTCATAGCTTTAAAACAAACCCTAGTATTGATTCTAGCGTTAAATTCTTAAAGAAAACGCAGTGGGCGCGTGAGAAAGTTGAAGCCTTTTATTTGTATAAGTTTAAAAGCTTGCCAAAGGTCTCTAGTGATCAATTCGAACTCCCTCCTCGTGACCGTATTATTCCTGAAGGCCAGGTTGTTGGTGCGCCCTTTGAGTTAAGCCTAGAAGACGCAGAGCGTGTGCGTGAGAAGCGTGAAACTAAGGCTAATGAGTATGACAGGCTAGCAGGGCGTACTGGCAGCAGTGCTGCTAAGCCTAGCTCTCGAAGTAATGATAAGCCTTGGTCAAAGCCTGCAGAAAAATCTCCCTGGAAGCCTGAGCCTGTTTCGAGCGAAAAAAAGTCACCTTG
>Ga0308018_10000229_pt1 | contig 30335 bp, 31 predicted proteins | sample Neamet282_FD_203130 | JGI IMG/M metagenome (GOLD analysis project Ga0308018, IMG submission 203130) | Marine microbial communities from water near the shore, Antarctic Ocean - #282 | ecosystem: Environmental > Aquatic > Marine > Unclassified | place: Southern Ocean | collected 2014-10-01
CCACCGGCCGCAGCCAGCACCCCGACGTAGTACTGCCACATGAGAGGCGTCTGGGCGGGCACGAGCTGGCCTGCCCCGCCCGAGCCTGCCGGTGTAAACGGCGAACGCATCCATGCGAACGTGTCGTCCGGTCCGCGCAGAGACCACCCGTCGAGCCCACTACCGTAAGCTCGGGTCGTGAACCCGAGTGCACCAATCGGTGGTGGAGCGAAACCACCACCAATGTCGAGGAAATAGTTCAGCGCAGATGGGGTGGAGAACGCCTTGTTGTACGTGAGGCGGATGCCGTGGTTCTCGTTCGGCTTGAAGACCAGCGCGGCCCTCGGAGAGAATACGTTGTTGGGCAAGACCGAGTGCGAGTCGATGCGACCTGCGATGATCAGGTCGAGTTTCGGCATGAGGGCGGTCTTCGACTGCAGATACCCTCCCCACTCGGTCATCTCGTCGACGTCTTCGTAGGCCCCATAGATACGGCGGGAGGATGCAGGATTCGTACGGTAGTAATCGAAACCGTAGGTGAAGTCCTGACGCCCCTCTGCGAAGTCGATGCCGTGCTGGACCTGGGCGACCTTCAGGGAAGACTCATCGACCAGCGTGACGCCGTCCCGCAACAGGAAGGAATTTCCGGAGTTACTCCCGTTGTAATAACCCTGAGCGAACAGGCGCCCTTTGCTCAAACGCGCCTGAAAGAAGTCGTAGACCCAGTCCTCGGTCTGGCCGGCGCCGAGGCCGGTCAACTCGATACCACTCGAGGTGTTTCGCCCATATGTCGTCACGAACGTCCCGTCTTCTGCGAACTGGTAGTCCGCCCGCGCTTCGAGACTCCAGCGCTCGACTTCATATTTCCGATCGCCGATCCGACCGCAGGCGACGCCCGCCTCTGCCGTGCTGAGGCCCCGCGTGATTTTGTCTGCCTGACAGACCGCCGGGTTCGCGTCGGCAAAGGCCTGAGCCGTCTGCTCGGTCGGGTCGACGTATTCCCACTCATCTCCGGACAGGTACTGTCCAGAAATCTTCACGCCGAGGTTCTCACTGAGAAGAAAGGCCGACCGCATTGATCCTTGGTAAGCAGAGGGGCCCCCTCCGCCATTCGTCCCGCTCCCCAAAGTGAACGACGTCCCCTGCTCAGAGAGTGGTGATTTGGAGATAATGTGAACGACCCCGTTGGCCGTGTTTGGCCCGTACAGAGCCGAGCCCGGACCTAGGACGACCTCGATCCGATCGATGTCGTCGTCGATGGTCGGGATGTAGTGAAGCAAGTTCACCCGGAGTGACGGAACACCTGCCAGTCGATAATCGGACAGCATGTGCAAGCTGCCGGAGAAAATGTTGTTGAACCCCCTCACCACGATGTTCGAGTTCTGCATTCCGTGCGTTACTACATCCACGCCGGGAGCATTCCGCAGGTGATCGGCACTGTTGAACGTCGCGAACTCTTGGATCTCTTGACTCGTGATCACATCGGTCGTGGCGGCTGACTCGACGAGCCTCCCACCAGCGCCTACCGACGTGCGGTCGACCGTGACGACAACGCCGCCCCCGGTCAGGGCTGCAGCCTGAGTAAGCAACGAGATGTCCAGCGTCGTCGTGCCGCTCGGTCCAACAGACACGTCGAAGCGTGCATCTGCATGCGCAACGTGGCTCACGATCACGACATAGGAACCCGCAGGCAGGTTCACCAGATAGACGCCCTGGTCATTCGCCAACACACCCGTGCGGGGAGCACCGCCCCGGATCGTGACCTGAGCTTGGGGGACTGCCGCTCCGGTCTCATTCGTCACGGTCCCGGTGAGGGTTCCCTGCTGAGCGGCGGCGGTGCCGGTGAACAGGAACGCGACCACAAAGGTCGCTAATAGAGTTCGCACGAATTGTTGGCACATGTCAGCCTCACGAAGCCGAAAGGAATTCCAACGGTAGGATCCAACTTGAACGTAGACCCTAAAAGCTGGAAGTCGCAATCATTCCCAGCGAGCTTCCCCAGTTCCCCAGTTCCCCAGTTCCACGGCCAGCCGATCTGGCGAAGCTCGACTGATCTCGACATGATGCGGCCATGACCCTTCCGGATTTTTCTCTGCCCAGGCTGGAGATCGCACACAAGCGTATCGCCGCGGCCGTCCACCGGACGCCCCTGGCCTACTCCCGTACTCTCTCCGAGCGTGTCGGGGCCGAGGTTTGGCTCAAATGTGAGAACCTTCAGAAGACGGGCGCGTTCAAGGTTCGGGGGGCTCTCAACCGGCTCCTGACCCTGAGCGACAAGGAGCGAGCTCGCGGAGTCGCCACGATCTCTGCCGGGAACCACGCGCAGGCAGTAGCCTGGGCCGCCTCGGCAACGGGAGTCCAGAGTGTCGTCGTGATGCCCGAGCACGCTTCACCGACTAAAGTGCGCGCGAGCCAGGAGTACGGAGCCGAAGTCATTCTTCATGGCGACGCCTCCGCAGCATTCAAGCGAGTCCTCGAGGTGAGCGAGGAGCGCGGACTGACCTTTGTCCACCCGTTCGACGACGAAGAGGTCATAGCTGGACACGCGTCGTGCGGTCTCGAGATACTTGAGGATGCACCCGAGGTCGGCACGGTAGTCATTCCCGTCGGCGGTGGTGGCCTTTCATCGGCGATTTCCGTGGCCCTTGCTGCATCCGGCTCTGACGCAGCGATCTGGGGTGTTGAGCCGGAGGGGGCGGCTGGAATGCACGACAGTCTCGCAGCAGGACATGCAGTCCACCTCGATCGGGTGGATACGGTCGCGGACGGCCTGGGGGCCCCGATGGCCGGGGTCCTCAACCATGCGATACTTGCGGAGTACGCAGAGGGTGTGGTCCTCGTCGAAGATGCCGAGATCATCGCCGCACTCGCTCTGATCCTGGAGCGCACCAAGTTGCTGGTCGAGCCTTCGGGCGCGGCAGGCCTAGCCGCAATGCTCTCGGGAAATATCCAGGTCGATGACGACCGGCCGGTCGTCATCGTGTTGAGCGGAGGCAACGCAGACCTCGAGCAGTTGGCTTCCCTTCTGGCTCAGCGCGATGGACCCTCAAATGATCCGTTGGCTACCGGGACATCGGCTACGAGCCCACCTGATGCAAACCCTTCGGCTTCGGACTAGTTCATGTGCCGACTGCTGGCTTATCTGGGTGAGCCGACGAGGGTCGCCTCGCTCGTGTATGGCGGTGACCACTCGCTCTACCAGCAGAGCTGGGCTCCGCATGAACTGATCTCCGGGTCTGTGAACGCGGATGGCTACGGAGTGGTCTGGTATCACGAAAGCAGGCCGGCTCGAATCGCGGAGGCCCGGCCTATCTGGTACGACGACGATCTCCGTCAAACACTTGATACGATTCGGGCCGGGACGGTAATAGCGGCGTTGCGGAACGGTACACCAGGCATTCCCGTGGATCGATCCGGCCTGCTGCCGATGGTCGATGACCAGTGGAGCTTCGTGCTCAACGGATTCGTACCTGACTTCCGAGCCAGCCACATGCGCGCGTTGCGCTCGACGCTTCCAGACGAGCTTTACGGTCGGCTGCGAGGGGCATCGGATTCCGAGACCCTCTTTCTATTGGCCCTGGCGGAAGTCCGAAACGGCACGAGCCTCGTCGACGCCCTGATTGCCGTGGTCCGGCGGGTCACGGAGAGAGTCGGGCAGGAGGAAGCTCAGCTGAACATGGTTCTATCGGACGGGGAGGTTCTCGCCGCCGTCCGAAGCAGCAATGTGGACCGAACCAACTCTATGTACACGGCGACGGGCTCGAACCTCGCCCCGGACGGTCACATCCTGACGTCAGAACCCCCGGAGGGCGACTCAGACTGGAACCACATCCCGGACCACACCTCAGTTGTAATCGATGCATGCGGAGTCACGCAGTCCCCGCTCGTGTCAGGCTGAGGCTCAGGTCAGTCGACATCTATTAGCTCCAATTCGAATACTAGCGTCGCTCCGGGCGGGATATCCCCCCGACCTCGGGATCCGTAGCCCAGCCCTGGGCGAACCACCAGACGGCGGGTGCCGCCGCGCTTCATGCCGACGATTCCCTCGTTCCATCCACGGATCACTTCACTTCCACCGAGCCTGAGGTGGTAGGGATCGCCGCCCAAGCTCGCGTCGAACACGGTTCCGTCAGGAAGCCAGCCGACATAGTGAATCCAGACCCGGCTCGTGCGCCGAGCGAGCGGCCCGTCCCCGATCTCGACATCCTGGACATAGAGGCCCGAAGAGGTGCGTTCGAACTCGGACAGATCGATTCCGAGCTGGAGGGAATAGAAGAGATCGGCCGGGTCCCAATCTGCTGACGCGGGGTCTCGGGTCGCCGTACCGCCTCCACACGCTGCGAGGGTACAAGCGAGGACTAGGGCTACAAGAGATTTTGTAAGATGAGGTCTGTTCGTCATGCCAGAGACTACCTTGCCTTCCTGAGAGGGAGCAAGATCTTCGTATCGCATATTGAGGACTCGTGACGATCGATGGTCCGCCAGCCGTCACCCATACCAAGGACCCCGGAGAGGCAATGACATCCAGAATGCTTGTGCGGCCCGTACCAAGGACCTTCGCCGCCGCCGTGATAGCCGCTGGCGTGATCGGCCAGGGAGCTGTGACCACGACCGTGTCGGCCGCGACAGCGATGCCACAGGAGTCGACCGAAGACATGCAGGTGGAGAAGCTCGTCGGCGATTGGATCGACGCGCTCGGCGGTCTCGCGACGTACGACAAATTGGAGGGCGCACGGTACACGCTCACCACGGAGATGTACGACGCAGGCAGCTCCAGGCTCCGCCGCACGCGCCCCCGTTACGTCACGATCGCGCGCTCCTCACAAGGGGAACTGGGACGGATCGACCGGTGGGAGGGAGACGACTTCATCGAGCAGGGCTGGGACGGCTCAGAGGTCTGGGCCCGTCTGAACAGCACAACACTCTCGGCCGGAGCCAAGGACTTCGATGAGGTCCAGTATGTCTCTGGCGACCTCAATTACTGGATCGCCCTGCCCTACAAGCTGCGCGACAGCGGCGTGAACCTGCACAACCGGGGCGCTGACGACCTGGGCCGCACAATGGTCGGAGTGAGCTTCGGCGACGGCGTCGGGCTACATGACGGTGACACGTGGCAGTACTGGTTCGAAGGCGGACGCACCTGGCCAGTCCAGGTTGCCTACAAGGAAGAAGGGCGTACCAACTGGAATTACCTGCGCTTCGAGGATATCCGGACGATCGATGGTTACACCTTCGTCGGCCGCCGTGTCCATTTCAATGACGACGGGCAGGTGACCAAGATCCTCTACACGCACGACTTCGAACTCAACCCAGAGCTCGGGCCGGAGGCGTTCTCAAGCGGGCGGTGACGTCTGCGCGGTTATGAGATCTCGCGGGTCGCTTCACCTTCTCCGATCACCTTGAGCTTCACGCTGGTGTGCGGCGAAACAAATGCGCAGCTACTCCCTCTGCGCGACTCCCTGGCTCTCCAAGTAGGACACCGCCGGATATCGCGGCGGGTTGTCCGGACCCTGACATGTCGGCAGGCATTCCAGTGGGTAGTTGGCTGTTGCGTTGAAGAAGAACGGCACGGAGTACCTGTCTCGCTCGCCGCGATGAGGTGGCACAAAGTGCTTGACGCTGACGAACCGGTCGTTCGACCACTGTCTCAGGAGCTCCCCCGTATTCACCACTAGGGCGTCCGGAATGACTGGTGCAGTGAGCCACACCTTCCGCTGCTCACCATAGACCGCCAATCCAGGCCCTGATTGGGCGAGGAGCGTGAAGAAGCTCGTGTCCACGTGTGGTGCGATCCCAAACTGATCCACCGCCGCGTTCGTCGTGTCGGTGTACCGGGTCATCCGCAACCGATAGAACGGCGACTGAAACGCCGGTTCAAACCAGTCAGGACTGAGCTCGAGCGCTACGGCATAGATCGGCAACAGCGCCAGGGCGACCCGCTCGATCTCAGCGGCATAAGCTTCGACAGCTGTCTGGAATCCCGGCAGCACGGACTCAGGTAGCCACGGGTTGTCCCCCAGGCGCAGTGTCCGGTCTCGCTTGAAAAGGACCGCCTCATTGAGATTTCCTTTTGCTCTCGCCGGCAGCCGTCGCTCACCGAGTGGCAACCAGCCGATCCCGGGTGCTGCCGCAGCGGGATCGTCGATCGTGACCTGACTCTTGATGTCATCGGGAGAGGTGAGAAAGCTTTTCGCAGCGGCGAAAATCGATGCGAACATCTCCGTATCGATGCCGTGCCCAACCAGACAGTGGAAGCCGGTGTTCTCACCGATGAATCGGATCTGTTCTCCGAGCCTTTCGAGTTCGGCAGCATCACCCGTCGCGAAGTAGCACTCCACATCGACCAAAGGGATGTCATCAGAAGTGGCGGCTACGAGTGAAGAGGCGTCCCAGGTAGCGGCCTCATCTGCAAGCTCTGCGGCCCGCTTGCCGCCGAAATCTCCTGAGTCTTCCGTGCTAGGTTGGTTCATCGTGAGTTGGATTCGATGAGACAGGGCGGCCCTCGGAGCGGTCCGCCTTCCGATGAGATAGCAGGCTAGTCGTCGTTCAGCTCACCGCAAGCACTACGTGGCGAAAAAGCTACTGGGCCGAGAGGGTTCGAACCTCGAACCTCCTGGGTAACAACCAGGCGCTCTACCAATTGAGCTACACCCCATCAACAAAAAACAGCCGCGACCCCCTTGGGGAGTCGCAGCCGTCTCGTTTTCGCTTCGTTCAGCTATACGAGCTCGCGGCCGCAACCCCTCCGGGGATTGCGATTGCATATCGAATTCGAATTGCTTGTGCGAATCATCATGCCCTCATCCTGGCTCTGATCTCACGCCCGATCAACGTGAGCGGGGACGGAGCTCAATCATCAACCTGCGGCTTCGATCGCCTTCAGTGCGGCGACGGTGGATGTCACGTGATCGGCGCTGGTCTTCAGCGCAGCCCGCTCTGCCTCACCAAGCTCGACCTCGACGATCCGCTCGAGTCCGTTCTCACCAAGGAGGCACGGCACGCCGAGATACATGTCGTTGAAGCCATACTCACCCTGGAGCCAGGCAGCGCACGGAAGAATCCGGCGCTTGTCCTTGACGATGGCCTCGGCCATCTGGACGGCGGCCGCGGCGGGCGCGTAGTACGCGCTCCCTGTCTTGAGGTGGGAAACGATCTCGCCCCCGCCCTTCCGGGTGCGCTCCACAAGCGCGTCAATCCGATCCTGCGGTATCAGCTGAGTGAGCGGAATTCCACTCACGGACGTGTAGCTGGCGAGCGGCACCATGGTGTCGCCGTGGCCCCCGAGGACGAGTGCCTGGATGTCTTCGATCGACACGTCGAGCTCGAGCGCGATGAAGGAGCGATAGCGCGCGGTGTCGAGAACGCCGGCCATGCCGATGACTCGCTCGCGCGGGAAGCCGGAAGCCTCGAGGGCAACCTGAGCCATCACATCGAGTGGATTCGTCACCATGATGATGATCGAGTCCGGAGCGACGCGCTTGATCTCGTTCGTGACCGAACGGATGACGCCAGCGTTCGTCTTGAGTAGATCGTCTCGGCTCATCCCCGGCTTGCGAGCGATTCCGGCCGTGACGATGAAGATCTCCGACCCTGCGGACGCCTCGTAGTCGTTCGAGCCGTAGACCCGCGAGTCGCAGCCCTCGATTGGGGCGCTCTCCCACTGGTCCAGTCCCTTACCTTGCGGGATACCCTCGGCGATGTCGACGAGGATGACTTCTTTGGCGAGTTCCTTCTGGGCCAGAAGCTGAGAGCAGGTGGCTCCCACGTGTCCGGCACCGACGACAGTAATCTTATTCGCGCTCATGAAAAACGTCCGCTCCGCAGCAGGGTTTCGTTCAATTCGACAGCAGAGTGGGCCCACAGGGTCGTCTCTGCGAGCCGGACGAGACGCCGACCCGCAGGAGTATAACGAGGCTGAAAGGGAGGTCTACCCCGCTCAGCCTCCGGTCTGCGACAACGCGATCAGGCCACCCGAACCGGCAGAGCTGCCCTGAATCAGATAGTGCCGCTCAGGCTTGGTCTGGAGCGTCTCAACGATGTGCGGAACAAGGTCTTCACCCGCCCGAAGTGGATCCCTCAGGTTCGTCTGCATCGACCCAAAAAGACACGGCCGCAGCTGACCATCGGCCGTAAGCCGCATCCGGTTGCATCGATCGCAGTAGTTGTGACTCATCGGAGTGATGACCCCGATCGTGCCTGGGGCCCCGGGGAACTTGTGATACAGTGCCGGCCCATTTCCGAACGGACCCTCGACCGGTTCGAGCGCGTCGATCTTCTCGATGCGCCGCAGCGCTTCGGTGCACGATATGAACTGCTTCTCGCTCAGCTCGAGGTTCGCCCCGGTGGGCATCATCTCGATGAACCGGATGTGCCAAGGGCGCTCGCGTGTGATCGCGGCAAAGTCCTCGATCTCGTCATCATTCTGCCCTCGGATGAGCACCACGTTGATCTTGATCGGGGAGAAGCCCGCAGCCTCAGCAGCGTCGAGGCCCGCCATGATCTTGGGGAACGAGCCCGGACGTCGCGAGATACTGTCGACTCGGTCGGCCCTGAGTGAATCAAGTGAGACGTTAAGGCGCTGGATGCCCGCATCACGCAGCGCTTCGGCCTGGTCCTCGAGGAGCACCGCGTTCGTGGACAGCGAGAGATCATCGATCTCCGGGACGGCCGCGATCATCTTGACCAGGTCGGGCAGGTCTCGACGCACGAGGGGTTCGCCACCCGTGATCCGGACGCGTTTCAGTCCCATGCCAGCCATCGTCCGTACGATCTCAGCAATCTCCTCGTAGCTGAGCAGTTGCTCACGCTTGAGCCACGGCAGCCCTTCCTCCGGCATGCAGTAGACACATCGCAAGTTGCACTTGTCCGTGACAGACACGCGCAGATACTCCACGCGACGGCCGAATTGATCGATCACCTTGGCTCTCCTACGGGAGGAACGGTGCCCTTGACCCACTCGGCGGTCCCGTCCGCATAGTGTTCCTTCTTCCAGATGGGGAGACGCTTCTTGATCTCCTCGATGACGTACCTGGTCGCGTCGAACGACTCGGCGCGATGCGGACTCGATGCCGCAATCGCAACGGATACCTCTCCGATCGCGAGGTCACCGGTGCGGTGCACGACCACGAGCCGATCCGTGCCCAGCCGGGCGGCTGCCTCGCTCGCAATCTCACAGAGCACGGTCTGGGCCATGTCGGCATAGGCGTCATACCGCATCCCGCTCACGGGACGACCATCGGCATGGTCACGAACTACACCCACGAAGAGCAAGGAGGCGCCGTCCTCGTCCGAGCCGACACGTCGAAACAAGTCGGTCGGATCAATGGGGTCAGGGCCGACGAAGGCGGAAATCAAAGACCTATCCCCCCGCCACAGGTGGGATGAAAGCGACTTCGTCGTTCGGATTCAGGACTTCATCCATGAACGCGTATGTGTGATTGACGGCGATCGCGGGCTCCGTCGGCAGAAAGTCAAACGGCGCGCCTCTCCCTCTCAGGTCCGCAACGAGGTCCGCGACCGTGGCACCCTCACGCAACTCCACCGCGATTTCACCACTTCCGACGAGATCTCGGTACGCAGCGAAGAAGAGTGCATTGACAGAAAAGGACACGGGAGAGTGGGCCGTGAGGAGAGGGTTCATCTAACCTGACATGTTGAAACATCACGTCAGGCGGCTAAAGAGATAGAGGCACCCCGTAAACGCCTGCAACGTTCCCGCTACGGCCGTGACGCCGGTTCGAGTGCTCGCCCTCATTCTCACCGCTCGGGCCACCACCGCCCCTTCGCCCTCGACCTCCGTTCTCCCCACCCTGCAATCGGCGAATGCGGCGCCCGAGCTCTTCGCGAAGCGACTGCAGCTGAAGGACCTTCATGGGGGAAAGGACTTCACGCAGCGCCGCCTGCTCTTCGACTAAAAGGCGGCTCTCCGTCTGCCGCAGGTCGATCACGCTGGCGAGAAGCCCTGCCGCCGCTTCCTCGTCCCCACGATCAGCTTCGATAAGTGCCTCCACCTGACGCCGGACAACGGACTCTCTCCGCATCAGGTCACGTCGACGGCGATCAAACCTGCGCACGACCGCGGAGACCGAACGCGCCTCGTCTTTCGTCAGTTCAAGGCGCTCCTCCATCATGCGCGACATCCTCGTCCGGATGCGCTCCTCGAGCTGCGCGCGCTGCTCAGGGGAGGGGCCACGCCGCCCGGGGGGCTGGTCCTGGCCGGACAGTGGTCCGGCGACGGTCGCGGTCATCAGGATGGCTGTGGCAAACAGCCGGACGGCCAGACGGGGCGCCATTAGACTGCACCCCCGGCGCTGCCTGCAGTGAGCTCATCAAACAAGGCCTGTAGCGCCTCATCGGAGAGGCCCTCCAGCGTCGGTGCCCCAGCAACGAGTCCGCCATCACTCAGCCAGAGTTCACCCTCTGCCAGCTCGGTCGCGTACTCCGGAGCCCCGGTCCGCACGGCGTCGGGGTCCAAGGCGATGCCGACGCCGATCGCCAACGCGATAGCGGCGGCGGCAGAAATACCCCACCAGGGCCGTCTCCCACGGCGGCGCTCTGCATGCACTCCGGCAAGAATCTGCGCAACAGAATCCACCGGAGGCTGTGGCCGCGCGGCAAACAGGCTCTCGACCAACTCCAGTTCCTCTCGACACTCAGCGCAGCCCGAGAGATGTGCTTCGACGTGTTCCGCATCCCGTGCTTCGATTCGGTTCGTGCCGAATCCCGGAAGTAACTCCCTGACCGTGCCACACTCTGTCTCTTTCATTCCATCATCTCCCTCAGCCTTCGGACTCCGTGGAAGTAGTTCACTCGGGCCGCGCCTTCGCTCGACCCGATCACGTCTCCGATCTCTCTGAAACTCAGTCCTTCATCGATCCGAAGCGAGACGGATAGTTTTTGCTTCTCCGGTAACCGCTCCAGCATGGTGCGTGCTCTCGTCGATTCGTCCGTGATCGCGGCCGCCTCCACCGGATCGATTCCATCGGCACTGATGGGACCTGCATCGTCGATCGATATTTCCTGCCGCCGCTGACGCTTGCGCAGAACGCCTCGCGCTTCGTTCGCCGTAATGGTCAGCAGCCAGGTTTTGAACGATGCATCGCCTCGAAATCGATCCAGCGAACGGAACGCCTTCAAGAACGTGTCCTGGGCTAGGTCCATCGCCGTGTCGCTATCGCTTACCACAGATAAAGCCACACGGTACGAGGCGCCGTGGTAGCGCTGCACCAGAGCACTCATCGCTGCATCCTCCCCAGCACGGGCTCGCTCGACCAACTCTGCGTCGGAAAGGTCCGTCTGAAGCCTGTGTTCTTCGCTCACGGTATATAGAACGCCTGAACGTTCAAAACGTTAATTCGGCGGGACAACCGAAGCGCTAGAAGCTGCTGATCTTGTCCAGACGCTCGACGCGGGCCCGAAGATGCTTGGAGGGCTTGAAGACAGGCACAGAGCGGGAGGGAACCTCTACGGAGTCGCCCGTCCGCGGATTCCGCGCCATGCGCGTCTTCCGTTTACGAACCTTGAAAGTGCCGAAGCCGCGGATCTCAATGTTCTCGTTGTTGGCGAGCGCCAGCTTCACCGCGTTCAGAAAGCCGTCCACAACCAACGCACAATCTTTCTTGGTGATTCCAGGGCCGATGGCTTCGGCTACCTGTTCCACCAAGTCTGCCTTCGTCATTATCGTCTCCAGAGGCCGTGTTCCGGCACGCTCAAGTCGTAAGCGAGCGGAGACTGTAACGAGCCCACAAGCGAGTCGCAAGTTTGTCGGAGTCGTTGGGGGATAGCGACTTGCGAGGATAGCGGAGGCGAAAGCCTCAGATCCCTCGGCGGGCCTCCATCAGTCCAATAAACGTGTCGAACAGGTAGCGGCTATCGTGTGGACCGGGGGCGGCCTCAGGATGGTATTGCACGGAAATCACCGGCAGTTCGCGGTGCTCCACACCTGCTACGGTGCCGTCGTACAGGTTGACGTGTGTCAGACGAAGGTCAGCTGCCCCGGGGATCGACCCGTCCTCGTCAGCCTTCACGGCGAAGCCGTGGTTCTGCGAGGTAATCTCGACCGTCTCACGATCGAGGTTCTTCACCGGATGGTTCCCGCCGTGATGCCCGAAGGGAAGCTTGAACGTTGTGGCTCCGAATGCTCGGCATATGAGCTGGTGACCAAGACAGATGCCGAATACGGGCACGTCCGCTCGGGCCAAGCCGAGAATCGCCTGCTCTGCTGCCCCGACGGCAGCGGGATCTCCTGGTCCATTCGAGACGAACAGCCCATCCGGAGGGTTCGACAGGATATCCTCGACCGGTGTGTCCGCGGGAATCACCGTCACATGGCAGCCGCGCTCGGCGAGGAGCTTGGGCGAGTGGGCCTTCACACCAAAGTCGTACGCGAGCACCCGAAACCGCTCGGTCCCCACGGCCGGCACCTCGTATGGCCTCTGAGTGGAGACGCCATTGGCCAAGTCCAACCCTTCCATGAGAGGCTGAGCCAGGATTTCCTCCAGGATCTCGTCCTGATCGCAACTGATGCCGACAACAGCGCCTCTCATGGCCCCCTTTGACCGGATGTGACGGGTCAGGGCACGTGTGTCCACGTCGGAGATCCCGGTGATGCCGTGCTCCGACAAGTACTCGTCCAGACCGCCTTCCGAGCGCCAGTTGGAATGCATCCGGGAGGCCTCCCGTACGATGAATCCGTTCACCTGGGGCACCGGCGACTCGCAATCCTCTGGATTGACGCCGTAGTTCCCGATGAGCGGGTAAGTCATAATCACGAGCTGACCCGTGTACGACGGGTCCGTGAGCACTTCCTGGTAGCCCGTCATGGAGGTGTTGAACACCACCTCTCCATGGGCCACAGTAGACGCGCCGATCAACTGGCCGTCAAAGCGGCGGCCGTCCTCGAGAAGCAGGTACGCAGTGTGGTCCAGCGGAGCCTCCATGGCGTGGTGTGCAGCATCCGATTCCCGGAACGCTCCAGAAAAGCTACCGGGCACAGGAGTCGGGTCAACTCCGTGCCACCGTCGACCTGTTCAAGGGCGACTGCGACCGACCTGACATCGTGGAGCCACCTCAGCTACGCGACGCGCGACTCGTGACCGAAGACCTGCACAAAGCGCTCGACAAAGGCAGTGCGAACCCTCTCCGGATCTGGCGCCCTCCCTGTTTCCCGCTCGATAGAGGTCACCCCACCGTCGGGGATTCCACATGGCACAATCGTCCCGAAATACGAAAGGTCTGCACTCACGTTAAGGGCGATCCCGTGAGATGTGATCCAACCCGACGATACACGCACCCCGATTGCAGCCAGCTTGCCGACCTCCGTCCAGACACCGGTCCCTGTTTTGCTACGCCAGGCCTCAATGTCGAAGTCAGCCGCGACGAGGATGAGAACCTCTTCCAAATCTCTGAGATAGCGGTGCAGGTCCTTTCGATCGGGCTTCAGATCCAGAATCGGATATGCGACAAGCTGGCCAGGCCCGTGGTAGGTGACGTCCCCGCCCCTACCGGCTTCGTGCAGACCGATGCCCCGGCGTTCGCGCTCGGCTTCGTCCGCGAGGATATGATCCACGTGCGAACTGGATCCCATCGTGATCACATGAGGGTGCTCAAGCACTATAAGCGTGTCGGGAACTTCTCCTGCCCGACGCTGAGCAACGAGTTCCTTCTGCATTTCGAGCGCGACCCCGTAGGGCACACTGCCCGGAGTCAGCACCACGAGCTGGTGCAAGGTCTTCATCGGATGCCGCGGGCCCCGACATTCACACGTGGCACTACGGCAACGCCCCCGGAAGCAGTGAGGCTCCGAGGGCGTAGTTCTGCCGAGTACCGCGATTCGATCATGCGTCCTCGGGGAAGTTCTCCAGCATGTCCTTGAGGCGTGCCAGGAATCGCGCCGAGTCCGCTCCGTCCACGACCCGGTGGTCGTACCCGAGCGAGAAAAGACACCGCTTTCGGATCGCCATCGAGTCCGCACCGGTCTCTGGGTCCGTGACTACGACAACACGCTTCTCGATCGCGCCAAGTCCAAGGATCGAGGAAGTCCCTTTCGGAATCACAGGCAGCCCCACGAGCGTTCCGAGCACGCCCGGATTCGTAATCGTGAACGTCGCGCCCTGAATTTCATTCGGCACCAATTTCCGATTCCGTGCTCGGCCAGCCAGATCGACGATCTTGTTGCCGATACCGACCAGGCTGAGGTGGTCTGCATCGTGAACCACTGGGACGATGAGCCCCGGATTCAAGTCCACCGCCATGCCCAGGTGAATGTTGCCGCGGAAAATGATGTTGTTACCGGACACAGTCGAGTTCACGGTCGGGAACTCATGCAGCACCCGCGAAACGGCCCAGGCGATGATGGCCGTGTAGCTGACCTTCGCACCCTGCTGAGCCCATTTCGGCTTGTTCGCCGTGCGAACACGATCGATCACCGAGAAGTCCACCTCAATGAAAGAGTGAACGTGAGGGGCGACGCGCTTCGCCAGAACCATATGCTCCGCGGTCAGGCGACGGATCTTGTCCATCGGCTCGACCGTGTCGCCTTCCCGAACTGGGAATTCAGGATGCTCGACTTCTTTGAAAAACCGCTGCCACAGGTCCGACGGAGCTGAAGCGGCGGCCGGGGCTGCAGGCGGGACGACGGGTCGCACCGCCGGAGCTGCCGGTGCGGTTACGGGAGCAGGCGTTCCACCCGACTCGATGAACGTCAGGATGTCCTGCTTTGTAACCCGGCCCGCGTGACCGGTGCCAGGAACCGACTGAATCTCAACCCCGTGCTCTTCCGCAATCTTCCGGACTACCGGCGTCGAACGAGTACGGAGGCGCTCCTCCGCGCTTTGCTCCCCCGATGACACTGCTGCGACAGGAGCAGCTATCGGCGCCGCCTCAACGGGAATAGCCACCGGTGCCACCGGAGCTGCAAGCTCCGGCACCGCGGCCTCAGCCGGAGAGGTGGCGACCGCACCAGCCTCGGTGTCGATGAAAGCGACAATCGTGCCGACCTCGACGGTCTCGCCTTCCTGGACCGCGATCTCTACCAGGGTACCGGAAGAGGGCGCCGGAATCTCGGCGTCTACTTTGTCTGTCGAGATCTCAAGAATCGGCTCATCACGTTCGACCGCATCGCCGACCTGCTTGAGCCACTGGGAGACTGTGCCCTCCGCGATGGATTCACCCATCTGGGGCATCGGGACTTCAATTCGAGCCACGCTCGATCACTCCGCGTTAGTTAGTACGCCGAAAAGGGTTGCTTAGTAAGCCGCAAGATACCGACACGCCTTAAGCACGTCGTCCGTCTGCGGTAAAAAGTAATCTTCAAGTGAGCCGGAGTAAGGCACCGGGGCGTCAATCGCTGTCACTCGAAGCATGGGTGCGTCGAGCCACTCGAACGCTTTCTCACTGATCCGGATAGCGATTTCGCCTGCAATGCCGCCGGTTCGGGTGTCCTCGTGCACGATCAGAACTCGGCCCGTCTTCTTTACACTGGCGATGATCGCCTCTTCGTCAAGGGGAATCAGCGACCTGAGATCGATGACCTCCGTCGACACGCCATCTTCAGTCGCCAGCGTCTCCGCGGCGTCCGAACACTTATGGACCATCGCTCCATAGGTCACGATCGTGAGGTCCGTGCCCTCGCGCACCGTCCGGGCCTTGCCCAGCGGGACCACGTAGTCTTCGTCAGGAAGGACTTCGCGAAGAGCCGGAGCTCGATAGAGGCCTTTGTGTTCCTCAAAGATCACGGGATCGTTGTCGCGGATCGCCGCCTTCAGAAGACCCTTCGCATCGTACGCCGTGCTTGGATACACGATCTTGAGACCCGGGGTGTGGAAGAACGCCATCTCCACGTTCTGAGAGTGGAATGGGCCCCCGCGGTTTCCACCGCCTACCGGTCCACGGATGACGAGCGGCATAGGCCCGGCACCTCGGTACATCGACGTCGCGATGTAGTTTGTAATTACGTCGTATGCGGGCGAAATAAAGTCCATGAATTGGATCTCGACCACAGGTCGAAGTCCCATGTGGGCCGCACCGGCAGCTGCACCGGTGAACCCCCCTTCCGCGATCGGCGTGTCGATGATCCGTTGCTCGCCGAAATGCTCGAGGAAGTCACGGGTGACCTTGAACGCCCCCCCGTACACTCCGATGTCCTCGCCCATCATGAAAACTGATTCGTCGCGGGTCATCTCCTCGAACAGCGCTTCACTGATCGCCTCAAGAAGCGTGACAGGCTCACCACGTCGGGTCTTGAGAAGATGTTCGGGGGTCTCACGTTCGGTCATTCGTCAGCCCTTCAGGCCATCGTCGGGTCAGGAGACACGGCACGGGTCCACGGCCGGGTCGCATCAAGATTTGAGTACACGGACTCCACGGCGTCCGGGCCAGCAGGAAGTGATTCCCCAATCGCCTGCTCGGAGGCCACGTGACAACGCTCGAATTCGTCACTCTCGATCGTAGCCAGTTCTTCTTCGGTAGCCCACTCGTTCTCGAGCATACGCCCCCGGAACCCGTCGATCGGATCCTTCGCTTCCCACTCAGCGATCGCCGCAGGATCCCCATATTCCTGAAGATCGTGCTGGGCATCGCCTCCCCGACGGAAGTACCGCAACTCCACCATGCACACTCCGTCACCGGCCCGCGCGAGCGCAGCCGCCCTCCGAACCGCGTCAAACACAGCGAGGACATCGGTGCCGTCAACCGACTCAGCCCCGATTCCATAGCCCGGGCCCTTCTCCGTGAAGCTTTCCACCCGCGTATTCTTGTGCGTCGACGTCGAGAAAGTCCACTGGTTGTTCTCGACGACGAGAATCATAGGGCACCGTTGCACGGCCGCGAAGTTGAGTCCTTCGTGCCAGGCACCCGTCGAGGACGCGCCATCGCCGTCGAACACCATTCCGACTCGATCCTGGCCCCGGAGTCGGAATGACAACGTGATGCCGGCCATCACCTCGATCATCGTGCCAAGCGGAGAGACAGGGCCGACAAAGCCTTTCTGGAAATCGAACCAGTGGACGTTGGCCTCACGCCCCTTCGTCGGGCCGGTGCCGCGGGCCAAGTACTGACGGAAAAAATCGAGGACCTCGCCTCCGAACAGAAACAGAGCCCCCGCAGCGCGGACCGTGGGGGCAAGGAAGTCCCCGGTTCCGTCGTTCGTCCGTCGAAGAGCAAATGCCGCCCCAACGGCGCCGGCTTCCTGTCCGAGTGACCGGTAAAGCTCACCCGTCAGGTGGCCTCGTTCCTGGAGGACCTCGAGGCGCTCTTCCGCGGCGCGCGTGAGGCAAAGAGCTCGGTAGAGCTCATGAAGCTCCTTCCGGCCCAGCCCATGGGCATCTCGGTCCATCATGACCGGCCCCGGCAACTCCCGGATACGCAAACGGCGGACCTCCAGAGGTCCGCCGTGTCGCGGTTCGGGTCGCGTAACCCGCTAACGCGGCTCAAGAGGTCAGTTGCCCTCGTTCCTGGCGTTGCCGTCCGTGTTGCCGTCTCCGACCGCAGTCGGCTGCTCAGCAACACCCGGCAGAACTGGGACCGGTGCGGTAGCCGCAGGTGCGTTGACCTGAATCACCGACTCAGGCGCACGAGCGCGAGAGGACAGAATAGACAAGACCAGCGCCAGGGACATGAAGATCGCCCCGGCCGTCCACGTTGCCCGAGTGAGCACCGTGGTCGCCTGACGACCGCCTAGAACGCCATCGGCCATGGTTCCGCCGCTGCCGCCAACCGCTGCGAGTCCGCCACCTTTGCCTGCCTGCAGCAAGATCACGGTCGCGAGAAAGAGTCCGTCGAGTACCAGGGCGGCCAGTAAAAATCCGTACATCGTAATGCTTCTTCCGTCGAAGTATGTAACTAAACGTCTGAGAAGCCGTTGGGGGTGTCAACGGGGCCAAAGCGCCTTCACTAAGGCCTTGCCGAGGCGATTCCAGCGAATGAGCCGGGATCCAGACTCCCCCCTCCCACCAGCACTCCATCTACGTCAGGGGCCGCCAGCAGTTCCGACGCATTTTCCGGCTTCACCGACCCACCGTATAACAACGGTACGGCGACACCGTCGGCAATGCCGAGGGCCCCTTCGAGCCGCCTCCGCAACGTCCCGTGCGCCTCACTGGCGTCTTCCGGTGTCGCAGTCTCGCCAGTACCAATGGCCCAGACCGGCTCATAAGCGATGAGAAACCGCTCCCCGCCTGTGGAAAGTGCCGGGAGAGCGACGTCCAGCTGGCGGAGGATCACCTCTGACACCCTCCCGGCCTGACGTTCCTGGAGTGTCTCCCCCACGCAAAGAACAGGCACCAAGCCATGCCGTCGGGCGGCCTCGACCTTCCGTGCCGTCTGCTGATCGGTCTCTCCAAAGACGTGACGACGTTCAGAATGTCCGATCAGGGCAAATGTGGCACCGGCAGCCCGGGCCATTCCCGCGGACGTTTCACCAGTGTATGCGCCCCCATCTTCCCAGTGAATGTTCTGGACACCGATCTGCACCCGAGGGTCTCGGAGCGACGCCTGAACCGCAGCCCGCAGGGACACCGATGGAGGGAAGATCAGCAGTTCCTGCGTCGCGGGAATCGCGGCTACATCGAACGAGTCAAAGAACCCCGGGACATCATCGGGGCCCATGTGCATCTTCCAGTTACCAGCAATCACGGCCATAGGCTCGCCTCGGATAGGCTCAGGTGGAGACTGTAAGTCAATTGAGATCGGTGAGAGCTTCGACTCCAGGGAGCCGAGCGCCTGCGAGCAATTCCAGCGAAGCGCCACCACCGGTTGAGACGTGCGTGAGTCGTTCAACGACACCTGCTCGGTCAGCGGCCGCGGCGGAATCTCCTCCACCGAGCACACCGAGAGCGCCGCCGTCACAGGCATCCGCAACCGCATGGGCTACGTCGATCGTGCCCTGAGCGAAGGCGTCTATCTCGAAAACGCCCATGGGGCCATTCCAGACGATGGACCGCGCCCCGCGGATCATGTCGGTGAAGCGTTCCCGTGTTTCGGGGCCGACGTCGAGAATCTTGTCCCGTCCACTCACCTCGTGCCGAAGGACGGCACGCACATCCGCGTCGTTCGACAGCTCGTCGGCAACGATGCAATCCACCGGCAGGACGAGGCTTTCACCGCCTTGCTCGATGAGCTCGCGCGCCGTATCCAAGCTGTCTTCCTCTACGAGCGAGTCACCCGTGTCGAGGCCGAGCGCACGGAAGAAGGTGTTTGCCATGGCTCCACCGATCAGAAGACGATCGACACGAGGCAAAAGTGAAGAGATCACACCGATTTTAGACGATATTTTCGCACCGCCGATGATCGCAACGAACGGGCGTTCCGGAACCCTCAGCACCTCCTCGAGAAACTGGAGCTCCTGCGCCATCAGATGGCCAGCGATGGCTTCCCCACCCTTCGCCCTCATCGCGGCTGCCAGTCCGGCCGTCGACGCGTGGGCCCGATGTGCGGTGCCGAAGGCGTCGTTCACGAACAGGTCCCCGAGCTCCGCCCAGGATTCTGCCAACTCCGAATCGTTTGCGGTCTCCCCAGGAACGAAGCGTGTGTTTTCCAGCAACACGACCGAACCTTCCGGAAGGTTCGCTACCGGCGCCGAAGCCTTACCGCCGTGGGTGAACGGGATGAAGCTGACAGGGTGCCCAAGGGATTCTGCGAGGCGCCGTGCCACCGGCTCCAGAGACAATTCCGGATTGACCTGACCTTTGGGCCGGCCGAGATGGGATAGAAGCACCACTCGGGCACCGGCGCCTGCGAGCTCAGTAAGCGTTGGCAACGAAGCCTGAATCCGCTGACCGTCGGAGATCTCGCCATCCTCGAGAGGAACGTTGAGATCTGCGCGTACGATCACTGTGCGGCCACAGAGTGCCGAAGAATCCACGTCCGATAGTGTTTTTTTAATCACTGTGGAGGAAAAATCTTCCCCAAGTCGTCAACGTAGGCTCGCCCTTCGGGCGTCAGGTCCGTTCTCTTCGAAGAGGTCCATCGAACGAACGTGATGTCCGGCCCGCTCCCGTAGTTCCAAAACTCGGTCTGGCGGCCGGAGCCTTCATCAACGATGTGGATGCTGTTGGGCCCACCAAAACGTACCCATACCTCACCCGCATCGCCAAAGACCGTACCGAAGCGGAACCGGGCGTAGGTCGCCCGCGCCATGTGCTCGACCCACCGCTCGTTAACCTCGGTCGACGGCGCGCGGTCTTTCGTTTTCCAGAATTGGACCTCCCAAGAACGCCGCTCATCAGGGCTCACCCGGCGATACCAGCGCAGTTCGTCGCGGTCCAACAGGAAGCCGACATCAATCAGCTCGTCGGCCTCGGCATCGGACATCCGTGACAGCGCCTCGTCGAAGTGCTCGGCAGCTTCCGCCGACCGGTCCATCCGGTGAAGAGCCAGCCCGGCAAGGAGCAACCCGCTCGCGTCTCCCTGGCTAACGCGCGAAAAGCGCAGCGCCCCGGCCAGGACATCGGACCAACGCTCCTGCGTGGCCAGCGTGAGCAACAGGTCGATGTTCGCCCCAGCGTGCCCCGGATAGGCCTCAACAGCTGCACGGAGCGACGCCATCATGAGAGATACGTTTCCCGCGCTGCCGCTGCGAAACTCCTCGAATCCAGCTTCGATGACGGACGTCCACTGCATGGGGCACAGATAGTTCCAGGCAATCATTCGATCGATAGAGGCGAATCCGTAACCTGCCGCTCCGGTGGAACGCGCCTGAAGACACTGCGCCTGCTCGAAGGCTTCCGCCCTCACCCGCCCAACGCCGTCCGACGCTAGCCAGCGATCACGGGCGATCAATGCGCGTTCGTAGTGCAACTCAGCGAGAACCCAGCTTCCGGTCTCATCCGGGGCCTGGACCGCCACCTGCAGACCGCGCTCGAACATCGAACGAGCCTCGCTGTGCAAGCCCTGTCGAGCTCGGATCCGACCGAGAGAGAGGAACCCCGCTGGAATCGAAGAGCCGTATTCGATCGAGGATTCCAGTGCATCACCCACGGCCGCCCGCCATTCGGTCGGGGTCACGCCCTCCGGCGCGGCTCCGCGCAGAACAGCTTCGGCTGGGCCATAGCGTTCTAGAACCGTCGGGTCAGCAAACACATCGGCCAGGGCCGCCGCGGCCTGGCTATGGGCCAAAGCGTCCTCTCGGGCACCCGCGCCAACGGGAGACAGGTCCGTGAAATCGAGAGGCTCACGAAGCTCCCACCAGTCTGCCTGCCCTAGGTTGGGAAGACTATACGGATCAACGACTGGCGGTAGCACGCGGTCGACCTGCGTCGAATCCGGTTCGAAACGAACGGGAAACTGAATCCACTTTCCGACCCGGCGTCCGTCCTGGATCGCCGGCTCGAACATGAAACGCGGCGCCACCTGCAACGCGGTGCGGTCCAGCGCGGGAACCTCGCTAGAGTGGAGTACCGACGCCTCCCCGGCCATTCCTGTCGCGTCGACCCAAAGATTCAACCAGACCGTGCCTCCAATATCTTGGCGCTGGAGATACCATGGATAGGCCTCCTGCAGCAATCGCTGTGAACGCTCACGGTCAACCATCTCGGGCGGAATGAGGACCGGAGCCGTAACGAGGGCCGGCATCTCGGATTCCGCTGCCTCTGGCACTTCTGGCTGCGTCGGCGCTTCTTCGACTGACGCTTCGATCGGGTCGCCTTGGAGGACCACGGCCTCGACCAGTGCTTCTATCCTGACCGGATCTTCAACCTCGATCGGCGTACTATCCAGTCCGCCAATCAGACGAATAAGTGACGCGCGAGCCGAAGGCACCGCGGCTCCGCCGACAAGCAACCCAACGATCGTCGCCGCAACGAGGTGTCGACGCAGGGCTGACGGGCGTCTGCGAGCCTGCGTGGCCCACTGCTCGGCCAATTCAGCGCGAAGCTCGGGCCCGAACGACGGCCGCTCTTCATATCGGAGGCACAGCAGTTCCTCGTCCAACGCCCTCAGCTCGTCGGGCAGGCCCATGTCGTCAAAAGGTGTCTCACTCATGTCAATCTATCTCACCGGATCCTGACTCCTCCATCGATTCCTTGAGTCTCTTCAAGGCGCGATGGAGGCGGACGGCGACCGCGTTATTACTGATATTCAGATGCTCCGCTATCTCGGCATTGTCGAGATCCGACCCATATCGGAGACTCAGGATCTCCTGATCGGCCTGGCGGAGGGTCCGACTAGCGTTAAGCAACCGCTGGATTCGTTCTTGCTTGATGATCCGTTCTTCGTGCGACGGAACATCGGCTACAAGGTCCGGGATTCGGTCAAGCGACACGTGCAGAGAGCCGCGACGCTTTAAGGACCGCAGATGGTCCGAAACCGCGTTCTTCGCGATCCGCAGCAACCAGGTACGCGGAGAGGCTCTCATCTCGTCATATCGATCAAATGATCGGAGGGCCTTCATGAACACCACCGCGGTCACGTCTTCAGCTGTCTCTCGAGTCGCGACACGGAACCGAATGTACCGGAACACCGCGCTCTGATGCTCGACATACCAAGCGCCGAAATCACCTGGCAGAGGCGCCTCCGGCATGGGCTGGCGCTGCGCGGTCCCTGAGCGGGCTGTTTCTTGCTCGATTTGCATCACCCTGTACTACGCATCTGGCACCCCGGTGTTACAGGCGCGTCACGTGCTCTTGAAGTCGCCAAATACCAGTAATGCCGGGCACGCTCGTCGACCGCACCCGGCACACTGATCAGCCTAGAGCTGCGCCCCGACAAATGCTACGAGATCGACTACCCGAGAGGAGTAGCCCCACTCGTTGTCATACCAAGAAAGAACTTTGACCATACGCCCGTCCATGACGGCCGTGGAGAGAGCGTCCACTGTAGAGCTATGCGGGTCGCTCGTGTAGTCGACGGACACGAGGGGATCATGCGAGACACCAAGAATTCCTTTCATCGGACCGTCAGCAGCGGCCTGGAAAGCGGCGTTCACTTCCTCTTCCGTGACGTCTTTGTCGATTTCGGCCACGAGGTCGACGATCGAGACGTCGGCAGTCGGCACCCGAATCGCCATCCCGTCGATACGACCGGCCACCTCGGGAAGTACGAGGCCGGTCGCCTTGGCGGCCCCAGTCGTCGTGGGGATCATCGAGACGGCAGCCGCACGTGCACGACGGAGGTCCGAATGGGGGAGATCCAGAATCCGCTGATCGTTCGTGTATGCGTGAATCGTGGTCATGAGGCCATGACGGAAACCGAACGAGTTGGTCAATACCTTCACCACAGGGGCCAGACAATTGGTGGTGCACGATGCGTTCGAAATGATGTGGTGGTTGGCCGGATCGTACGCATCCTGATTCACTCCGAGAACGATCGTTACGTCCTCGTTCTTTCCCGGTGCGGAGATGATCACCTTCTTCGCGCCCGCCTCGATGTGCCTTGATGCACCAGCGTGATCCACGAAGTGTCCTGTGGACTCGATGACGATGTCGACATCCAGATCCACCCAAGGCAGTGCCGACGGGTCGCGCTCACTGAGTACCTGAATCTCGTCTCCATCAACGACGAGGCCCTTGTCCGAGACTTCGATCGAGCCCGGGTAGCGCCCGTGCACGGAGTCATACTTGAGCAAGTGCGCCAGAGTGGCGGAATCCGTCAGGTCATTGACCGCGACGAAGTCGATTTCAGTCTGGCCGGACTGCTTCGCGCTTCTGAGGACGTTTCGTCCGATGCGCCCGAATCCGTTGATCGCTGCACGGATCGCCATGGGTGTCAGAGCTCCGATGTATGTGATGACCACAGGGTCTACGTAAGTCCACAATCATAACAATTCCGGCACCGGTGTGGTCGCTCAGGCCGCTCGACGTCCGCCATTCCTGGCCATCAGCCTCGGGAGTGTCGCGACAACGGCGTGAGCAGCCCCTTCGGCGCGAAGAACTGCCGACACCTCTCCGGCCGTCGCCCCCCGTCAGTACATCATCGACAAAGAATACCGTCAACCCATTCAGCGCACTCCTAGCCCCCGGGCCAAGTCTCGCGGCGCTGTTCCGAGGTAAGTGCCGTCTGGGACGAAGCGCCTAAGGCTCGCCCCACCACGTCACGGACGGGGAGATGCAAAACGGCACCGACACTTTCGGCGAGCGATGCGGCCTGAGAGGTTTCATCCCGAAGGCACTTGGCGATCTCACGCCCCATGAATCCTGCCAGTTCCTGCCATCCATCGTACTTGAGTGCATGCACGAGATGGTCGGCCGGGTGTGTGAGAATGGCTGAGTATCGGGCCACGGCGATGGTATCGGGCCACTCTCGGCACTCGAGACAGTCGTCCTAGACAGTGCGGCCGGTTCCCGTCAGATGATGAGAATGCCAACACCTCAGCCAGGTCGCCCGCGGGAGCCGACCGCGGCACATGACACAAACGAATTCGGCATCAGCCGCAGAAATCCACTCGCCACACGCAACGCACCCCCTTGGCACCAGGAACGTCAGAATCTCCCGAATGAGTCGGGAAAGCGTCATGCCTCCTGGTGAGCCTGGACTGCATCGCGCATCGCGTCGACGGGGGCGGCATGTCCCCACCACCGCTCGAACGAAGCGGCTCCCTGCTGAACTAGTATCTCGAGACCGTCTGTCGAACGGACACCCGCCGCTTCGGCGGACTGGACGAAGGCGGTCGTATGTCGTCCGTAGACCATGTCCATAGCAGCGCCGGCCCGATGCAGCATATCCAGATCCAGAGGAGTCACGTCTTCCGGATCAAGCCCGAGGCGGGTGGCGTTCACGATCAGATCGAAGCTCTCGCCCTCCAGCTCTCGGAAGATCGGGACGACGCGGGTCCGCTCCCCGCCAAGGCGCCTCGCCACCGCTCGGGCCCGGTCCTGTGTCCGATTGTACAGGAGGACCTCATCAGCTCCCTCTTCGAGGAGGCCGTGAAGCGCCGCTCGAGCCGCACCGCCGCCACCCAGCAACAGGACCCGTAGCCCCTTCGCATTGCCACCGATGAAGATCCGCAAGGCCTGCTGGAAACCATCGACGTCCGTGTTATCACCATGCAGCTTGCCGTGCTCATCACCCCAGAATGTGTTGCACGCCCCAGTTCGACGGACCGCCTCGCTCCGCACATCCAGTATGCTTGCGGCTTTTTCCTTGTGGGGCAGCGTCACGTTGCCGCCCCCGCCCGCTCGGGCCAGGCCCTTCATGAATCCGTCGAGATCATCGGCAGCGCACCGGACTGCGACATAGACCCCGTCCACACCCGCCTCGCGAAACGCAGCGTTCTGAATCTCCGGAGAAATGGAGTGCCCGACAGGATCTCCAAGCAGTGCGATGGTCCTGGTAGCTGCGGTTACGGTCATGGCTTTATCACCATTTCAAGTCTCGCGAAGGAGCGGGCAATCAGGTCGTCGAGAACTTCGAAGGTTTCAGCATACTCTTCGTCCGGGCCACCGATCGGATCGGGCACACCCTGACTCAGATCGTCCTCCTCGCCGGACGCGGCGAATGACGTGATGATCGCAGCTTGGTCACCCGCACCAAGCTCCATTACACGCATGAGGTGACTCGCCGACATGGTAAGGATAAGGTCGGCATCCTCGGCTACCGCTCGCGTCAGCTGAGTTGCCGAGTGGCTCGATAGATTGAGGCCGCGCGCAGCCGCAACGCGCAGAGATCCACCCGAAGCCGGGCTCCCTCCGAGTGCTGCGACTCCCGCTGAGGCGACCTCGACCTGATTCCATCCTCGCTCCTCGAGCTGCCGCTGTGCGATAACCTCCGCCAGGGGCGATCTGCACGTATTGCCGGTGCAGACAAACAGCACACGGAACGGACCCACGCTGGGCGTGCTTTCCTCAGTTGGATGACTGTCCATAGATCTCCGGTATTGCACAGCGAATACGTTCGATCGGCACTGTACCCTCCCTCAAGACAATGGGCACGGGGCCCATGCAGTCGATGACCGTCGAAGGGCCGGACTCGGGCAGCGTGCCTACGTCCAGCAGCCATACGTCGTCGGCTCCGATAGTCTCGAGCACCTCGCGTGCTTCCGCACCCGACGCAGCAGGGAGACTTCCCGAGATGTTGAGACTCGTAGAAGTGATGGCCCCACCGAACGCGGACAGTAACCGCTGTACCACAGGATGTGGAGACACTCGCACGGCGACACCACCTGAGGCTGGGTCACGGACGCCCGGAGGGAACGTGCTGTCAGGATCGCCGAGCACCAGCGTCACGGAACCCGGCCAAAAAATGTCGGCCAGCTCCGACGCCTCTTCGGTCCAAGCAAGCCCGGCGATCGACTCCCGGGACGCTACCAGGGCGATAAAGGACTTCTTTTCCGATCGTCCCTTAACCATTTGGAGTGCTCGCATACCCACCGCGGTACATGCGGACCCAAGGCCGTAGACCGTCTCGGTCGGATAACCGACAACCCCATCGTTCCTCAGATGATCGACGACCGGCCCAAGATCACGGTCGGGGTCGCCTCGCAAATCCAGTGTTCTGAGGGGCTGAGTCACTCGTCAGCCCTGGCCCTGAGGACCGCCTCGGCGATCGTGAGGTCCGAGAGGCGAGTGACCTTCAGGTTGAGACCTCCGTCGTCCACCATCTCGATGATGCCACCCTGACTCTCGACGAGCGCGGCGTCGTCGGTCGCGTTGTCGTCGCCCGAGGCGTAGGCCGCGCGAAGCACATCCGCCGGAAATACCTGCGGCGTGTGGGCATGCCACAAGGTTGCTCTGTCGGCGGTCGACAAGATACGGCCGGTGTCGTCCACAACCTTCATGGTGTCGACAGCCGGACAGCCCGCGACCACGCCGTGCCCTTGAGCGGTTCGATCAATGCACGCCGATACGACCTCAGCGGTCACCAGTGGCCGGGCCGCGTCATGGACCGCGATGACATCGACATCGTCAAGAGCCGCAATCGCTGCCACAACCGAGGCCCCGCGCGTGGCGCCGCCTTTGACGATCACCACTCGCTCATCGACCGATGTGAGCCACTCCGGCGGCTGCTCCGCATCATCCAGAGCAAGCGCGACGCAGACCGAGATGACACGGCTGTCCGCAAGGAAGGGTCTCAGGGAATGAAGCAGCACGGGCTCTCCACAAAGCTGGAGGAACAGTTTCCGCGCTCCCCCCATCCGCTGTCCGGTGCCGGCAGCCGGGATCGCCACCCCGACGCGGCAAGCGCCCCCCAGGCGCGGTCGATCCTTTGCGATTTTTGCTTCAACCGTCACGGACCGAAGCCGCCCCGGTTCCCTCCGTGATCATCACCGCCGGATCCACCCACGACAGAGTCAAAGCGGGTGTAGGCCTTCTGGAAATACAGAGGGACGACACCAGTCGGGCCGTTTCGCTGCTTCGCAATGATCAACTCTGCCTTGCCCTCCATTTCCTCCCGATTCTCCGCCGAAGCGTAGTACTCGGGCCGGAACAGAAACATGACGACATCGGCATCCTGCTCGATGGAACCAGAATCACGAAGATCGGACAGCATGGGTCGTTTGTCGGTTCGCTGCTCGGGACCTCGGCTGAGCTGCGACAAAGCAATCACCGGCACCTCGAGCTCACGGGCTAGCATCTTGAGGCCACGAGAGATCTGACTGACTTCCTGCACGCGCGATTCGGAAGACCCCGTTCCCGACATGAGCTGCATATAGTCGATCACGATCATGCCCAGATCCTTCCCATCAGCCCGCAGGTCGGACTGCATGCGCCGGGCCTTAGCTCGAATCTCCAGTACGTTGCTACCCGGCTGATCGTCGATCCAGATCGGGGCCGTGTTCAGGTGTCCCGCAGCAGTTCCAAGTCGTTCGTGCTCTTCGGGTGACAAGCGGCCTCTACGTAATTTCTGCGCGTCAATCCGACCCTCAGAACAGAGTAGCCGCTGCACCAGCTGGCTCGATGACATCTCGAGCGAGAAGATGCCGACCGGATTCTGATGCTGAATGGCCGCTGTAGCGGCAACGTTCAGCGCAAATGCGGTTTTCCCCATGGACGGGCGCGCCGCGATGATGCACAGATCGCCCTTCTGCAGACCTGTCGTCATGCGGTCGAGGTCGATAAAGCCCGTCGGTACCCCGGTGATGCCCGATGCAGACTCCTGGAGTCGCTCGATGTGTTCGAACGTCTGCCAGAGGATCTCCTTGATCCCGACGAATCCGGAGCGATTTTGGGCTTCCGCGACTAGAAAGATCCGAGCCTCTGCCTGATCCAGGATCTCGCTGACTTCGCGCTCCCCCTGCTCGTTGGCATCCCGAATGATATGGGTCGCCTGCTCGATCAGGCGCCGAAGAAGGGCCTTTTCACGCACTATCGTGGCGTGGTATTCGATGTTCGCAGCGGTCGGAACGGCGTCAACGAGCTGGCCGAGGTAATCGAGGCCACCGGACGAATCGAGCTCCTGTGTTTTCTTCAGTTCTTCGGTAATGGTGATCGGGTCGATCACCGCACCGCGTTCGAAGAGCCGCACCATCGCTCGGAAAATGCGACGATTCCCCTCACGGTAGAACATCCCATCCTGGACCATCTCAATGACACGCGTCACCGCGTCCTTATCGATCAGCATGCCGCCAAGAACAGCGGTTTCCGCCCGCAGGGAGAACGGAGGGGTCCGATCAAACACGTTGTTCGGGAAGTGTGGCGAAGCTTCCATGAACTCTCAGCGAGGCGGGCGAACTAGGGGACGGGGCACCATTCTAGCGCGTCGGTGCACCGTAGTCACATATTGACATCCCCGCCCGCAGCCTAGGCGCCCTGGCTATTGTCGATGACTCCACGCAGGAGTTGCATATCGTCCCAGAAAGCCCTTGTCCAGTTGGAGTTACGAAGCAATGCAGCCGGATGGTAGGTGACAACCAATGGGACCCCGTGGTAGCTGTGAACATTTCCACGGAGCTTCCCGAGAGCAGACTTATCCTGACCGGTCAGCAGTTTGCCGGAAAAGGAACCCACGGCCAGAAGCGCCGACGGCTTGACTAGGTCGATCTGTTTGCGGAGAAGAGGTGAGCACGTCTCGATTTCATCCGTCATGGGATCGCGATTCCCTGGCGGCCGACACTTCAAGACGTTCGCGATGTAAACCGACTCCTTTCGGTCCAGTCCCACGGTAGCCAGAAGTAGATCAAGAAACTGCCCAGCCGCACCGACGAACGGGACGCCGGTTTTGTCTTCATTCGCCCCCGGGGCCTCACCGACCACCATGAGTCGAGCGGTCGGGGGACCGTCAGAGAACACGACCTGTGTGCGCCCTGCGGAGAGACGACATGCCGTGCATCCCAGCGCGATCCCGCGGAGTTCCTCGTAGTCGTCCGGGAGCACAGGAAGAGGAGTGCCCGTCGAGCTAGAGGTCTGCCCCTCGACCGAAGCGGGCCGCGGAGCGGTCGCCTTACCAACGAACCGATCCGGTTCGGCCTGACCGCCTGTGCCACCGGAACTCGGCCGCGGAGCCGTAGGCCCCCGCCCAGCAGACGACAAGAGCACATCAGCGGCTCCGGCGGAGGGCCTTTCGGATTCGAGGGTGGCCGCAGCGGCCGCAAGCGCGAGCGCTTCTTCCCGGGTCATCCCGTCGAGCACCAGATCAGCCCCACCCATCTCGATACGCTGCCGCAGGAGCCGCGCGCTCTCCTTTATGCTCGGACGTTCGGTCACGAAGCCGCAATCCCTTCGAGCAGGCGTGCGACCCGATCGAGCAACGCGTCGGCCACCTCATCTTTGGACAAGAGGGGCAATGGCTCTGTGGAACCATCGGCACTGAGGAATGTCACCCGATTCGTAGAGACACCGAACCCTGCCCCAGCTTCGTTTGCATCGTTCGCCACGAGGAGATCGAAGCCTTTTTCCTTCAGCTTTTTCGACGCGTTCTCGAGCAGATCGTCAGTCTCAAGCGCGAAACCGACGATGACGCTACCGGGTTTGCGTTCGCTTCGCGTGTCGCGAGCCACGTCCGGGTTCGCCGTCATGGAGATCGTAAAACGTCCGTCCGTGTCATCCTTCTTCACCTTGCTGACCTTCGGATCGGTCGGCCGGAAGTCCGCGACCGCAGCTGAGAAGATCGACACATCGGCGTCAGCTAGTCGCTCCGCGACCGAGTCATGCATCTCACGGGCTGTGTCCACCGGGATGACAGCGACGCCGAACGGTGACTCGAGAGCAGAGGGCCCCGTCACGAGTGTTACCCGGGCACCCCTTCTCCAGGCGGCCTGTGCGATCGAGTAACCCATTCGGCCAGAAGACCGATTACCCACATACCGGACCGGGTCAATCGGTTCCTGAGTCGGTCCCGCAGTCACGAGTACGTGCCGACCGGCAAATATTTCCTGTGTGGCGAGGGCGCGCCCTATGGCTTCCTCGATTTCCCGAGGCTCGATCATCCGACCGGGCCCTTCGCCTTCGCCCACTGCAAGAGCTCCTTCGGCCGGGCCATGGATCTGGTAT
>Ga0308018_10000230_pt1 | contig 30226 bp, 48 predicted proteins | sample Neamet282_FD_203130 | JGI IMG/M metagenome (GOLD analysis project Ga0308018, IMG submission 203130) | Marine microbial communities from water near the shore, Antarctic Ocean - #282 | ecosystem: Environmental > Aquatic > Marine > Unclassified | place: Southern Ocean | collected 2014-10-01
TAGTTACCGTTGTTCCGCCAGTACCAGTAATTGTTAAAGTATCTGATGTTGAATCAGCAACAATGATATTTGATCCATCTGTAATATTTTTAAATGCATCAGCATTTGAATCAGTAATTGCATCCGTCAGCATTGCTGTTGTAACTCTGAGTTCTATACGGTCCCCACTATTAGCAGCAGTTCCTGTTGTTCCGTCTTGCGCGCGTACACATGTAAGTGTTGTACCGGCGACATTAGTTACTTTAACAATTTCAACATAACTAGAACCAATAATACTTAAATACATGTGGTTACTGCCAGTAATGCTAGGAAATGTAGCTACGCTAGCTACACTAATGGACGTAGCACTATTGGTTATCCCGCCGCTTAGTGTTGAAAAAGCATTGTTTGAATATTTAACTGCCACGAGTATTCTCCTAAGAAATAGTTACTGCCCAACTAATTGTCATCGTATCAAGTGAACCTTTATTAACTACACCAAATACAGTTCGAGCTAACATAGTTCCTCCTGAAGCGGCATTAAGAACTCCTGCTTCTGTTATCGCTCCTGTACCTGTACCAGCTGCGTATGAAGTTGCAAAGGTAATAACTGCGCCTGCTACTGTACCGCCAGAAGTACTTAAAGCTTGTCTAGCTACTTCAGTTCCTAATGTCGTATTAGCAATTGCTGCTGCAGTATTGCCAGTGCCAATAGCCATATGAGTCATCACAGTTGATGTATTTTTCATTCTAGCAGTTACCCATTCTTTGCCAGCAGTAACAACAAGGTTTGTAGTTTCTCGTACAACATCTCCATTAAGAGAAATTGTTAATTTGCCTGTAAGGGCAAGTGTGTCATTTGTGTTCATAATAAACTCCGGATTCTATGTTAGTTACGTAATAGTAACGTCATCAACAAGTATTTCTGTACTCCCCGCCGATATTAAACGCGTATTAAACATGTTTGTATTCAACATACCGTCCTGATATGTTGCTAATAAATCAGAAACAGTTACATTCTCTGTTGGGTTAACATGGTATATCTGCCCAATAGCCGGAGTATCCCCAGTGTTAATAGCGTCTGTAAGATTTTGAACGGTAGTCCATGCAAATGTATCACTGCTACTTATTGATTCTGTAAATGCTAAATTATATTGTGTTGAAATTAAAATTTCTTCTGCAAGAGTTACTGAATCAGTATAAGTTTTGTTAAACACCATGGTTGATGTAAAAACTTCACTAACTGTAATAGTCTCAGCAGGTTCTTTATTTTTACTATCGTATTCTAAAGTAACATCAGCGTGTGCCTTCTGGTAAGTTACTTCTGCAGCAATTTTAGCGCTCATTAAAAGTCAGCCCTTACTTTAAACTTAAGTCTATCAAAAAGAGTCATAATAGCGCCGCTTGTATAATTTAATTCGATTTCACCTTCATAAGTACCGGCAGCAACAGCTAAAGTGGTAGCTCCCCATGGCATATAACATGCTCCATTTACAAATGGCGCAACTTTAACGCAAGTCATCGTGTCTAAGACAGTTGCACTTCCTAAAGCACGGAATTTTACTTTAATTGTAGGATCGGAAATATCGATTACAGCCCATGTAGCTGAATCATCAGGGTCTAGAGTAAGACCACTTACTGCAGTGTTAGAATCTTTTAATTTCAAGTTAATCTCTGGCTTTGTATCATTGGCCACGAGATTAATAGTTTCATAGTACGCCATTGTTAACTCCTAAGGAGGTTGTTCTCAGCATTGGCATTGTTTGCCGATACAGAATAGGGAATACACTATCGAAAGTCAACTAGTAATTATACGAATCCGTTATCAGTTAATTTGGTATTGACTCCAATCTCGTTATTGCCCCACATTCCGGAGTTAATAAGTTGCTTACAACTAGATTCATAGCGGAGATAATATGTATTATTCTCGTCCTTCATATCTCCACTAATGGCACCATGGGCTTTGTATGCTGCGTAATTAAGTAGTGCTTCTGTATATACTTCATTAATCTTTAAATCTGCATATGTAGTTTTAGCTTTTTTAGGAGCTGATGCGTATTGTAAAATAATTTGAATACGTTTAGGCGTTTCAACATCTGTACCCTTAATACTTGCTTTAAAAGGCTCATTAATTAAAATAGAAACCGCAGTATCAATTTTATTAACCAATTTTACAGAATCATCTTTAATAGCTACAGGCTCAAAATCAAGTGCGTAGTACGCATGAATAGGAGCTAAAAAATCAGTAGGCAGATCAAACTCTTCACCGTCTAGTGGGTTATCTAATTCAAAATTCTTTTTTCTTAAATTGAATCTTTTATGTAGCGCTAGATTAGCTAAAGTAATATAATTAATAAACTTCTTTTGATTTGCTACTTGAACAGTGCTCGGTGCTGGGCTGGGGTTTGCGGAGGTATCACCTACGTTAGCTATTGCTAGCTTGCTACATTCACCGGTAACTAAGTAATCTATATATTCTGAAACTTTCATAGTATCCTCTATCTAGACAAAATAAGAACTGTCACCTACTTTTTTAATAGTATCATCACCCCACATACGAGAATTTTGTAAGGGATCTTCTTGTTCGTCTTCTTGTGGGCCTACCTCACTTGGTTTCCAAGCATTTAGTTCAGCCAGCATAGTAATCGTATCTATCTGATCATCATGCTTACTTTTAAACCCCTTAAGAGTAGCTAAAGATAGCTCAAAAAGCAACTCTACAAGTTCATCACTATCTTTTAATTCTTCTGGTAACCAGATTTTTTTAGATTTAAATAGTGGAATAGCATTCTGCTGAAACCTACTCATCTTATCTTTAGTAGGCCTAATACCAATCGTATTACTGTTTTTGCCTTTAGACAATGTAAAGTAGTTATTACGCTGTCCCATCTCATTTTGAATCCAACTAATAAATCCACCTTGTTGCCCAGTAGTCTCAATGCCTACTTCCTGGGGCCTGTACTCCTGAACTAAACGAAACAACTGGTCAATAGTGTCATTCATGAGGGCCCGCTTACAAACTCCATCAACCCACAGCCAATCCCCATTGTTATTGTATGCCCATACGTTAATTACACTAAAATCTGCGTGTTCTTTATCAGATGTAGCAAAGTCAGTTGTAATATAGAAGTTATACGCTCCCTTGTTTTTAAGTACATTACTGCGCTTGTACCAAATTATATCAGAATCAGTAACTAATCGTTCTTCAGGAGACGTAATACGAAGCATGAGCTCTTGATTAAACGAGTCTAGTTTACCAGCACCTTTCGACTTAAAATATTGGTTGCTAATGTACTCGTAATTAAATCGATCTTCCCAGGCTCCTTTAAAATCTTCCTCTTTACATGGGAATGATTCACAAACAGGATATACATTTACATGCCAAACACCCGATTCAATTGCTTTATACAAAGGGTCTTTAGAGTTAAACGGAGTCCCAGACCAAATAACCTTCCTCTTATTAGGATGTAACGCGTAATCAATGGCCGAGTAGACTGTGTTTTCAACATTTTCAATAATAGTAGCGGAGCGGGCATCTTCATCTCCCAGTAAATCATCAAGAACAGCAAGTTGTGGTCTCGTATTCAATTCAACTGTACCACGTACACCTGTTTTAGCGCCATGACCAGTAACTACAAATTCCTTACCGGCAGCATTCTTAAAGTACCATCTAATGTCAGTAAATCTAGAATTAGAAATGTACTTCTTTAGGAATTCGCTGTTCTCACATCTACGCTCCATACGAAGCCGCATCTTCTTAACACCATTCTCAATGCTATCTGAGACATACAAAGCATAGTCTACTGACCCAAATCCAGGGATGGACCCGTATACAGCTATATACAGAAACAAGTACTCAGCAAAAATGGTAGTCTTCGCCAGTCCACGTGCACACATATTAGCCGTGTTCTGGGTTTTACCCGCGATTTTGTCGATCATCTTGTAATGAATAACTGGGGTCTTATTCTCTTCCCCCTTTTCGCCATTAACTAACTTAATAAATGACACAAATTCTAAGGCAAACTCACTAGGGACATAAGTAGGATCATCGTCATAATCAATTTCATTAAGCCATTGATCTACTGTTTTCTTAACTAATGTCATTCCTCACCTCGCGCTCTCTAGTTCCACAAATACATACCTGCTTACCACAACATGTATATGCATCTGGGTGTATAGTTTTAAGACAATCGCCTCTATCATGCATTGTTCCTGACTGAGATTCCCATCCACAAATTATACAAGCCTCATCACTCATTGTCTTCTCCCGTTGGAATGATTAGATACCTATCTAAGAATTGGCTACAATCTTCATATCGTCCGATTACTAATGGTATATCACTCATACTATCCATACATTCTCCTTGCATACCTGTATTATCACCCTTCCACCATATACAATTTTCACAGACCTCACTCGAGGACTTCATAAGTAGTCTCAACAGGCGGTGGAGCAGCCTTCTTAGCCAATATCTCGCTATGTGCTATCTCTTTAGCACTTGCTTGGCCATTCATAATCATACGCAACTGCTGTTGTGCAAGTGCTTTAGTAGTAGCACGTAGATCTTCCACCACATCGTTATTGTAATTAATCTCCAGCTCTACTTTAGCTAACGCAGGAGCTGCTAAATTAGTTATCAGGCTCTCAGCTGCCTTCTGTCTAACCATTTCAGACTTAGCTGTGTGCATGAGCTCGGCCTGCACATTGATAGCTTCCTGATACACACCCGCATTCAGAATGTGTGTAGGAACCATGGTCTGTTCCATGATCTTAGTAATCAGCCCTGTCTTACTATAATTATCAGCAAAACTAGCTATATAGGAAGGGGACGCGCTCTTGTCGATCAAGTTCTGATATCGATCAGGAAACACCTTACTATAAGCAGTAGAAGCCTTATCTCCCATCAGTTTCAAAGAGACAAACTTCACCGCATTAACATAAGCCGCTAAAGAGTATTTACCCGCACCCAGTACAGATGCATAACTCAACACATTATCCCTGAATACCCGCCTTAACTCCGAATTAGGCTCTGAATTAACCACATCAATAACTTCGTCAGTCAGGTACTTCCTAAACCTCTTATCAGGCAGAGCTCCATTCAACTGCTCTTTAGTCAGATGATCTGTTGTTTCTATATCAGTCTCGGCATCCTGTAGATTACTTAATTGCATCACAAACCTCGTTCCATTTACGAATTAAACTGCTATGTGATATATCCTCCGTATAGCACTCATGCGGAGATACCATCCAGTTCTTACTATCTAAACGAACTAAAATACCACTACTAACTAATTCATCCCAATACTTGTCCCAAGTTCGGTAGTCGCTTATCCAGTTGATACTCTTAATAAACTCTTTCTTGTCTATTTCATTATCACTATTAGACAATAACGTTAATGGCAAGAGCAATGCGCATGCTGTACTAGACAAAGATAAGGTACCTGCCGTCTCTGTATTTATATACTTACTCATAACTCCGTTTAATTCTCTTTTTAGGGGCTAACTTCGGCCACCTGGTTGTTATTTCATACACATACTGTCTGGATAGCCCATAAGCCCTGGCTACCTTCGACTGAGAATGCCCGTCCCGCAAAGCTTCTAATATATGTTGGTCTCTATTACTAGGCTCCTTGAACCGTTTCCTCCCAGCAGTCACTGTCTAAATCCCCTTGTCGTCTGGGTTTCCCACATGTTTTTAACTATAAAGTATTGCCTATCATTGCCATTGAACATGATATCTGGATTGAGCATATACTCTTTCTTAGTGTATTTCCTAATGAAATCAGTCTGCTTCAAAGACCTAATCCCCACATGAAAGTCCCCTAAAGTAATCCCAGCTATCTTAGCAATCTCTTCAGGAGTACCTTCTACTATATTAATCCTATTGATGTGGTACATAAGCTTCAACAGAACCAAAGCCCCAGCCTTATTCAATTTTGTCTTAGACAGAATAGCAGCAGGCCTAGTGCCCAACTGTAACTTATTAAACATCCTTATTAACCTCTCCTAAATGAGCAGTAGCACGTACCCAATATTACCCAAATATCTACATAATGCAACATTAAACGTAACTTCAATCACGTATACACGATTAAACTACCCTCTTTAATAGTGTATACACGATTAAACTATTTGTAACTAACTATAAACAAAAGAGTTATAGACCCTTAAGAAGAAAGAACAGTCCTCCGGACTTCTCGCCCCTGCGGGGCTTCAGTCCGTCGTCCTTCAGCTGCCGCTATTTCCCCTATATATACATATAATATTATTTTTTTAGAAACCCATATGAGATTTTTATTTCTAGGTATGGATGCAGTACTAACTGGTTGAAGGACTCAACCCGAAAACCACCCCCCGCCCTTTAAAAGATAACTATCTTTTTACAACACTGACCTTGTCAGTGAGGTAATATTACTAAACCCAAGGAGAATAACATGTCATTACAAGTACTCGATTCAGCATCAGCAACCACCACCAAAGTACTCACCATCGTAGACAAAGCATCAGACTTCCTCGTAGTAGGTACTATCCTCGCTACATCAGGTCTCATTATGGAACGTCGTACTCAAGTCGTTGAGCAAGAAGAAGCCAAAGTCAAACAGGACGCTGGCAAAACATACTCATCTGCTACTCAAGCCAAGCTCGATCTCCTCGATCAAGATATCCCTGCATAATCTATCGGGTCCCCAGAACATCGGGGGCCTTCCTTCCCCAAAAAATTACACATAAGATAGAACACTATAAGAGAGTGCCAAGAGAGATGTCTCTTTCTGCCTATTCTTTAATCAATCACCAATCAACACTTTATCCGACCTTGTCGGTAAGGTCTTTTCCTCTGCTTAATCCTACTGGATTCTGTAAGTAAAGCATCGTTGCCCATATTGGGCTATGGACTTCCGTATCACGGGGGTCTCTATATCTTAAAACCTTAGGAGATCTACAATGATTAAAACAGAACAGGGAACTCAAGATTCTTTCATGAGTAAGAATGGTTACATGAGTGCTTCAAACAACGTAGTTGAAGAAGAAGCTACATTGTTCGACTTTGGAGAGCACTCTGGATTGTACTTTAAGCCTAAGAGCTTGAAGCTAGGTCGTCTGCTTACTGCGGATAAAGTTAAGTTAGCTTTTACGGGTAAGACCGAAGAGCTGAAGAAGCGCCCTTATACTTTAGAATTTAAGTTACCGGGGGCACATACCAAAGGCAGGGGTCTGATTGTCTATAAGAACTATGCTAACGGAGCCGTAAAACAATACGGTATCGTTAACCATTGGGACTCTGGAATTAAGTTAGCTCTTAATCAGGTTGATAGGATTAAAGAGTTAGCTAAAGAAAGTGTCACTCGTGCAATGAGCGATTCAGAACTTGCTGATGACGAATAATTAACTGTAATAAGTGGGTACTGGGGGTGCAAGCCCTCAGTGCCTATTTATACTATATATAACTAAAGGGGACTGCAATGATTAATGCAATTAAACAGCTCTGGAATGAGTACTGTAAAGAAATTGAGCCTCACATAAAAGAACTTAAAGAAGTCTGGGCTAATGGAATAGATGAGATCCACATTATATGGGCTGATGCTAAGGTTGAACAGCATCAAAAGAATATAGATAAATTAGCTATAGAAGCTCAACTGAAAATAGATGAGCTTAAACAAAACCCTTACTTTAAATAGGAGATGCAACATGCCTACATTTCATAAGTTTATGTACTGCGACCATTCAAAGCCTAATGGCATTGGATCTCAGGTAATGCGCATGACGCGTATTGAACATCCAGATAAATGGTCTGTAGGGCTATTGGCCTTGATGGAGAAGACCAAGGCTTCCAAAATGGCAGTGCCTACATACTATTGTGAGGACTGCGATGCAGAATTTAGTGCTGATGATGAATGCTGTTGTCCTGACGCAACATTTAAACACTAACTTAACTACAATTTAAGGAGATTAATCATGTATTCAGCTAAACCTATGATTGAATCATTAAGAGAGCATGCTCAACAAGATTTCGATAGGAATCATAAGACTATAGCTTCTACAATTGTAGTAAATGGTACTGTAGCAGTACATGTAGGTACTAATGAACCATGTGCTATAAATCCTTGTACTTATGCATTGAGAGTACAAGCTCTAAAGGAGATTAACTAATGTCTAGTCAAATAGAGCAATGGTCACTGATATTCTGTGTGATTCTTCCAATTGGATTTTATCTAATACTAGCATCAATCAATTGGATCGATACCCATTATAGATAATAAATAGGTGTTGGGGCTAAGGCCTCAGCATCTTTTCAATTTAATGAGATAGTGTAAGGAGATTAAGATGATACCAAAATGGACTCCAGAGTGTAATAAGCTACTAGATAGACTGATTAAAGAGTTCAACGGAGTGGATATAGTTAAACAAAGAGATACACTACAAGTGTCTAAAGAAGAGTTAACTAACTTCGTTATAGTACTGGAAGGATGGGCTATACAACAGCATTGTGTAGCAGAGCATGAAGACTGGGAAGATGAATCATGGGAAGAATGGATGGAACAGAATATCGATAGACTTGCCCAGGAAGAAGAAGCTTTTAATGATGAATTAAAACATAGACGAAACTAAGGGGGAATGTATGCATACATGGATTCTAATCATGATTATATTCACAGGGCCACAAAGTCTAATTTCACATATGGAAGCGCTAAGTACTTATCCCAATGCAATTACCTGTGGCAAAGCTATTAAACATGCATTATCTATCGAGATGCCACTAGAGCGACAGTTTACTTGTCTAAGAATTAGACGTATCGCTAATAGTAGTGTCTCATGTAAGACAACAGGAAATCCACAAGGAGAAACATGTGCACCAGATAAAAATATTTGATGGTAAAGGCAGACTTAAAGAGATAGTACAGCCTGTCTTTGACTATGAAACTTGCCAAAGTAGAGGTAGAACCTCTAGTAAAACATGTCAGCATTGTGGTAAATCCGCTAAGCTACTGGGTAACCAGAAGTTTTGCAATGCTGAATGTAAAAAAGAACATAAATCTAAGATGGCTAAGGCACGTAGAGAGAATAGAAGTAAGGAACGTGAAGCAAGGCCTGTAATCCCTTGTGAGCAGTGCGGTAAGCCAGTTGCACCCAACCGGCGTAAGTACTGTGGAAAAGCCTGTGATTCAAAGGCTAGGAAGCTCATAGCTATGGCTAAGCATGCTAGGACAGCAGAGATACTACGAACTGTAAAGAGAGAACAGGGTATTAAGATGGTTTACGATAAAGGAAATGTGGAGGTAGCAGAATGAAATATATACTAGCACATGCATGTGAACATGAAGACCATGAAGGGGAGTGTGGTGAACTCGCATATTTGTTTGAAGAATCCGAAGATGGTAAATCTAAAGTTATCAAAGAGTTTATTAGTAAATGTGATGCTGAAAATTATATTGAAACTAATAACTGGAATCCAGAAGATATAATGATTATGCCTAAAAAGGAGATGACAGAATGACAAATGTAGGCAAACATGACATAGCTAGAAATGTAGCTATACAGATGGATGTAGCTGATCAAGATGCATTAGGCTACGTTAATTCTGTACTTAAGAATATCTCAAAGATAGTTAATGAGCAGGGACGTTTGAATATTAATAAGTTTGGTAAATTTACTACCAGATGGAAGAACGAACGGGAAGGAAGAAACCCTAAGAATGGTGATATAGTTAGAATTAAAGCGAGAAGAGTGGTAACTTTTACCTCGGCTAAATGTACTAGAACATAGTTTAAGCCGCTGGTAGCCACAAGGCGCTTCTCAAAAGAGCCTAATTGCCAGCAATGGGTGGTGGTCTAACCTAGTGGAAAGATCGGCCAGCGGTGCTTAATTAGGCAAGCCACTTTAAGTACCAGCTATTCTCAGCCAATAGTAAGTGGTCGGGGGTAATAAGGATAAACAGGGTGCCATATTACTCTCAGCCTTATCAATTTCACAGTACCCACAAGGTTACCAATAATACCTTTTAGACCGTGAGGTGTGGTCACTGCTGTGGATTTATCTAGGCAAGTAGCTTTGTGTGCTACAACACACCTAGTCGCTCAAGGGAGTGAGGGGGAAAACTTGGGCTCTCTCATTCCCTGCCTTTCACATTGGAGATCGTAATGGGGATTGAAGAATGTAAGGTTTACGATGCTAATGGGAAATTAAAAAAGACTGTATCTGCCAAAGAGTGTACAGATCACTTTTGGGAAGATGGGTTTGGTTTAGATACCTTTGGTATTTTAAAGACAAATAAGAGAAAAGAAATTGTAGCAAGTAGGACGCAGAATTGGGTATGTATAGAGTGCAAGAATACTTTTCAGGCAACAGTATCAAGACCTTACTGCTGTAATCCCTGCACTGATCCCAATGAGGATAGTATTAAGATACATAAGTTCACCATTAAGAACTGCGCTTTATGTAACAAGCAGTTCCATCCAAAGACTCCTCGACATATCTTCTGTAACAACCCTTGTGTTAGTCAAGCTAAGAAAAGGTTAGATGAGGCGGTAAAAACCGTCTCTTGTAAGCTCTGTGGTAAACCATTTCAAACTACTGGTAAGTTTAAATACTGCCAGAAGCCTTGTAGTAGATGGGGAGCATGGAACCAAAAACAGAAAAAACTTAGGAGAGCTAATAATGAATCAAGACCAGCTACATAAGATGAGTCAAAGATTATGGCAAGCTAGAAAGTTTTACTTTGAAGTAATTGAATCACCTATCGATATCTTTCATAAAGACAGAGCTATGCAAATACTCAACATTATAGGTGCATAAATGAAACTTGAAGACTGGTTGGCAAGGCAAGATGTGGATAGTGTTACTACAGGATTAACTGTTATTAGCTATTGCGGAGACTGTAAGTACTGGAGTAACGATCTTAACTTCTGTAACGCAAGAAACCAGATCAATTGGGCTGAAGATGATGGATGTATCAAATGGGAAGCAAAAGAAGGAGGAGCACGTCCACGTAAGCGCTCCTCATTCATTCATAAGAATCCACGTAACAATGATTGGCCAGTAGATTATTAACTAATATGAAAGGAGAATGCTGTGCAAGAAATCATATCAGTAAATGAACTAGGAGAACGAGAAGTATTCGTTCCGAAATATGAATATAAAAAGATAAAAGATCAATTGTGGGACAAAGGAGTAGAAATCCGATCTCTAAGGAGCCAACTTGACACTATTAAAACTACTTATAATCTATTAGATAAAGAATTAAAGGAGATAAATCATGGATAAAATGGAGAAGAACTTCGAATTAGCTGCATGGGTAGTATTATTCTTATCAGTTATCTACTTCGGCGGGCACTTTATAGTAGCTAATGCTACTGCATGGGATGGATTAGATGCAGATACTGGTAGTGATATCTCATTAGATACCGGTACTAGAGCTACAATAGAATCAAATAATGTAATGGAACCAGGTATGGATATAGAAGTTTTCAACTATGATTCTAACGAATCTACAGATGTAGAAGTTCAATATACCTATCCAGATACAGGTGGACCTGTACAAGTTGAAGTATACGATTACGCGACAGGAGAGTATTCAGTATTAGAGATGGAAATTAAGTAACTTAACCGACCTTGTCGGATTGGTATCTTTACCGCCCTTAGGATTCTAGATCCTAGGGGCTTTTTATTGTCTATAACTCAAGGAGAAATGAATTATGACTGAAATTATTGATCAATATACTATAGAAACTACCTGGTCTACCAGACTTACTGATGACATCATCTTAGAATCAATCCAAGGACAGATACCAGCAGATATGGAATCAAATATTCTAAATGGAATTGGGTTTCTGAATAACAATAAACATATAGATGATAAAGAAATCTTTATTAAACTATTTTCATTAATCTTAAGAGAAAATACTAATCACCCTATTCAGTCAATAGCTACTCCATTAGGAAAAATTGCTGGATTCGGAAACGACCCTGTTAAGGCATTTGACTGGGGAAAACTGCTACTTAAAGAATGTAGAAACAGTGGATTATACAATTTTAAAGTAGGGGAGTATACATGTCAAATATCCCCAAGTTATACTTTAGATGGTAAAACGAAACAAAAACTAGATAAGTTACAGTTTTTACCTCCTATGAAGCAATTACCTATAAAATGGAAAGACAATGAAAATGGTGGATGGTTATGGGAAAGTAAACATTTAGTACTTGGTAATAGATTCAATAGGCATGATGAACCTCTAGCCTATGATGTTATTAACAAATTACAAGGAATACAGTGGGAAATAGATAATGATACGTATCTATCTGAAGTACAAACCAATCGTACAATGAAACAGAAGCAATTTCTGAGGGTTCTAGATCAGTATATAGGAACCTATTTTCATTTCGTATGGAGATACGACTCCAGGGGAAGAAGTTACTCCTCTGGGTATGATATTAACCTTCAAAGCAATGAATATGGCAAAGCCTTACTATCATTGCATAACAAAGAGCTAATTACTGAGCTACCTAACCTCTATATTGCTATAGCTAACCATGCCGGTAAGGACAAGTTAACTTGGGCAGAACGAGTTAAATGGGTATCTGAACAAAATATTGCAGATATAGAGTGGGAAGAACCTATTCTTGGTAGAAAAGCAGTAAGAGCTCTAAGAGATACTGCTGCTGAAAGACCTACTGGATATGTAATGTCCATAGATGCTACAGCATCCGGTCTTCAGATCATGGCAGTACTATCAGGATGTACGCAAACAGCTAAATTAGTTAATTGTATCGATCCTACTAAACGATATGATCTATATACTGAAATAGCTGATTTAATGAATCAGAAGCTTGCTAAGCCATTGTCTAGAAAGATAGTTAAACAGGTCGCTATGACCCATTACTATAATTCTAGGGCTACGCCTAAAGCTTTGTTATCAGATGAAGAGTTAAAAGTATTCTATGAAGTCATGGAAGGGTTACTTCCTGGCGCAGAAGCAGTTATGACTCTGATTAATACATGCTGGAATGATCAAGGAAATCATCATTCATGGATTATGCCTGATGGACATACAGTATATGTACCAGTTATTGAAGGCGTTAATGGTATATACTCTGATGATGAATTCGGAGACATTCCTTTGAGGTGGTATCATCAAACTAAATCTACTAATTTTAGATCTCTTTGTCCTAATGTTATCCATTCAATTGACGGCTATGTGGCTAGGGAGATGATCAGACGATGTGACTTTCAACTAAGTCATATCCACGATTGCTTTGTATTTAATCCTAATTACTTACAAAAAGTATGTAAGGCATACAGGGAGATCATGGCAGAGATTGCTAAATGTGATTTGTTGAGGGACATCCTTCGACAAATAACAGGAAATCCTAACTTACAGGTAAACAAAGCTAGTACAGATTTGGATATTTACATATATAACAGTAGTTATATGTTATCTTAATTGAGCATAGCCTCTTCTCCTTGAGGTCAAGAGGAAACTCTTGGATTTGGACTCCCTTCGGGGGGTCCATTTTTTTTATCTAAACCATCCCATACTTAACATTATAATATTCATAAGGCTTAATACTGCTCATAGCTAGGAGTAATTCAATGGCTTATTTTGTAGTTAATTATTGTGAGAACAGAGCATGTCAACATTGGCGAATGGATAACCAATGTATAAAAAATGAAACACTAATCAGTAGTTCCATTAAATATTCAGCGGATATGCACGATAGTGAGTTTTGTGAAATCCGTAAACAGATAGACACATATCGTCTAAACCATATGTTAGAAGGAGAATTTACATGAGAATTGGAGATTACGAATTAAGACAAACAAGGGATAGGATCCTAAGAGACTTATACCAAAAAACAGAGGAAGAGCTGAACAAACGTAAAATAGAGATTGCTGCACTTAATAGAAAATATTTACTAGAACCACTACAGCACATAATTGATCAGTTGCCAATTGAACTAATTGCACATGACCGACAGTATGCTGTTGAAATTAAATATACCCCAGCAAATCAAGAAGGAAAAGTTACTGATGAGAATAGAGATCAAGTCACCGTAAATGAGCAGTGGGAATCAACTACTGAAAAATCTGTTATTAACCCCAAAGATATTACAGGATCCTATGCCTATCACGGTGGGTATAAAAGTAAATTAGATCCTAAATTATACGATCAAGCAGCAAAACTTTGTGATGATATCTTGATATTAAGGCAGGAGAAAACAACATTCAGTAACTACCTAGTAGATACTACTCAAATGTATACAGGATCTCTACAACTTAGAAAAGTATGGCCTGAGTCCTTACATAAATACCTACCAAAGGAACCAGCTAAACTAGCTAGAAAATACCCAACTAAAGGAAAAAAGGCTGAGGTGGTTAACCCAGCTGTACCAGATTCTTTTGGAACTAGATTAACTACCAATTTATTGGAGGGAAAATAGAATGTTTGAGGTCAATGCAGTTGAACTACAAGAAGCTTTAATTAAAGACTTAACAGCAGGGCTTACTCCGATGGTAGCTTCTAGCCCAGGTATGGGTAAATCAGATATTATCCGCAATATTGCTAAGAAATTTCAACTCAAAGTAATTGATCTTAGGGTGTCTCAATGTGAGCCAGTAGATATGCAAGGATATCCTGGAGTAATAACAGATAGGACTAATATGAGACGAATGACATTTCATATTCCAGAGTATTTTCCAATTGAATCAGATCCTATTCCAGAAGGTTATCAAGGATGGCTCTTATTTTTAGATGAATTTAATTCAGGAACTAAACAAGCAGAGGCAGCAGCATATAAAATCATTTTAGATAAAGCAGTGTATAGCCACAAACTACATCCTAGATGCCGTATAGCTGCAGCAGGTAATCTAACTACAGATAGAGCTATTGTAAATACCCAAAGTACAGCTACTACTTCTAGACTAAATCACTATCGAATGCGCATCGATCACAAAGTATGGATTGACTGGGCTAATGCTAATGATATTGATCATAGAATTATCTCATTAATTAAATTTAAACCAGAGCTTCTACATAAATTTAGTCCAGGAAGTAATGAACTAACGTTCCCTTGTCCTCGTACATGGGAATTTGCATCTAAAGTTATTAAAACGGAAGAGAAGATAGATCGACTTACTACTATTCGGCTAGCCGGAACCGTAGGTGAAGGCGCAGCCGTAGAACTAACAACCTACTCTGAAATATATGAGAATCTGCCGACTATAGAGCAGATTATGGATAATCCTAAATCAGGATGGAAAGTGCCTACAGAGCCTAGTGAACAATATGCAGTAACTACTATGCTAGCTCATAATTGTACAAAACTAACTATCGATAAAATCATAATTGCGATTAACCGATTGCCTCTAGATTTCCAAGTAATTACATTCAAGGATATCTATAAAAGAACTCCTGATCTTAAAGGGCACCCAACTATTACTCAATGGATTACTAAAAATAGCTCCGTTATATTTTAAACAGTGCAGTATCGTAGTAAGACAGATTTAAATTTAATGTAATGAAGTATAGTGGAATGGAGCGTCTCAAGAGCAGTACCTAAGTACAATTAAACTTATAACAAATTTACCTCAGTAAAATTCAACGTAATGTAATTGAGTTAAGTGCAGTGCAATTGAATAACATATCTCAAGGATTATCCCCTAACAAATTTACACGACCTAGTATAGCGTAATCGAATTGAATGCGATTTAATCGAATTTAATGCAGTGAAATATCTCATCTCAAGGAATACCCCCTAAAATTTAACAAGGAGATTTAAAATGTATGTAACAGCAAAGTGTCACCTAATTAGTGCTAGTAAATATAGTCAATCACGACCATATCAGGTAGATAAAAAGCCTAGAGAAACACCAGGCGACTATGAAAAACGAACATGGAAAGAACGTTTACATTTAAGTGATAAAAATTCTGGAAAAATTGTAATTCCATCAATGCAATTTAAAAATAGTTTAGCTGAATGTGCTAAATACATGGCTAGACAAATTCCAGGTAAAGGTAAAACAACTTATACTAAACATTTTGAAGCAGGCATTATGCCCATGGCTAACATGGAATTAGATATCCTTGAAAAAGATGTAAAAGAAGAAATAGTATTTGTTCCTTCAAGTGGAAAACGTGGAGATGGTAATCGTGTTTATAAATCTTTTCCAGTAATTGATAAATGGAAAGGAGTTATAGAATTTTCAATATTTGATCATATGGTTACTGAAGATATATTCAAACAACATTTAATAGAAGCAGGCCAATTTATTGGTATTGGTAGATGGCGACCTCGCAACAACGGACAGTACGGACGTTTTATAGTTGATAAAATTGAGTGGAAAGAACATGAAGCAACAATCGCAGCCTAACACAATTGCTCTCAATAGAGTTACATATAATTAATTCTGACTTGATAGAATATAATATCACATTTATTTTTTAACATTTGAACGTCATGGAATAATTTGCAATCAGATGCAGTAAATTCAGATTCAACATAATATAATATCGCATTTATTTTTTAATAATCGCAGCTTGACACAATGCAGTTAAGTCTTATGAAATATGACTCGATAGAATATAATATCGCATTTATTTTTTAATAACCAAGGAGAGAGATCAAATGACAGATCCGACAGTTGATGAAGAAAGAAAACCTTTTTGCTTATCAATAGAAACTGCAAGTCTAATGAAAGAATTACAAAAATATCGGGATGGTGAAGAAATTCCATACGATGCTTTAACAAAAACTGCAATGGGTAGTTGTCACCCAGGCGGAATTAAACACCATTTCCTAAAATCTGCTAGAAATATTTTATTTAAAGAACAAGGAATAGAATTTAAAGCAATTCCTAATGTTGGACTAGCACGAATGTCTGATTCCGATAAGATGGTAAAAACTAAAAAAACTCTACCTTCTTATAATAAGAAAGTTAAAAAAGACATGCACAGATTACGATCTGTTGAATATGATGAATTAACTAATGATGAGCAATTATGTCATAACGTTAATATGTCAATTTTAAATGTTCTTAGATGTTCAACAGCTGGAGATGGAGTTAATAAAGTAACTAAAGTAATTGCAAATAATGTACAGCCTGAAAGACTTGCATTAGAAGAGACACTTAAAATGTTTTTATAATATTCCGGTATATTTTAAGGAAACCTCATGTCATTAAATCAAGTAACAATAATTGAAAAATTTTTAACATGGTTAAAAACTTGTCCATTTAAATGTACTATTTCATCAATGCAAGGGAGCTTTATTCATGTAAAATTCTTTCTAGATGAATTAGAAGTTCCTAAAGGAGACGAAGATGGCAACGGAATTAGAAGGTAAATTACTTAAAGCTAAGATAGAGCTAATGACTAGATCAGCATTCATATCTACCATTGCTCTTAGTCTTAAACATGTAATTACTTCTGATACTCGAACAGCAGATGTTAATGGCCATGTCATTAGATACAATCCTGACTTTATTAAAGGACAATCTGTTGCTCAGTTTGCTGGTCTAGTAGCCCACGAATGTTGGCATGTAGCATTTCAACATCTATCACGTAGGGGGTCTAGAGATCCTATTATTTGGAACTGCGCTGGTGATTATATTATTAATCATATGCTCACCAAAGCAGGATTCGAAATACCTACTGGAGGACTAATAGATAATAAATATGATCATACTTGGTCTACAGATCAAGTCTATGATGAGCTCATGAAAGATCAAGTAGATTTCGATACTAGCAAACTAATGTTAGATCTAAATGAAGATGGTGCGGATAAAGATGACGGTGATCTAAATTCTCCCACTACTAATGTTATTATTAGGGCGAGAACACAAGCACAAATATCTGGTGAAGAGAAAGCAGGACTTATTCCAGATGAGATACTCAGAAGAATCGAAGAACTACTCAATCCTAAATTGCCTTGGCAAGTAATCCTAGCCAAATTCCTAGATGTACGTATTAAAGAAGAATACTCATGGGCTAGAAAAAATAGAAGGTATGACTCTTCTACTTATTTGCCTAGTCTACATAGCTATGGGTTAGGAAACCTAACTTTCGCAATAGATACTAGTGGAAGTATAGATGACGAAGCACTTAAAAGCATGCTAAGTGAAATACAAGGTATTCAACAAGTGTTTAATCCTGAAAAAATGACAATCATTGATTGTGATTCAATGATTCATAAAATTCATGAAATAGATCAAAGTACACATATTCTAGATCTAAAATTTGCTGGGGGAGGAGGTACTAGATTCCAACCTGTATTGGATTATGTAGAGAAGCATCCTACACAAGCTCTAATATATTTTACTGATCTGCATGGAGAATCTGATTTAACAAATATAGATTGCCCCATTATATGGGTATGTACTTCTGATCATGAGCCCTCCAATATTGGAGAAACTATATACATGAATAACTAAAGGAACGTTATGGCAGACATTTCTACAGTACTTCTTATTAAAGAAGACTCGTGTAATACAGCAGCACTCTCAGAATACTACTTCAAACCATTAGCACAAGAAGGCATCTCTGAGGACTCTGTTATGCTACTGCCTTTAATGTATAACACTTCATCTAGAGTAATTGCTAAAACCGCTAAAGCTTATTTAGACAAGCTGATTGGTAAAATTCCAGAAAGTGTGTCTAATTTAATTATAGCAGACAGCAGTTATTTTAAATTCATTACTAAGACAGTTAAAGTATCTGCTAATTACGGAACTGCAATATCAGGAGCGCATGATGGATATTCAAAATTTAGTTGCGTATATGTTCCTAATTATAAATCGCTATTCAAGCAGCCTGAAAATTTACAACTAATTACATTAGGTATCAAGGCTCTAGCAGGTACAGGAACATCTGTTCTAATCAATTCTGCAGAATATGGATTCCAGTATGGATCTGATAGAGAGCTCTTAGACTCTCTGCATAAGTACCCAGTACTATCTGCAGATATAGAGACTACAGGCCTCAGCCTTGACGATGCCATAGTATCGATATCGTTCGCTTGGACTAAGCATGATGGACTAGCTATCGATTTGTCCATTACTGGTACCTACTACTTGAAGAAGTTCTTCGAAAGTTACCGAGGTAAGCTTATATTCCATGGTGGGCTGTTTGACACAAAACTTATTATTAGAAAATTGTGGATGGAACATTCTACAGACTACGCTGGAATGATTGAGGGTCTCAGATATTTTAAAGATTTTGATGACACTATGATCATGGCTTACTTAGCTAAGAATGCCACTACAAAAGTGTCTCTAGGGCTTAAAGAGCTTGCTCTTGAGTATGTAGGAAACTACGCACTAGAACTTCATAACATCTCTCAATACTCTAAAAAAGAAATACTAAAATACAATCTCATTGATGCATTAGCTACTTTTTATGTGTGGGAAAAATACCATACAGAAACGCTATCACGTCCTTACTTAGAAATATTCCAACCTAGTTTGTATTCATTGCTCAAGATGATGTTAGTGGGTTTACCCATGAACTCCGATAGAGTTAAAGAAGTACATACAATTCTCACTGCAAAAGAAAAGATATTTAATGAGCAGATCCAAGAGAACTCGTGTGTAATCTTATTCAATAGCAAACTACAAGAGGATACATGCCGTAAAGCTAATGAAAAGCTAAAGAAGCTAGTTAAACCTGTTAGTGACTTTGCTGAAGTTCAGTTCAATCCAAGTAGTCATACACAATTAGCTACCTTATTATTTGATGTATTAAAACTCCCAGTACTTGACACAACAAAGTCAGGAGCTCCTGCTACAGGAGGAGAGACATTAAAGGATTTAAAAAACCATACTACTAATGAAGACATATTAGATCTACTGCAATTCGTACAGAATTTAGCTGAAGTAGGTAAAATTAATGGAACCTTCATTAAAGCCTTCATGCAAGAAGAAGATTTTCTTCATGGAAATCTCAAGCTTGGTGGTACTCAATCTGGGAGACTAGCCAGTAACTCCCCTAACCTCACAAACCTACCTGCTCATGGACCTATGGGTAAACTCGTTAAGAGTTGCATAGTAGCTCCCGACGGGTGGTTATTTGCAGGTGCTGACTTCTCAGCTCTAGAGGAACGTATTGGAGCTATATTAAGTCAAGATCCTAATAGGATTAAGGTCTATACAGATGGCTATGATGGTCATTCTATGAGAGCTCAAACTTATTTTGCAGATCAAATGCCTGATATAGATCCCATGGATGTAGATAGTGTTAATTCTATTGAAACTAAATACCCAGAGTTAAGGCGTAAATCTAAAGGGCCTACTTTTGCTCTTCAATATATGGGCACGGCGTATACTCTACATAAAAGAGCTGGATTTCCTATGCCTCAAGCTATTCAAATAGAAAAAGCCTTCCATGAACTCTACAAAGTATCTGGAGACTTTAACGAAACTAATAAACAGTTTATGGAAGAGCATGGCTATGTAGAATGTGCTTTTGGTTTAAAACTACAAACTCCTATTATATCAAAGTGTGTATTAGGTAACTCTAAAACACCCTATGAAGCAGACAAAGAAGCTCGTAGTGCTAATAATGCAATTACCCAGTCCTGGGGAATGCTACTCAACCGAGCTATGAATGCTACTAATAAGCGAATTGAAGATGCTGGTTACGGCACTGAAATTCTCCCCTGCAATATGATTCATGACGCAGGATACTTTTTAGTTAAGCATACACCTGAACATATTAAATTTTTAAATGATGTACTAATAGAAGAAATGGAATGGAATAATGACGATGCAATTCGTTCTTCCCATGTCCCTATGAAAGCTTCATTAGAACTAGGTAAATCATGGGATAAATTAATCCATCTTCATAACCGTGCCACAGTAAAGGAAATAAACGATGTCTTTCCAATTGTCTAAAGATCAACTTGATGCAGTAGATGGGGTATGTAACCAGCTATTTCATATTGCACCACCCAATACCCCTAGTGTAGCCGTACTTACAGGAGCAGCAGGGACTGGTAAGACTACAGTAATTGGAGAAATTATTAATAGGATCAACCAGTACAATCCTTTATTACCCATTTCCCTATGCGCTACTACTAATAGAGCCGCAGCGGTTTTATCTAAAATAGTAGATGCACCAGTATCAACTGGGCATGCTATATTTAAATTAAAACCCTCCCTTACTAAATACGGAAAAGAATCATTAAAGAAAGTAGGCATGTGTGAAATATCATTCGATTCTGTTGTCATAATTGATGAAGCGTCTATGATTGGTAATAAATTTTTAGAAGCTATCGTAGATATTGTAAAACATAGAAATTTAAAAGTATTATTTGTAGGAGATCCGTTTCAACTACCTCCTCCATCAGATACTTGTAGTATCTTTGATGGTTCACTAATTACTTTTAAACTAACTAAAGTTCACAGACAGTTAGGTGACAGCCCTATCTTAGATAAAGCTACAGAATTTAGACAATTCATTGAAGGGTCTATAAAGACAGAGCCCTCAATTGAAACTACTCTAAATACTGTCGGAGATGGAATTCACATGCTATCTCATGCAGATTTTATTACTAAGTTTGTTGAAAAGTATATCGATTACACAACAGGTGCTGAAGTAGATATTCCATTGTGTACCTACACTAATGACTCAGCAGTTAACTACAATACTATGGTCAGAAAAGCAGCATACTTTTTAGAAGATACTATTCAGCCCTTCTACACAGGAGAAAGACTAGTTGCCAATAGTATTGTTATGCAAGACGATAAAACTGTATTAACTAATAATGAAATAGTACATGTACGCAGCTATACAGAAATGGAGCAGTATAATATTCCAGGGTACCGAGTCACTCTAAAGGGTGACTATGATAAATATACTAAATCTAATATAAAAATAGTATTTAGTCCTAAAAATAAAATAGCAGCTACTAAAATTTTAGATGAGTATAAGGATATAGCTATTAAAAATAGCTGTAGAGAAAACTGGACAAATTTCTATAAGATAAAAAATGTTTTAGCAGATTTACGTCCACCTTTTGCAGGTACTACTCACAAAGCCCAAGGAGGAACCTTTCCAGCTGTGTTTATAGATAAAATAAACATCAATAAATGTAGAGACCCTAAAACTCGTGCACGATTATTCTATGTTGCTCTAACTCGAGCTACTAGTAATGTGTATATAAACTCATGAGCTATATTAAAAATTCACTTCCAGATGATTGGGAGCCAGACCAATCTTTTATCAACAAAAAATATACATGCATAGGAAATGACATAATAGAAGCTGCATGGCTTCCTAGATGGTATGGAGTATCACATGATGACTGTTACTTTTATCCACATAAGTTTCCTGTAGATCTGTTGGATAAATCACAGACAAACTTTCCAAATAGTATTGTGTTACTGCCACTTCCGGAAGGCAGTGATTATAAACAAAAACTTAAAGAACTTAAAACAGAGAGGCTATTAAATGGCATATAAATATACTAATAAGAATAATATATCACTAGCTCTAGCAGTATTTCTAATGCATGACAGCTATGACTATGATGACCGTGCTAATGTTATTAGTGCTACAGGACTACTTAAATCAATTCGTCAAATAGTTCTAGCACACCAAAATAAAGATCTAGCTAAAACTGTAGATATTGGAGATCTAGTCCCTTCTAGAATGGGAACTGCTATTCATAATGGTTGTGAAGAAGCATGGTCAGATCGTAAGAATGTACTAGAAGCACTAAAAGTATTTGGAGCTGCAGATAGCGTTACAGACAGTATACGAGTTAACCCAGAAACAGTTACTCCTGGAGAAATGCCTGTTTACGTAGAGCAACGAGCAGAGAAGGAAATACTTAATACAATTGTCTCTGGTAAATATGACCTAGTGCTGGATGGCGTATTAAATGATTATAAGTCTACTAGTGTGTGGACTTACATTTATGACAGCAGTGCGGATAACTACATTAAACAAGGTAGTATTTATAAGTGGCTTAGCCCAGATAAAATTACTAGTGATATCATCAACATTAACTACATATTTACAGACTGGTCAGCTGCTAGAGCTAAACAGGATGGGAAAAAGTACCCGCAACAACGTGTATTAACAAAAGAATACCCATTGTGGAGTACACAAGAAACTGAGGAATGGATTACTAATAAAATACAGACTTATCAATCACTTATAGATAAACCTCAAGAGAGCTTGCCAGAATGTACAGATGAAGAGCTCTGGGCTTCAGATACAGTTTACAAATATTATAAAAACCCCAGCAGTACTGCTAAATCTACTAAAAATTTCGCTACAATGGACGAAGCACTTATGCGTCAATCTGCAGATGGTGGCGTAGGAGTGATTAAAGAAGTTCCAGGTGAAGTCAAAGCTTGTCGTTATTGTTCCGTAGTAGGGATATGCACCCAAGCAGAAACTATGTTAGCAAATGGGCGATTAAATTTATGAGTGATAATTTTATATTAGTAGGTGATCTAAAGAGATATGTAAATATCCCCTTTAAAAAAGCACAACTTATACGTTTATCTACAGATGAATTAATCTGGTTATCCCAGACTTATAAACCTCGTGGATTGAAGTCATTAATAATAGCTCATATCATTAAATAGTATCGAGATAGTAGAGGTTGGCTTACACCGCAAGGCAAGCAAGAGAACTTCCAAAGCTCTGAACACGACCTCTATTATCTTTAAATTGAAAGGGATGTACTGTGATTTCTGGAATTAAAATCTACAAACCAGATGGAACCTTAAAACAGGAGATAACTAAAGAGACTGCTGTACAGCTATATGATGAACAGAATAAAACTAATTGGAAGCTATCCAAATCAGAGCAGCAGTGGTGGAAAAGGTTTAAAATACAAGAGGATATTGGGCCGTATCAAAAGAAAGGTCTACAGCCTTGGATTAAACGTACCTATACCAAGCGTAAAGCAGTGTATAAAATAATTTGTAAAATTTGTAATAATCAAGCCACTATGATGAGCATTAATGCAAAATTTTGTGGGCAAAAATGTGCTGGAATTAGTAGAAGAATGACTGCAAAAAACCTATATAATAAGAAACCTGAGGCGTAATTTATTAAAATTTGAGAGGAAAATATATGAGCATAAAAAAATTGCAAAAAGATATTCTTAAATTTAAAAAAGTTATTTTAAAAATTCCTATCAAACACTACTATCACCAAAAATACGTAAATAAAATTACACAAGTCTTCAGTGATATTTTTGATAAGTATATTACTGAGGGTACACCTCTGCCTGATGTAGCAACTAAGTGTCCCAATAAATTAGAACCCCATAGAGGACATAGTTCTAAAGAGCGAACAATCAAGAACTCATATAATTAAATAAGAGCCCTTGTAGCTCAACTGGTAGAGTGACTGCGTTTGGAAGCGGGAGGTTGGTGGTTCAATTCCGCCCAAGGGCATTGCTTAATATACATATCTATTAATGTTCGAAAAGGAGATAGCTATGGTTAATACAAAAGATATTATTAAAACATTTACAGATAGCATACCTAATTATATTCAACACGGCCAATATCAAATGTCTTTGGGTAGTTTAATCAAAGCATTAAAAAGAGAACGCGTTGGACTGCCAGTTAAGATAGACGCTGTGGGATATCCAGGTATGCCGCATAGCTATCATGGGTACCCTGCTGATTTAGCATTTATACCAGATACAACTCCAATAACTGTAGCTCAGTTTATTGCAGTATGTGAAACAGCTATCAAAGCAACCTTTGTAGGCCCAGATCATGCAGAAGGGTTTTATAGAGATTATATTATGCAAGCTAATACACCAGTCTGGATTTCACAACTAGATAACGCGAGTAAAACTGGTATTACAGATGTTGTACCTGTTGATGATTACATCAAATTAGTTACTGAAATTATAAAAGATGATGAGGAGAGTAACAATGGCGATCAGTGATAATCAAAAATTAAACTATGTCGAAGTAATACTGGAAGAGTGCGCAGCATCTAACCAACCAGAACAAGTACTCATTGACGTAGCTGTACAATTTTTAAGAGAATTGCAGGAGAGTAAAGATGACTGACGATGAGATGACTGATGAAGAAATTTTACAAGATCGTGCAGCTAAGTATGGCCCACCTAAACGGTGCTTTGAAACCTGGTCAACAATGTGTGAAACACTCAATCAATATGCTAAAGAATCAGGAAATGTAAATCTTCCTCATCTATATGCTCTAAAAATGGATTTACTAAAAATTGTAAGATCCGCCTGGAATCCAGAGATTGAAGATAACTACAAAGATGGAAGAAATTATTTAACTATCGCCCATCAATGTACTGAAGACAAAAGTAAAGACCGAAGCATTCCAGGATTTAAAAAATGAGCACAATTAAAATCAAACTAAGTAAAGGCAACCATGACTAAAAAACAATATCATCCTTTCTCAGAAAAGATTGTCGATATCCTTGTGAAAAAAGTAAACAATGATAATCGGCATTTTTTTAGAATACTAGTTGGATATTACTTATCAAAAATAGCATCTATGATGCGCTGTAATATACAAACAAATGATAGAGATGTAATCCCAGTTAATACATATGTATTAAATTTGATGGTCTCTGGTACAGGTAAGGGCCACTCTACCAACATTTTAGAACGTGAGTTTGTAGCACACTTTAAGAAAGAGTTTCTAAATTCTATATTCCCTAGGAAGGCAGAAGAAAATATTGAAATACTAGCTCAAGAAAGAGCACAAGCACGGGTAGCAAGCGGACAAACTATGCTGTCTATCGGTGAAGAATATGCAATTCAAAAAGATAAATTCCAACATCATTTTGAGCGTCTAGGAGAACTAGCATTTAGTTTTGACAGTGGAACTTCTCCAGCTGTTAAACAAATGAGAGAGAAACTACTGCTAGCATCTGCAGGCTCTATGAACTTAGAGCTAGATGAAGTTGGCTCTAATATGTCTGCTAATGTAGACGTACTAAATACATTTTTAGAATTGTATGACATTGGTTGTATCAAGCAAAAACTAATCAAGAATACCTCAGAAAATATCAGATCAGAAGAATTACCTGGTAATACCCCTACTAACCTAATGATGTTTGGTACTCCAACTAAGCTCTTAGATGGTGGGCGTGTTGAGGAAGAATTCAAACAATTCTTAGAAACTGGGTATGCTCGTAGATTACTATTCGGATACACAGTAGATAACAATCGAACTAAGTATGCTTCAGCAGAAGAGCGTTATGCACAGATGGTAGATATTAATCTAGCTACTGATGTTCATACTATACAGACCACCTTCACTAACTTTGCAAAGAGGCCTTTTAATCCTGTATTACAAATGTCTAAAGAGAATTCTATTTACTTAATAGAATATCAAATGAAGTGTGAAGCAGCTGCAGATGATTTTAAAGATCATATGGCACTGCACAAAGCAGAGATGAGTCATCGACACTATAAAGCCCTCAAACTAGCAGGAGCTTACAGCTTTGCAGATAACTCTACAGAAGTAACTAAGCAGCACTTAGATTACGCTATTAGTGTAGTTGAAGATTCTGGAGAAGCTTTTCATCTACTCATGAGGAAGCAAGGACCTTATGAACGTCTAGCTCACTACTTAGCTGATTGTGATAATGAAGTTACTCAACATGAGTTAATTGAAGAGTTACCATTCTATAAAGGGTCTGAAACACAACGTAAAGATCTAATGACACTAGCAATGTCATTTGGCTATAAAAATAATATCATTATTAAAAAACGATCCATCGATGATATTGAATTCTTTATAGGTGAAACCTTAATAGAAACAGATCTAGATAGTTTGACAACTGCGATTAGTAAAGACATAGCTCATGACTACCAAGTAGATCACCCTCCATTTGATAAATTACATAAGTTAACAACTGCAGAGGGGTATCACTACACTGCTCATGGATTTGTAAACGGACATCGTAAAAGTGAGAATGCTATCCCAGGATTTGATCTTCTAATTCTAGACTGTGATGGAGATGTAAATATCTCTACAGTTAAAATTCTACTAGAAGATTACGCATTCCTAATATCTACAACTAAACGACATACACCAGCGATTAATCGATTTAGATTAATACTGCCTATATCTCATAGACTTAAACTAACGTCTAGTGAGTATTCTAGGTTTATGGTTAATGTCTTTGAATGGTTACCATTCCCAGTAGATGAAGCTGCTAAAGATATAGCAAGAAAGTGGGCTTCTCATCCAGGACATTACGAGTACAACCAAGGTAGTGTCATAGATGCAACTATGTTCATACCAGAAACTAAACGATCTGATGAGACTAAAGCTCAAATCAGTGCCACTGGAGTGGGTAATATTGAACGGTGGTTCAAAACCCATACCTCCAAAGGCAATAGGGCTAACCATCTATATAGATATGGCATGGTTATGGTAGATGCAGAAATGCAACTAGGGGAAATAGTAGAAAAACTAGAGACGTTTAATAATTCCCTAGAAATCCCTCTACCAGAGGACCAATTTATGAATAGCACGATTAAATCAATAAGTAAGGAACTAACTAAGAGAGGCGTAACTAATGAACAATAACCACCTAGTACTGATTTCAGGTAAATCTAGCTCAGGTAAGAGCGCTAGCCTGATGGCTATGGATAATCCTGAAGGAGTAATGTATTTAAATTGTGAGAATGGTAAGAAATTACCATTTAAAACTAAATTTAAAGAATTAACAATTACTGACCCTATGCAGGTATACCAGGCATTCGAAGAAGCTGAAAAAATGCCAGATGTACATACAATTGTAATAGATACATTAACGTATCTAATGGACATGTACGAGAGTACTAAAGTTCTTGGTGCTACTAATACTATGCAGGCTTGGGGCCAATATGCTCAGTTTATGAAGCAGTTAATGTCACAAGTAGTAGCTAAGTCTACGAAGAATGTGGTCTTTCTAGCTCATACATCTGATGTGCTTAATGAGGCTGAAATGATCAATGAGACCCTAGTTAAGGTCAAAGGATCCCTGATGAATCAAGGTATCGAGAGCTTCTTTACGACAGTAATATCTACTAAAAAGCTCCCATTGACCAAATTAGAAGATAAAGTAGCTAAGTCCTCTGCATACACTGTTACAGCAGAAGATAAAGCACTTGGCTTTAAGTACGTCTATCAGACTCGGTTAACAAAAGAGACTGTTAATGAGCGAATTAGAGCCCCTATGGGTATGTGGGATATGAAGGAAACCTATATCGATAATAACCTACAGAACGTTATTAATCGACTTCACGAATACTATAAATAGTTTAAAATCAGTCCTGTCTAGTATAAGATACCTTCGTGGTATCGCAGTATTAGAGCCACAGTAAATAAATCTACTGCGGAATAGGACTATGAACCCTCCTTATGGGGAACCTTCTCCTACATAGGACCTGTTCTAACTGAAGGGTTATAAAATACTAGTCCTTCCTTTAGTGATTGCACGATCATTAGGGGAAGGCAAACATGTTAGACCTCTACTGGGACAGTAGTAGTAATCTAGGTATTAATCTCCCTCTGCCTACTGCTACTGTCCTAGGCCTATTATTCCCAATAAGTCATTGATAAATATAGCTAAATACGCTATTATAATAATTAATCCACCCCAAAATAAGGAGGAATAATGTCCAATTTCTCGGACGCAGATAACCCTAAACATGGACTAATCGAAGATGTAGTATCTACGGCTGTAGAACTTGGTTTTGCCGTAGTTCAAGAAGTAGCGGCAGAAGCACTAGTCAAAAAACCCGGTCTATCTCTTAAAGAATTTACTAAATTACTAGATCAGTACATTCAAAAACAAAGAGAGAACTCCAATTAAGAGCTTAAAGCTCTATTATTAGCTTTATACATATAAGGATACAAACTATGAGTGAATGGGACCTTCCAAAAAATGTGCAAACACAGTCTATTGAACGTGTAGGCGGTGGATTTGCATGGGAATCTGGAGTATATGATGCAACGGTTAAAATGGTATATCTTAACCAATCTGCATCTGAAGCAGTAAGTTGTAATGTTATCTTAGAGAACTCTGAAGGCAAAGAGCTGAAAGAGTCCTTCTGGATTAAATCCGGTAAGGCTAAAGGTAACAAGACGTATTTTACCAAAGATAAGGTGGATTACCCACTTCCTGGGTATTCTATTGCTAATTCTATGTGCGTAGCAGTTACAGGTGAGAGCCTCTCTAAATGCATGGAATCTGTAGAAAAGAAAACCATCAACATCTATAATCCTGAACTAAGGAAAGAAGCACCTTCTGAACGTCCAGTACTAGTAGGACTACTGAATAAAGTAGTTAAAGTAGCTGTACATCAGGTTATAGAAGATAAAGTAGCTAAATCTCCTAGTGGGCAATATGAGCCTACAGGTGAATCTCGTACTGTTAATCAGTGCAAATTCTTTGGTAATACAGAAGGTAAAACTGCTGAAGAGATTACTAGTAATGCAGATGCTACTATGTTCGATAAGTGGGCTGCTAAGAATACTGGTACAGTTCTCGATAAGACTACTAAAGCTAAAGGGAATTCAGCTGCTGCTATTATGGGAAGCCCTGCTGCAACTACTAATGATAAACAGGGTTCATTATTTACTTAGGAAATAACTATGCTAATTGCAGGTATAGATCCAGGTTCTAATGGAGCAATTGCTGTACTGGATTCTACGAATCCAGACAGCGTTGCACTGTTAGATTTAAATAAATGTAGTATCTATGACACTACTGAATGGCTACATAACCAAAAAATAGAATCCATTTGGCTAGAGAGCGTACATTCATTATATGGAATGTCTGCGAAATCTAATTTTGGATTTGGTAGAAATTTTGGCATTGCATTTGCAATAGCGAAAATAGCAGTTGCCGGTGGAGCTGTCTACCAAGTTACTCCAAAAATATGGCAGAAATATATTGGTATTACCGAAAAGGGTAAAGCTATTAAACAACAAGTTGCACAGATAGCTCAATCAATATATCCATCTGCTAACTTACACGGCCCGAAGGGAGGTCTACTAGATGGGCGATCTGATGCTCTAATGATAGCTCATTATGGATTAAATAATAAGGAGACAGTATGAAAATTGAGATTGATATCGACCTAGAATCTATAATAGTAGAAGCACTTAAAAAGAAAGAAGTATCTGATATATATGTCCCACCTGTAACAGTTGAGATCCCTACGTCTACAGAAACACCTAAAGTATGGACAGAAGCTACAATGACAAATAGCAGATCACCATGGGAATACGGACGTAAGAA
>Ga0308018_10000234_pt1 | contig 29922 bp, 29 predicted proteins | sample Neamet282_FD_203130 | JGI IMG/M metagenome (GOLD analysis project Ga0308018, IMG submission 203130) | Marine microbial communities from water near the shore, Antarctic Ocean - #282 | ecosystem: Environmental > Aquatic > Marine > Unclassified | place: Southern Ocean | collected 2014-10-01
TCAGAACGCGGCGCTTAAGTTTCTATTTGCCCGGGAGCTCGGTCGCAGCGGGGATGTGATCGTCGGTGAGGAGCTAGAACAGCAGCTTACACTGTTGGGCGACCGTAACAAGGCGGCCCTGCGTGTATTGGGTAACGCATTACAGAATCCAGATTTTAGGCGGGTCAGCATATTCTATGGGGCTGCCCATATGCCGGGAATCGAGCGTGAAATCAGCGCTACAATGGGCTTCACCCGGACTGGGCTGCGCTGGAAACCTGCTTGGATAGTACGCTAGGCAGGACCTAAAGCACTCACTTAAACGATTGAAATTACTCGTTTTGCCCCGTTTAACCACTAATCAGAGGCGCCTTGAGGTTTTTCGGTTGACTAAGGGCGTATTAACCGGACAATGGGCCTACCGTTTCGCATTCGGGGCTTCCTCTCAATGGTTAGTCCTTGAGATGATGGGGGGCAAGAGCTGCAGCGAGCAGCACCGGAAGGTTACTCCAAGCTTCCGTTGTAAAACCAATTTTGAGAGTGACATTATTTAACTGGGTGGATTTAAAATGAAAAAATTATTAAGCGGATTGCTAGTCTTATCTCTTTCAGTATTAGTTGGATGTGCGGCCGGCGGCCCACCTCCTGCAGCCGGTGTTTGGGATGCAGAAATTAACTCACCAATGGGTGCGCTTCCTGTTGTTCTAACAATGAATGCAGATGGAAGTGGCGAGATGGCATCAGACGTCTTGAACGCGCCTCTTTCTGGCATTGTCTATGCAGACAGCACTGCAATGTTTACTGCTGAGATTTCAGTACAAGGTCAGGAAATCGTTTTGGATTTCACTGGATCTGCTGAAGGCGATGTACTAACCGGTGAATTCGGTAGTGACTTTGGAGCTATGGGCGTTACTGCTACACGTCAGTAAGGTTTATAGATTTGAAAAAAGGGTCGCTTAGCGACCCTTTTTTATGTCCGATGAGTTCGTTAGATAACGCTGAAGCGCAACTGCTCATCGACGAGTTCTAGAGTCTGTTTCGCGTTTGGGCTGTTCGGGTGCACCTCGATCAGATCCTCGAAGGCCCTCTTAGCTTTGCTCAATTCCTTTCTCTGAATGAATACCATACCAAGCCCTGATAGAGCGCCGAAATGTCTTGGCTCAAGATCGAGTGTCTTCTCAATATCATTTATCGACGCGTCGAGATTTCCTAACACATAGTGCAAGGTGGCACGCTTGTTCCAACCTTCTGCATAACCAGGAAAGCTTTCAGTAAGACGATTGAAAACAACCATCGCCTCTGCATAGCGTTGTGTGTTCATTCTCTGTGTGCCCACGAGCATAAGCTGTGCTACATCGGCGTTGGCATGCTGCAACCAGATCGCCCATATCTGCCTCTCGGTGACTGCAATGGTGCGAAAATTTTCCGTTTCTTGGAGAACGGTGAATAGATCGTCTAGACGATCATCGGTTTGATCGGCATGCAGTAAGTTGCTTGCCGATGAGATGACTAGAAACAAGAGTAGGCGTGAGCCCATGAGTGACCCTCCATTTACATATCCGCGAGCAACACAAGCGATCACTGTGCAACGAGATAGTCAGTATAGCCCTGCCTACTAGTCAATGGCTAGAAATGGTCGGCCGATGCCTTGTGCCAATCGTCGCGGTAATTTTCAGGAATGCTGTCTATGTGCAATTGATTTTCGAACAAGGGTTCGTATATTTCGGCGAAGTTTTTTCCTCAACCTTCGGGCCGACTTAGTAGATCTGATGGGGACAGATCATCTGGATTACTGAAGCCCATAGCACCGCAAATGCTAGAGTAGACAGGAAAAACTGATAAGAAGAAGCAGGATAGCGACTATCCAATAAATCCTTCTTACTAAAGTCATGATAGATATTCGAAGTCGTTGTCGGTACGCCGCATTTTCGAGATCAATGACGACGCTTATGTACGGGCTTCAGGCAGAAACCCGGGCATAAGTCATATCAATAGAAGCGAGGTTCTAAAAATTTAAGACCAGAGTTATAGCTGTTTCAGTGTCGGTTTTTTCTCTATTTATAGGTACGTCAGTTTGATGCTTAACCTTAACCGAGAATTTCAATGAGAGGTTTTCGCGGATATCTGTTTGGATGCCGGTCTCAGAGCGATAGATACTGCTGTCGCTGCCTGCTTCGATGCTGAAGTCTTGGATAAAATTAGCTGACTCCGACACATTCCAGTTGTAGTTGGTGGCTAAACGCGCGATGACCACGTTTTCCGTGTCGAACTCTGTCTCTGAACGACGAACACCGACACCCGCGGAGAGGCCTAGGGTCATATTGGATCTGCTCTGAAGCATATTTCGACCGTAATTGATGGTGATATCTGACTGGCTCTCGAAGCCGCTGAATTTGTCATTCTCATAAGCGATACGACTCTGTATGTAGTTATCTGGGTTGATCGTGTAGTTGGCACTGCCTGTGTGGTAGAGGCGCTGTGCATTCGATATGCCATCTTGGGAGGAGCGAAAGCCATCACTCGTGAATTGATAGACCCAGGCTTCAGACTGATCCCAATCTACGGTGACTTTGTATTTTATGTTCTCGTTTTCCGTGTTACCGGATGTAAAAATAGCACCCAATTCCAATTCGGTCGTAACGCTAGGCTCTTCCTGCGCAGAAGCGCTCAGGCTGAAAATCGCAAGCAGGCTGCAAAGGCCATATGCAAGTACATTTTTCATGTCGACTATCCCCAAGTAGTGAAGGCGCAAGATTTTACAGACAGCGTATGTAAATAGCTATTTGCTGGCTCACATGGCAGGGCGAAAGCAGACAAAATACTGGGGGTGCTACGATCACTCAAGCCCCCGACTTTTCTGGAGTTGGCCGCCCATATGGGGTATAAGGCTCCAACATGCCGAGCCTTTCAGTCTTTATCCATTCGTTTCTTGGTCAGGGGCTCCTAAATTTTCAGTGTCAGAATCTATCGATGAAAACCCTCTATCTGCTCCGTCACGCCAAATCTAGCAAGGACAACGCCGACCTGAGGGACTTCGAACGTCCGCTGGCTGAGAGTGGCATTGGTGATTTACCTGTTATGGCGGAGCGCTTCAAGGCGAAAAATGGCCGTGTGGACTGCATTATCTGTAGTCCTGCCGTGCGAACCAAAACCACTGCGAAGATGTTTGCGCAGGAGATCGATTTTCCAGGTGATGAGATAGGTAACAATTCAGAACTGTATTTCGCCGGATCCAATATGTTTCTAAAAGCAGCTAGCCTGTTAGATGATGAATACGAGGCTGCGATGCTGGTGGGACACAACCCAGCAATTACCGAATTCACGAATGAGATGGCGAACGTCGATATCGACAATATTCCTACCTGCGGTTTGGTGCAGCTGAGCCTGCCGATCGACGCATGGGCAGAGATAGAATTTTCTGTAGCGGAGCTCGTCGATTTTGATTACCCCCAAAAAATATCGAGAGAACAATGAGCCTCAAGTCCGTGAAAACTTTGTTAACTTTATTTGGTATTATTGCTTTGGTGAGTTGCACCGATCAGGCGCCAGTCTCACAAGCAAACGGTCCGGCTGCGCCACCCGCAGGCAGTGAAGCGGCATCGGAACAAATAGGTGTTGAGCGCTGGAATAGCGCCGAACAAGTTGTGCTGGGGAGCGAGGTATTTACACAGAACTGTGCCGTGTGCCACGGAGCCCAGGCTCAGGGCGCTGTCGGGGATTGGCGCGAAAAGCTGGCTGATGGATCATTCCCTCCGCCGCCTCTTAATGGCTCGGCACATGCCTGGCATCATCCTCAAGAAATATTGCTTCGAGTAATAGATTATGGTGGAGAGGCTATGGGCGGAAAAATGCCCGCGTTCATCGATGTGCTAGAAGACCATGAAAAGTTGGCGGCAGTCGCCTATTTCCAGAGTTTCTGGACCGATGATATCTATCAACAATGGATGCAAATGGGTGGCACTAATTAAAACTTCATTCTCGTTAGCCTTAGTCTTATTGCTCTTGGCCGGCTGCGCATCGACGCAACTGGATCAGGCGGAGCAGTGGCAGTCGCAACTGCATATCGAGCATGCGCTTGTTGGTATGATCTGGGATAGTCAGGGTGATGAATTTATCGCAGAGGATGAACTGCTAGCTCGAATAGAAGGGGTCAGCTATCTTCTTTTGGGCGAGAAGCACGACAATCCAGATCATCATGCATTGCAGCTTCGCGCGCTCGATCATGTTCTGCGAACTGACAATGTGGCGACTGTGTCCTTCGAGATGATGAGTAGTGAACAGCAGCCGCTACTGCGAAATTTATCATTGAGTCCACAGAGTAGTCTCGAGCAGATCAACGAGTATCTACAATGGGACAACGACGGTTGGAATTGGACCTATTACGGCCCGCTGTTACGTAGTGCCATTCAGGCCGATGTATTGATAAATGCGGCAAATATTAGCAATGAAGAAATGATGCAGGTTTACGGCGCGCCGACTACTGCGAAAATCGAAGGCGTACTGGACGAACAGACGATGGCGGCCCTCGAGAGAGACATTGATGAAAGCCACTGTGGCATGTTGCCTGAATCGCAATTTCCAGCGATGGTAAGGGTGCAACAGGCGCGAGACTTTGCCATGGCTGCCAGTCTAGCTTCAAATACGCAGCAGCAATTACAGGTTCTCATAGCCGGCAACTACCATATCCGTCGCGATCTCGGCGTGCCTAACTACCTATTAAACAGGCAGTCGAATTTAGAGGAGAGTCAGATTGTGACTCTGGCTTTCATGGAGGTCGATGGGGCTAGCAATGACCCAGCCGATTATCTTCAGCAATTCGGCAGTGTGAAGGCCTATGACTACATCTGGTTCACACCTGCCATTAGCGGTGAGGACTACTGTGCCTCGCTGCGCCAACAATAATCGCCTACGCTTGAATAATGGCCGGAATCCAGACACACTAAGCGTTAGCTCTTGCCCTCCAACCTAGCCGTAGAAATACTCGAATCTATGCCCGAAATTATGCTGTCGTTCGCCAGGCCACACAAAGCAATCGCGGCGTTACTCTTCCTTCTCGTCGGTATCCAATGCAGTTTGTCCAGCGCGGCGGAGGATGATTTCAGCGAGCTAGCTTACGACGACGCTGGCGAGTTCAATTTCGTCCGTGTTCAGTTCGATACTTACTACGGTGGTGGTTATGGTTATGGCCCATGGTCTATCGATTTCCCAGATGCCGATATCAATTTCCTGCGCGGTGTTTCCCGACTGACCAATATCCGCGTGATGAGCGAACCCATCGTGCTGCGCTTCGATGATGAGGGAATATTCGACTACCCGTTCCTATATATGTTGGAAGTTGGCCAAGGAGGCGGACTCAGCCTGAGCCCTAACGAAGTAGATAATATGCGCGAATATTTGCTGCGAGGCGGCTTCTTGCTTATCGACGATTTTTGGGGCCAACGACAGTGGGATAATTTCTATTCAGCCTTTAGCCAGGTGTTTCCCGATCGAGAAGTCATCGAGTTAAAACCGGACCACGAAATCTTCCATGTTTACTATGACATCGATGGGCCACAGATGATCCCCGCTCTGTTCCGAAACGATGATTACGGAGAGCAAGGTATTAACTACGCGACAAATCACGCGATTCTCGACGACGAAGGTCGAGTCATGGTTCTGATCAATTGGAATTCCGACATGGGTGATGGTTGGGAACACACTTACCATCCTTCCTACCCAACGCGTTACGCAAATGCTGCCTATCGATTGGGAATAAACTACCTAGTTTATTCCATGACGCACTAGTGTGTCGCATCGCAGTCAGCCAAAACTAAAAAGTTATAAGAATCAGAACAACAAACGAGGCTGCCACATGAGAAAGTACGCATTGCTTACCGCATTATTCCTATTAATTCCCGTAAAAAGTTTTGCGGCGCCCTACGATCATATTCACCTCGCTGCTACTAGCTCGCAAGAAGCGGTTAACTGGTACGTAAAACATTTTGGAGGAGAGGCGGCGCGTTTTCTTCGCTCGAATAATACCGACTATCCGATCGACCGTGTCATGTACGGCGACATTGCAGTAATTTTCTTCGAGCGCGATCCAGGTGAAGGCTCGGTTGGCTCCGGTGTCGATCATTTCGGATTCTCCATGAGCAATGTGGCCGATGTAGTCGCCGGCGTTGTTGCCGATGGTGGCAAGCAATTGGGTGATCTTGTGGCATTCGGCGAGATGCAGATAGGTTTCGTTGAAGACCCTTGGGGTACAAAGATTGAAATCATCGACGATCCGGATTTACGCGGCATGCATCATCTTCATCTTACTTCTCCCGATCCCGAGGGCACGCTGGCATGGTACGGCGAAAATTTCGGTGGAAAGCGTGAGTTATGGAAGGATGCATTGCCCGCCTTGAACTACGGGGACGTCTTATTGCTAGTGAGCCAGGCTAGTGGCGAAGTTGCGCCGACTCAAGGCCGAAGCTTCGACCATCTTGGCTGGAAGTTTACTGACCTCACCGCAACTGAGTCCGAACTGAAGGGTAACGGTGTAGAGTTTACGATGGACCCTCGTGAGTTTCGTACAATACGAATCGCGTTTGCCGCAGGGCCGGACGGTGTGCGGATTGAATTGGTGGAGCCTTAGTCAGCAGGTAGTCACAGGCAGTAGATAGATAGTAAAAGGTAGCCGGAGGATTTTCTTAGGCTATTCGGCCGCGAGAGTTTTGTTGGACTCTAACTGAGGATCGGCGAGGAAGCCGAGTATGAGATCTATATCGTGCTCGGCGCAGCCGTCACTGTTGGCAAATATATAGTCGGCAGTGAGTTGCTGAATCATCTCACCTTTGGCAATCGCCACCTTAAAATTTGGAATCTCGGTAGGTGGCAGCCCTTTGCTGCGATAGAAATCGGTGAGCAAGGTCATTTCGTCCTTGCTGAAATTATCCAATAGGATTTGTGCGATTCCATCTTCGAATTTTTCCCAGGCGAATGCTTGCTCGTAGCAGGCTGCTATCTCCTGCTTTATCCACTGGGGTAATTCGACATCGGCGGATATCGCCATGATGCTGCTGTAAGTCCGGATGATATTTTGTGTTTGCAGCACCGTAATCGATTCGAATTGGCTAGCCACGTTGCTAGCACGCAGAAGTCTATTGGCGTCGCGGATCTCAGCGGCGGCAACAGCAGATGTCAGAAATAAAAAGCTAAGTAGGCTTAGACAGCTAATTCTCATTGACGATTTCGAATACCACGTTAATGTTCGTCTGGTATTCTACTTCATCAAACGTCGGTGCGACAGCCGAGGCAGTCAGGGATAATGAGGTGCTAGCTCTTCCACCATTCGCGTCCATTTCCATCTCCATCCCCATCTCTTGCGCCATAGCGGCTCTAGGCATCGCTCTAGACATTTGGCGAATGCCACCGTAAAAGAAATTTATAGCCTTCAACTCTAGGCCAAGGCTGCTTTCATAGTAGGCCTTCTGCGCCTTCACATCCTGCAGTGCCATCTCTCGCACTTGGTCCTCGAAGGAGTTTTTCTCACTGTGTTCAAACGCAGTGGTCTCGAATTCTACCTCGTCGTGTTCGTCCGCAGCAGCGGCCAACAGTTGCAGATGCTCCTCGCTGCTTACCTGGATCTCCATGCGTGCGGAAACCTCGAAGCTGTTTGGATTGCGACCGAAAAGTCCTAACTGGGGTGTGCTGGAAACGTTTGAGTTGTTGATGTCATCGATAGGGATACCTGCGGCGACGAATTCTTGGATCAGTTCGAGCCTCAGCGCCTGATTAGCCTCCATAGCCTGGCTCAGGCTACGCTCGTCGGAGGTGGCCATCAGCCTGACCTTGGCTGTGTCCTTGTAAGCCGTTAACTCGCCGTCGCCATTGATATTGACCGTATTGGGCCTAGGGTGTAAAACTTGCGCAACTCGTCTGGTGTGCCTGCGCTAAGCTGGAATGACTGAAGCCTGCGAGTGAAGCGGCGACTCGATCCGCCGAACCGGTATGGCCCTTTATAACTTATTGAAAAATTGTGCTCTGCTATTCAAGTCGCGAATCTTGTCACTACAGTTCTAGCAGGCCGGTGAAGAGCGTGGATTCGATTCTGTAGGCTTAAACAACAATTGACTGTACAGGAGATTCGGTGTCAAATGACAACATGCTGACATAAGTCGTTCCATTCCCAATGTAGTAGCCATCCAAATTCGGATTTACGGCGTAATGGGGAAAGAGTTAAAGGAAAACCAATGCATTCCCCCAAGCGTATGCTATTTCTTGACCTTGTATTGTCCTTATTCAGGTTGAATGGACTCTTAATAGCGGAGGGAGACGATATGACCGAGGCGCTGGGCCTAACCAGCGCTAGATGGAAGGTCATCGGCGTCATTGCACTTTCCAATTCGGGACTGACAGTGCCGGGTATCGCTAGGGTCCTAGGCCAGTCGCGGCAAGCAGTGCAGCGCATAACAGATGTTATGGTCACCGACGGGCTACTCTCCTATCAGTCCAACCCCAAACACAAGCGCTCGGTATTAGTCGTGCTCACCGAAGAAGGTAAGACCGCCTATAAGGATCTGCGCGACGTTCAGGACCCCTGGGCGATAGAGAACACTGAAGACATTCCCATCGACGAATTGGATGCAGGCCTACGGCTAGTGCGTCGCCTTATTCAGAAATTCGACAAATAACCATGACAGACCATATGACAAGACTGCCTCGGGATCTCTATACTGCAACCGAGGTTAGTCTGCTCGATAAGATCGCGATCGAACAGTTCGGCATTCCTAGCTTCACCTTAATGCAAACGGCAGCATCGATCGCCTTTAACAAGCTAATAGAGAAATGGCCGCAGACGCGCCACGTGCAAGTGTTTGTAGGCTCGGGTAACAATGCAGGCGATGGCTATCTTCTCGCCAGCCTGGCGAAAGAGCAGGGACTAAGCACTGAGGTCATCACTCTTTGGGATCCAGAAAAACTGCAGGGCGATGCAAGGCTCGCTGCCGAATGGGCGGACAAGCAGCAAGTTTTGATAACGCCCTTCTCTTATTTCGACGTTGAGCATGAGAAAGACCACGCCCATCCCGTTATCGTTGATGCGCTGCTAGGTATTGGACTAGACAGAGAAGTGACTGGCGATTACGCAAAGGCCATCGAATTTATCAACAGCGCAGATCGACCGGTGCTTGCGATCGATATCCCGTCTGGTCTTAGTGCGGACACAGGCGCGTGTCTCGGCGTGGCGGTCACTGCGGATGTAACAGTTACATTTATCGGCTTAAAGCAGGGCCTACTCACGAATCAAGCTGGCGACTATGTTGGCGAGCTGATCTATCACCATCTCGCTGTGCCCGATCAAGTATTCACTAGCGAGTCTTCACCGAAGCCGACGGCGCAACGCATAGACATCAATTCGACAAGAGCGATGCTAACGCCTCGCGCAATCTCTTCGCACAAGGGCAGCCATGGTCACGTATTAGTCATCGGCGGCGATTCGAGTTTCGGTGGCGCTGTAATAATGGCAGCCGAAGCGGCTCTGCGAAGTGGTGCAGGTCTAGTAAGTGTCATCACTCGTTCCGCTCACCGACCTGCTTTGCTAGCAAGAACACCGGAAGTCATGGTGCTTGGCACCGAAGATGACAACGCTAGTATCGACGCTCTCATTTCCAGAGCAACAGCTATCGTGATTGGGCCTGGCCTAGGTCGCGGAAGCTGGGCGCGCGGCCTAATGCAGAAGGCGTTGTTCACACAGATATCAACGGACAAGCCCCTAGTTATTGATGCCGACGCCTTGCATCTACTCGCCGAGAAGAGAGAACAGGGCACAGCCGAGAAAGGTACCGGAATTAAAAGAGATAACTGGATACTCACTCCACATCCGGGCGAGGCTGCTGCGCTCTTGAATAAGTCGATCGGTGAGATACAAGGCGATCGCTATGCCGCCGTTCGTCAACTGAATGATATATGGGGCGGTGCTTGTCTCCTCAAGGGAAGCGGCAGTCTGATCTGTACCGCCGAAAACTCGCGGCAAAAAGTCTTTCTCTGTAGCGAAGGCAATGCAGGTATGGCAACTGGCGGGATGGGTGATGTGTTGAGCGGAATCGTCGGCAGTCTTGTAGTGCAGGGCAACTCGCTAGAGAACAGCCTCTGTGCTGGCGTCTGCGTTCACGGTGAAGCGGCAGATCTCTCCATGCAGGCAGACGGCCAGCGTGGCATGGCGGCGACAGATCTCATGCCATACATTCGGCAACTCGTGAATCCAGCATGGTAATAGTCATCTGCTATTGTGCTCTGATCTCCAATTCTTGAATGCTATAGCGAACAGGTAGATGCCCGGGGTCGATACGGATTCGGCTCCCAGTAGCAACTCCTTTCAAATCGAAAACTATCCGATTGCGACCGACTTCAGTGTAGCGCTGTACGGTGTTTTCCTCTGAGTAACCCTGCCCAGATTCAGTCTCGAAGTAAATTACCACATTGAGTTGTTCATCGGTTTCAATTGTTAGATAAAGCAATGCATCGTTGAACTGTGTATCAGCTAAGGCAGGTAACATGAAGTAAGGGTCTCCTGTAGCCGCATCAAACTGCAATTGCCCACCGCTGAGTCTTACGTTCGATATACCTTCAGAAAAGTCCATTTCGCCTAGAGTTTTTCGACTTAGCGAGAACACAATATTCTCTTCGACCGTAGAAAGATGATTGCTGTTGATATAGCGTATGGCATCAAGCCGGTTCGGATCGTGGATATCTCTCGCGGCATCTTTCAAAGGAGTGTTCAGCAAATTCAGGCCGGCAAGAAATGTAACATCATGTTGCACTCCTAACAGATGCAATACAGTAGGCGAGATGTCCAGCGGTGTAGAAAATATTTCTTGCTCAGCAGAAACGCTTGAATTCAGCACATTGAAATACAGTCTTCGCTGAGAAATACAGTCGTCGCTGATAGTCCTCAGGAAATAGCGGGAATGCATTATTGCGCATCGCAAGGTGATCGGAGACAAGTAGTCCTCAGGAAATAGCGGAAATGCATTATTGCGCATCGCAAGGTGATCGGAGACAAGAACCACCACCGTGTCTTCATAGGCTGGATGCGCTTTGATTAGGTCGAGAAATCCCCCCAACAGATAGTCGGTGCAGTGAACCGCGTGCAAGATGGAATTATCGATCTGGTCATATTCGCTGCAGCTTGCGGAGGGCTCGCCAATTGGGTGATGGGTATCTACAGTAAGTAGTGTCAGATTAAAGGGCTGTTTTGATGCGGCTAGACTATTAAATTGCTCTAACGCCTGAGAAAACAATGAATCATCATAAAGGCCCCAACCGGTTACATAGTCGGGGTCTTCAAGCTCGTCAACTAACTCATGTCGACCTAGTGTTGTGTCAAACCCGTGCTCTCGTAGAAAGCTGCCTTTGCCTGCGAAGTCTAGCGAGGCACCACCCATGAATATCTGTTGATATCCCGCGCTATTTAGCACATCGGGCAAGCAAGTAGCTTTGTCGAGCATACGCGAGAAAAGAACTTCATTGCCGCCAAAACTTGATTCATACAACAGCGGTGTACCGCATAAGCTGGATACCAATCCGGCCATTGTCCAGGTCGAGCCCACCACCTGCTGCATATTATCAAGCTGCCATCCTTCTTCGTTCAATGCCTGTAGGTTCGGAGTCAAACCGGGGAAGAGATTCTCATCGGTATAGATTGCTTCAAAGCCTTCGAGAAAGACGAATAATAGATTCTTTCCGGCGGTTGAAGTTAATTCCGTATTCGTCAATGCATCCTGCTCGAGACCCAATTCTTCCCAGGCTATGGCATCGAGTGAATCTATTCGTGGCGACAGCGCAGAGTTCGCCATGGCGAAAACTGATGGTCGCAGCCCAGGGTCTAACATTAGAGCTAGAACGAAAAGACCTGCGAGTCTGGTTAATGAATAGTTAGAGCGCGGTAGCCGTTCTCTAAAATAGTGGAAGCCAAACAGCACGCAAACTGTCCAGCCAACTATTAGAAACATTAAGGGATAATAGGCGCCAAGGCTTTCGCGCAGTGTTGTTAGATTAAAATGAAATAAGTATTGCTGATTAAAGTAGCTCCCCTGCAAGTAGTAGCTAATAAACTGCGAGGCATAGTAAAAGGACAGTAAATAAATTAACACCAAACCAATGATATTTCTGGCGGTGCTGTTTTTGATACAGCTGACTAGTGCAGTGCTGGTAAGAACTATTAGGCTTACGGAAGCTAGCGCAGAAAGAACGGAGATAAGACTTCGATCAAGACTGTAATAGTGAGCGAGGACGACAGGCATAAGAAAAAGCAATAGCTGTATTCTTTGCATCGAGCTCATTGCTGATTTCCGTTTGCTAACTTTTTCAAATTTACCTTTTCTGTCAGGACTTAACTAAATATAGGAAGGCTAGAGGAGTAGCATGCCCCATGTGAACACAACCAATAGAAGCGCCACGAAGACTGCGGCCGAGCCTATATCCTTCGCTCTGCCAGCTAGAATATGATACTCGCTACCACTTCGGTCGATGGCTGCCTCTAGGGCTGAATTGATCAGCTCCATCAGCAAGACGACAAATAGGGAGCCAACTAATAGCACTTGTTCAACTCGGGATTGGCCTAGCCAAAGTCCCGCGGGCGCAAGAATACAGAAGATGACTACCTCGAGTCGAAATGCTTCCTCGTGCTGCAACGCAGCCATGAGGCCAGCCAAGGAAAACCCCGTGGCGGCAATCAATCGCGATACGCCTTTTCCCTTTGAAGGCAGTTGTGAATCTGATTCGTTTTCGCTCATTACCGAACAATAATTCCCAATCTTTCGGTGAAGGATAGAGACAATCGGAGAACAAGTCTAACGGCAGGCAGGGTACCTTTGAAAAACGCGGTTGGCACTCAGGCTTGCCATCAAGACGTCACTTTGCTGGCATACGTCGGTAAGCCCCCTCGGGATGGGGGCATAAAGCACGCCTAGCATATGAGTGCTTTATGCCCCGTTGAGAGAGGGTAACCCCTGTTAGTTGATCGCACCATCCGGCCAAGGAGCTCCGGTACTGTGATCGCTTAGAGCACGCAAACCCTGGAAGACAAATTTCTGCACGCGTTTGCCTTCATATGTTTCCGTCGTATAGATGTTGCCTTTAGAGTCACTTGCGATACTGTGAGTGCCGTAGAACAAGCCTGGTTGGCGCCCTCCACCACCAAATTCCGCGAGCTTCTCCAGCGAATCCCGATCCAGAATGTGAACCTTGAAATTGCTGCCATCGGCCAGGAAGATGAATTCTTGGTCGGCATCTTGCGAAAAGGCTATGTCCCAAGCGGAGCCTGCGCCCCGGGTATTGCGCGCAACCTGCGCTTCTTTTACGAAAGTGCCGTCGGGGCGGAAAACCTGAATTCGGTCGGCACCACGGTCACACACATAGATCAGGCCGTCCTTGGAAGGCTCGGCACAGTGGACGGGGCCGACAAATTGCTGGGGTAGTGGCTGGTCGGGATCGTAGATAATTCCGGCATCATCTGGTCGATTACCGTAAGCTCCCCAGTAACGCTTGAATGCGCCTGTGGCAACATCAAGAACAGCGACTCGCTTATTGCCGTAGCCGTCCGCAATGTAAGCCTCGTTGGCTACCGGGTCGATGGCAATCTCGGCAACCTTATTGAAGTGTGTGGTGCTGTTGCTGTCGACAGGTTCTCCTGGCAGGCCGATCTCACGTACGAAGTCGCCATCCGCAGAAAATACCAGCATATGCGAGTCAGCGCCGCCATTGCCGCCGATCCAAATATTGCCGTTCGGGGCAATTTCGAGACCGTGATTGGAGTCCGGCCAAGTATAACCTTGACCTGGGCCGCCCCAAGCGTTGACGACATTGCCTTCGGGATCAAATTCGATGATAGGCGGAGCAGCCGTGCAACACTCTGAAACACCGTTGTCGAGGCCGATTTCCTGGGTGGCAAAATTGCTGTCCTGATTCCGGTGAACGATGTAGACATGATCTCGAGAATCCACGGCGATGCCGATGGTGGCTCCCAGTATCCAATTGTTAGGCAGCGGTTGCGGCCAGAATGGATCAACTTCCATTTTCGGCGCTAAGCGTTCATTGCTGGCCGCTGAGACTGCTTGATTCAAATAGCCCTGGCCCAGTAGAAATGAAGCGAGAAGCATAGTGGCGGTGCCTAAAATTGCGCATGTTCTTAGTGTTTTCGTCATTATAGGTTCCTCTCAAAGTGGCTTTTAGGAAGGTCAAAACTTACTTCCAATCAAATAGCTTGTCCATACAATTTTAACGTTATGGGGCATTCACAAATTAATAAATTCGTTTGTGCGCGGATGCTCTTGGGCTTAACTAGGCGATAATCGTGCAGCAGAGGTGATCAGTAGGGTCACAGTATTGCTTTGCGTAAAGCTGACGCCAAAAATTACTCCTAAGCCCATTTACTGCTAAGCATAGGGCCTAAAGTCACGACAGCCTATAGTGGGATGACAGATAAACAAGAATCCTTGCGATTGTTATGTATTCGCAGTTTTTGATGTTGTTGGCGTAGTAGTATAAATGTGTTTTTGCGGGTCTTGGAATTTGGAAAGATAGAGAGTTTATGAAAGCTGCACCAGATCTGCTCCACGCTCTAGTTCAGACAGCTTCCATGATGCTATAGGATCGGGAGAGTTTGCGAGTAAATACTACTCAATTATGGTTGTATCCGCTAATCGAAACAGACCCATTATAGGGATTGAACTACGCCCTCATTGGGAGGACAAACCGGGCGCCAAAGTTTAGCTCTCACAAATATTACCTTCGATACTTGAGGGTAAATTAATGCCAGAGTTTAATTATCTTTTGATGGATAAAACACTGGAATCTTATTGTGATTAGCTGGAAACAGATTGAGATCTTGACGTTACCATTTGCATGAATGAGTCGAACTTGATGGATTCAAACTGGCCAGAATGGATGATCGACATTGTTGACAAGTGGAGCCCACCTCATAACTTTTGCTATTGAGCAACATGCAATGAAGGATAGTAGTGGCTCGGCACTCGGCACTCGGCACTCTGACACGACTTCGAATGAGTGGATTTAATATTGCGCTTGATTCTATTGGCTCTGACATTGAGGAGCTCGACGAACTGTTACATATTCCCTTCAATGAGCTCAGATTAAAAAGAAATCTTGTCAATTAAATAGGCTAGAACATGGAAGCCTATTTTAATGCCAGCTCTCTGATCTCTCTGACTGAAAATTGCAACATTTAGACATATGAAGTTGGAGTAAAGGCACCCGAAGCGTTTGCCTTTCTTCAAGACTCCGAATGTACTACAGTTACCGACAGTCTATTTAGAAATTCTCTGCCCGTTACACATGTAGCAAAATTCTTTCGAAGTAAATTTTCATAACGAACTGGCGATAATTATAAATGAAACATTATTACTATCGAGTAGTGGTCTCCTATAATGGTAGCAATTACTTCGGCTGGCAAGACCAAGGCGTTGAAGAAAATAAGGCTACAGTACAGGGAACAATCACTCAAGCGCTTAGAAAAATTTGTAAATATGCAGAGTGCAACGTGGCAGGGGCGAGTCGGACAGATGCAGGCGTTCATGCGCATGGGCAGGTTGCCAAATTTTCTATTCCTCTAGAAATTAATTCAGAAAAACTTCAGCTTGGCCTCAACTCCTTATTGCCTGATGATATTCGAATTCGGCAATGTACTAACTGCCAAGCTGATTTCAATCCAAACAAACAAAGTATCAGCAAGAAGTATCGCTATTATTTTTCCATGGACAGGATTAGCTCGCCGATGTTGAATGAAATAGTTGCCCATGTCCCATCGAAAACTGAGGGCGCCAAAAGCAATGCTGAATTGGATCTAGAAGGGATAAGGAAGGTCTGTAAGATTTTTGTTGGAGAACATGATTTTTACAGCTTCGCTAGCAGAGACCAAAATATTGTCTCAACTTCTAGAACGATTAATTATCTTGAAATAAAGCGAACAGACGCATTGGGGTTGGATGCCGAGGTGTATTATATCGAGATTGAAGGAAGTGGATTTTTGAAACACATGGTCCGCTATATTGTTGGCGCACTCTTTGAGGCAGGAAGACACGCCATAGATTCTGAAGATATTCGCGAAGCACTGTGCAATCGAAATGAAAAGAAGCTTAGTCCAAAGGCCAAAGCTAGAGGACTTCACTTAATTGAAATTAATTATTAAAAATATTGCGAGAGGCACTAGCAAAAAAAGTCACTAACCACGCGAAAAAATAGCTAGGTTCAAAGCGCCTTGATTCTCTTTTTTAAAAATTGGTTTACGTTTGGGGAATCAAAAAGGAAAGCCATCAGCGAAACCAGCCACGACAGAATTCTTCTCGCCATCATGGCAGTCTTAATGCACCTGCGGAGCGAATGTGTAGTGATTCAATTCGAGCTCATAGATAAGCCGTAATCTTGAGATGAAGATTTCTTCGCTATGACTGTATTCGATGCCGAGGCCAATCTGCATCACCCAGCTCTCTTCAACATGAATGTTTGCCACTGCGAGTACTGTGGTGGTATCGAGCTGACCCCAGGCATACTCAATTATAGCGCCGAGTCCTAGCAATGAATTTACTCGATATTCCTTTATCGATGCAAAGAGTGGCATTGTCGGGCTTACCATTAATAATCGTATCACCGTGGACGACGGATATATGAAATGGCATAGCAAAGCTCTCATGCTTCTCGGCCATTACTGTCGCTGAGACGAGAGTCGCGAGAAGAAAAGCTCCGCCCGATAATTTGCCTACAATACGTCGTTCAGATTCATTGATTTGTAGTGACACCATAGGCTTTAATCCTTGAAAAAGGTCATAGGGACTAAAATTCTTTGGTAAAGGCAATTGTTAGAAAATCGAACTAGCTGGTTTGTGGTGCGACTAAGCTTAGACTTTTCTGAAGGGTTCTCGTGAATGTCACTCTGGCTCGCGCCATTCGATCAATCTGCTTTATACTCCCCTTATATGCGATCAAAACATCAAATAATTCTAGAAGACGAAGCCGCCACACTGGAGTTCGGTGCCCGACTCGCCGTTGCAACATTTCAAACTGGAAAGTTCAGCGGCAATGACCTATCGCCTCATGAGGGCATTCCCCATCTAGGAGGCATGATCTACCTGCAAGGCGATTTAGGCGCTGGCAAGACAACCCTTAGCCGCGGATTCGTGCGCGCCTTCGGCTATGCCGGCGCGGTGAAGAGCCCGACCTATACATTGGTAGAGCCCTACGAATTCGAGCTCTGTAACATCTATCACTTCGATCTCTACCGCCTCTCGGATCCCGAGGAAGTGGCCTATCTGGGTACTGATGAGTATTTTGCAGAGTCTAATCTGTGTCTCGTTGAATGGGCCGAGAAGGGCGCGAAATGGCTGCCTGGCGCCGATTTGGTGATCGGCATGGTCGATCAGGGAACGGGTCGGCGTCTTACTTGTCAGAGTCTCACGGAGAAAGGCGCCATAATTGCCAAAAGATTATGGCCCTGAGGCCGTTGTATTAGACAACGTGAAGTATGTCTCAAAGAATTTGTCATGAAATCACAGCGCTATCTAAGCAGTATTAAAGACAGCAGTCGCTGTCTTACACTCGCTCTAGCAGTTTGTACGCTGCTGGCCAGCTTGGCTGTGTCTGCGGCGAGTGTGGAAGAGGTAAGGCTGTGGCGTGCGCCGGACCATACTCGTCTTGTGTTTGATCTGTCCGGCGAGTTGGAATACAAGCTGTTCACGCTCGATAACCCAGCTCGTGTGGTTATCGATATAGAAGGTTCGTCCTTGGGTGGCGACCTGTCTAGACTCGATTTTAGCGAGAGTCCGATCAGCAGCATGCGCAGCGCGATTCGCGATGAGAACACACTTCGAATAGTTATCGATCTAGAGACACAAGTTGAACCACGCAGTTTCACTTTGGCACCGAACAGCGAGCAAGGCGATCGTTTGGTTATCGATCTGTATGACGAGTCACCATCTGCCAACGCATCCACAAACACCAACACCGTATCCTTGAACTCTACTAGTGCTCCGCGCAGCGATGAGCGTCGCAACATCATCGTTGCGATCTCGGCTGGACATGGCGGCGAAGATCCCGGCGGTATCGGCTTTGATGGCAAGCTGCGAGAGAAGAACATCACGCTGAAAATCGCGCGTGCCCTGTTCGACCAACTCGAAAGAATGCCGGGCTACACACCGATCATGATTCGTGATGGAGACTATTATGTCGAGCTGCAGCGCCGTTCTGAAATCGCCCGCGAGAATCGCGCAGATCTCTTCGTGGCCGTGCATACCGATTGGTATCGCACCAGCCGTGCCAATGGCCTGACTATCTATGCGCTATCGGGTGATAGAGCCGACCGCGAAAACTCTCGTCGTGTAGCACAGAAGGAAAACAACGCGGACCTGCTTGGCGGCGTAGGAGGAGATCTTGATCTCAGTTCCTGGGATGACGATGTCGCACTTACGCTCGTCTCATTGCAGATGGCTTGGAGCATGGAGCAGAGTCTGATCGCAGGTACTCGTGTTTTAGAATCCTTGGATGGTATGACGCGTCTGCGCCGCGACAAGGTGCAGCAGGCTTCATTAGAAGTGTTGAAGTCGCCGGACATACCTTCGATGCTTATCGAGACTGGTTATCTCACGAACCCTGATGAAGCCAGAAGGCTTAACACATCTGCATTCCAGCAGAAACTCGCGCGCGGCATTGCGCAGGGTGTAATGAATTATTTCTACGAGGCGCCACCCCAAGGCTCTCTCGTCGCCTGGCAGAAGGCAAACGGCATCGTACCCAAGCCTGGCACCTATAGGGTGAAGCGCGGCGATAGCCTGTCGGTAATCGCGCAGCGCTACAACGTGAGTCTGGCGGAATTGAAATCGGAGAATAGCATCTCCTCGAACACGATTCACGTAGGTCAGGAACTTACCATTCCGGGAGTCGGCGGGACGGAGCAGGAAGAACACACGATTCGCCGCGGGGAAACGCTCTCCGAGATCGCGCAGCGCTATCAAGTCAGTCTCGGCAGTTTGCGACTGGAAAATAACATCACTAGCGATCGCATCATGGTTGGGCAGGTTTTAAAAATACCTGCATCTTAGCTGTAGTTTAGTTAGCTTCATCTCTTGTTGGTTCCCAGTGTTTTGCTCGTGGTTGGTGCTACAATGCTAGCCTTATTCTCTTTACTGCTACCTGCCAATGTCACGTATCAATCTTCTCAGTCAACGCCTCGCGAATCAGATCGCCGCGGGTGAGGTCGTCGAGCGTCCAGCCTCGGTCGTCAAGGAGCTGATGGAGAACAGCCTAGATGCCGGCGCCAGTCGACTCGAGATCGAAGTCGAGCAGGGCGGCATGAAACAAATCAAGATCAAGGATGACGGGCTAGGCATTCATAAGCAGGACTTAGAGTTGGCGCTTAGCCGGCACGCCACCAGTAAAATCACCGACCTCGAAGACCTAGAAAATATCGCCAGCCTCGGCTTTCGTGGCGAGGCGCTAGCCAGTATCAGCTCGGTCTCGCGTCTGACTATGACCTCGAAGGCAGATGATGATGTAACTGCAGGTAGTGGCGACAATAGCGGCTGGAAGGTCGTGGCAGAGGGGCAGGAGATGGACGTCATACTTTCGCCCGCCGCACACTCGCGCGGAACCACTCTCGAGGTGCGAGACTTATTCTTCAATACTCCTGCGCGAAAGAAATTTCTGAAAACAGAGAAGACGGAATTTTCGCGCATCGATGAGATTCTAAAACGTATCGCGCTGAGTCGCTTCGATGTACAGTTCTCACTTACTCATAATCAGCGCGCGATTCGCAAACTGCTACCTGCAAAATCTGATCAGGAAAAGCAGCGACGCGTCGCTCTGGTGTGCGGCCCTGCATTTGTCGAGAGCTCTGTGTTTGTAGAAATGGAAGGGCAAGGTCTGCGTCTCTGGGGTTGGGTAAGCCTGCCGACCTTCTCGCGCTCTCAGGCAGACCTGCAATACTTCTATGTGAACGGCCGCATCATTCGCGACAAGCTGGTGACACACGCAGTGAAGCAGGCCTATCGCGATGTGTTGTTTCATGGGCGCCATCCTGCCTATGTGTTGTATCTGGAGTTGGCGCCATCTACAGTTGATGTAAACGTGCATCCGACCAAGCATGAGGTGCGTTTTCGCGACAGCCGCTTAGTGCATGACTTTTTGTTCAGTTCATTGCACAAAGCGTTAGCAGAGCTTAGGCCGGCCGATCGACTCGCAGATAACGTACAGAATAATGGAAAGGAGAGTGATCCGTTTGCAGATAAGCGCAGCGACAATGCGGCAGGAAATTTCGCAGCTAGTTCAGATTCAAACTTTGCGGTTGGAAACTTCAGCGATCAGAATAGTCTGTCACTTGCGGAACCGACTTCAAATAATTATTCCTACAGACCGAACTCAGGGCAACCTGCTGTCGGTGCGATACAGAGCCAGTTGGAAAATTTCGCGAAGCTCACTGCCGGCGATGCAGAAGTGCCGCCGCTTGGATACGCCATAGCCCAACTGCATGGAATTTATATTCTTGCGCAGAATAAGGAAGGACTGATCACAGTGGACATGCATGCGGCACATGAACGCATCACCTACGAGCGCATGAAGACAGCCTGCCAGAATGAAGAATTGAAGATGCAGCCTTTACTCGTTCCTTTGTCTATCGCGGTGAGTCAATCAGAAGCCGACTGCACCGAGACTGAACAAGGTGCGCTGCTTAGTATTGGAATCGAGTTAGAGAGAGCCGCGGCGGAATCGATAGTAGTCAGACAAGTCCCCTCGATTTTGCGTAACGCCAACATCGAACAACTGGTGCGCGATGTGCTGTCCGATGTTCTCGAGTACGGCAGCAGTGATCGTATTCAGGCGCATCAGGATGAGCTGCTCTCCACCATGGCATGTCATGGTTCGGTTCGCGCCAATCGTCATTTAACTATCCCAGAGATGAATGCGCTGCTGCGTGACATGGAAGCTACCGAGCGCAGCGGTCAGTGCAATCACGGCAGGCCAACCTGGGTGTATCAGAGTCTGGATGAGCTGGATAAGCTCTTTCTTCGTGGGCAGTAAGATCGAGAACGAACTCCCTCTCTAGTCGCGTATAATCTCACCTTATGAATTCGTCCTCCTCTAAACCCAACGTGATCTGCTTGATGGGCCCGACCGCATCGGGCAAGACCTCCCTCGCCCTCGATTTGGTGCAGCAGCATCCGTTTCAGATCGTCAGTGTGGATTCGGCGCAGATCTATCAGCAGATGGATATTGGTACAGGGAAGCCCCAGAAGGGGGTGCTCGATATCGCACCCCATCGTTTGATTGACTTTATCGATCCAGCTGTGCCGTATTCGGCCTCTCAATTCAGGACAGACGCCTTTAGAGAAATTGACGAGATACTAGAATTTGGCGACACCCCGCTGCTTGTTGGTGGCACGATGCTGTATTTTCGCGTTTTGAGAGACGGCCTCGCCGACATGCCTCATGCCGATCCGGAAGTCCGCGCTGAGATCGGGAAGTTGGCTCAGGAACAGGGCTGGGAGGCGGTACACCAGCAGCTTGCGGCGGTCGATCCAGATTCAGCAGCTAGGATTCATCCGAACGATCCGCAAAGGACACAACGAGCTTTGGAGGTATATAGGGTCTCAGGCAAGACAATGACTAGCTTTCATGCCGAGATGCAGGCGCAGCAAGAGGCCCTGCTTCCTTACAATTTACATTTCTTCGCGATCCAACCAGAAGATCGCAGCGTATTACACGGTCAGATAGAGACACGTTTCGGACAGATGCTTAATGAGGGCTTGGTTGACGAGGTGCAGGCTTTACGCTCTCGAGGTGATCTGAATCACCAGTTTCCTTCAATAAAATCAGTAGGATACAGGCAGGTCTGGCAGTATCTGGACGGTGAAATTGACTATGATGGCATGGTGGAAAAGAGTATTATTGCCACCAGGCAACTCGCCAAACGGCAGCTGACTTGGCTGCGCAGTTGGCCAAGCCTACAAAGCTTGAGTAATTCTTCTACTCAATCCGCACAACATGTCTTGAAATACATGGATACCATCTCTATATAGGTAGTATGTGACGTGTAGAGATCGTTAATTTTTTATAGGAAGTCCACAGTTCTTAGAACCGTCCTTTCAAGCCAGTTCTCGATATCGAGATGGTGAAGGCTCGGCCTCATAGATTGTCGATTGTAAGGGGAATAAATAATGTCTAAAGGACATTCACTACAAGATCCGTTTTTAAACGTGCTTCGCAAGGAGCGCATCCCGGTATCCATTTACCTGGTTAGTGGAATTAAGTTGCAGGGTCAGATCGAGTCATTTGACCAATTTGTGATTCTGCTGAAGAACGCTGTTAGCCAGATGGTCTACAAGCATGCGATATCAACAGTCGTACCCGCACGTATGGTAAAAGTGCCAATGCAGAATCCAGGCGAAGCAGCAGAAGCAGTCGAAGATGACGCTGGTGAACCTGGTAACGCGGTTTAGCATTTCTCAGTGAGGTAACTGATTGTTTTTTGACAGGCCCGATTCCGGCGAAATCTCTATCCTCGTTCACCTCAGTATAGAGTCAGAGAGTGAACGGGAGGACCCAGCCGAATTTGAAGAATTGGCAATCTCCGCCGGCGCCCAGCCGGTGGACTTCATCACAGGCTCCCGAAAGGCACCTTCACCAAACCTTTTTATAGGATCAGGCAAGCTTGAAGAGATTCAAGCCGCCGTGCTCGCCCACAAAGCAGGGCTTGTTCTGTTTAATCACACACTCTCTCCCAGCCAGGAACGCAACCTCGAGGCCGAACTCAAGTGTCGCGTACTCGATCGTACTGGATTGATTCTGGATATCTTCGCGCAACGCGCGCACAGCCACGAAGGTAAGCTGCAGGTAGAGTTGGCGCAACTGCAACACTTGAGCACACGCTTGAAACGGGGGTGGACCCATCTGGATAGACAAAAGGGTGGTATCGGCATGCGTGGCGCGGGTGAGAAGCAGTTGGAACTCGATCAACGGATGATTGGTCACCGCATCAAGGCCATCAACAAAGGCCTAGAGAAGGTACGTGGACAGCGCGACCAAGGACGTCGCTCTAGGCGTCGTTCGGAGGTAGCAACGATATCTCTGGTTGGCTACACCAATGCTGGTAAGTCCTCACTATTTAATAAGATGACCCATGCGCATACTTACGCGGCAGACCAATTGTTTGCCACGTTGGATTCGACACTACGCCGTATTACTCTAAAGAACTACGGACCGGTGATCATCGCCGACACGGTCGGTTTCATTAGCCATCTGCCACATCAACTGGTCGAGGCGTTTCGTGCTACGCTTGAGGAGACTGCACAGGCAGATCTGCTTATCCATGTCGTGGACTCGGCAAATGAATTTCATCCAGATCATATTTTTGAAGTCGATAAGGTCTTGGCAGAAATAGGCGCGAAGTCCGTGCCGCAGCTGCTGGTGTTCAATAAGATCGACCTGCTTCCAAGCGTCGAGCCACATATTCAACGCGATGAGAAAGGTAAGACTATAAAGGTCTGGGTGTCTGCAAAGACTGGCGCCGGTATGGATTTATTGCAGTGCGCGATGAGCGAGCTGCTTGCTGGTAATATGGCTGTCGAGACACTGAGAGTCTCACCGGGCCAGACGAAGCTGCGCAGTCAGCTTTACGATAGCGGATTCATCGAGGAAGAACATATAGACGAGGAAGGTTTCTATGAGCTGCGAGTCAAACTGCCGCGAAAAGACCTCGATCGTATTCTTAAGCAAAGCGGCACAGAAGTTATAAGTCACACTATTGCAGTGCAGGAGCAGACTAATTTGGCAGTCGAGGACAAGGCAACAATCGCCTGATCGTCTCGGATCGCCGTTTGAAAGTGCAAATTGCTGTGTAAATGAACAATTATTAGCTAAAATCGACCTTCTACGTGTTTAGAAAGTTATGGAGAAGCCAATGGCTTGGAATGAACCTGGAAATAACGGAAATGGAAACGACAAAGACAAAGACAAAGACCCTTGGGGTGGCGGTCGTAAAGGCGGCGACCAGGGGCCTCCTGATATTGATGAGGTTGTGCGCAACCTAACCAAAAAATTCAATAGCCTGTTTCGCGGGGGCAGCGGTGGCTCTAGTTCCACTGGTTCTTCCTCAAGCGGTGGCGGTGGCTTATCCGCGGGTCTAATAGCAGGGCTAGTAGCCGTTGTAGCTGTCATCTGGGGATTCATGGGTTTCTATATCGTGGACGAAGCCGAGCGCGGCGTCGTCTTGCGCTTCGGTAAAGTGCTGGATTTGACAGTGCAGCCAGGCTTGCATTGGAATCCGCCGGTCGTTGATGAAGTTAGCTTGGTTAACGTTTCTGAATTGAACGCGAAGACCTATGAAAATCGCGCGATGCTGACTACCGATGAAAACATCATCGATATCGCAGTCACCGTGCAGTATCTAATTCAGGATCCAGTGAAATATGTGATCGCGGTGCAGGACCCAGAGCTTAGTCTGGATAACGCGTCCGAATCTGCTATTCGCCACGTAGTTGGTGGCAACTTCATGGATCAAATTCTGACCACGGGTCGCGATCGAATGGCCGCCGATGTGCAGGAGCGTCTGCAGGATTATATGAATGCCTACAATACCGGTATCTTTGTAAGCCAGGTTAACGTGGTCGATGCTCAGCCACCTGATGCTGTTCGTCCCGCCTTCGATGACGTGATCCGTGCCAGAGAAGACGAGCAACGTGTGCAGAACCAGGCCCAGCAATATTCGAATCAGATTATTCCTGAGGCTCGGGGTGAAGCACAGCGGCGTATAGAAGCGGCAAACGCTTACAGCGCAGAAGTCGTGGCTGAGGCAACGGGCGATGCGTCTCGCTTCAACCAGTTGTTAACGGAATACTTGAAGTCTCCTGAGGTGACTCGACAGCGACTCTATATCGACTCGATCGAAGAGGTGATGACGGCGAGTAGCAAGATCATGGTAGATGTCGAAGGCGGCAACAATATGTTGTTCCTGCCATTGGACAAGCTTATGGAGCAGAGCAATTCAAGCATCAATTCGAATAATACTACGACCGACCTCAGGAATTTGGCAGACCAGTTGGCGCCATTTTTACCGGGATCAAGTAGTGCAAACAGTGTAGATCGTTCGCGACTACCTACTACGGGACGGGGAAATCGATAATGAAAAATTTTATAGCGGTAGGTCTTATTTTTCTAGTCGTCATAGTCGCTAGCAATTCTCTTTTCGTTATTAAGGAAACAGAACGCGCAGTGATGCTGCAGTTTGGTGAATTGGTTCAAGATTCCATCGACCCAGGTCTGCATGTGAAAATCCCTTGGGTGAATAATGTGCGTAAATTTGACGCGCGGATCTTGACTGAAGACGCGCCTCGGCGTCGCTACCTGACGCTGGAGCAGAAGGCGCTGGAAGTCGATTCCTACGCGAAGTGGCGCATCGTCGACGTGGGCCAGTTCTACGTCTCTACACGTGGCAACACGACTACAGCCGGCAGCCTGCTCGCAGAACGTATCAACGACGGCCTGCGTGACCAGATTGGTGACCGTACTCTTGCAGAAGTTGTCGCTGGAGAGAGAGATCAGATGATGCTCGCTCTGACAGCCGATCTCAATGAGACTACGGCGGCGGATCTAGGTATCGAGATCATCGACGTACGCGTGAAGCGTATCGATCTACCCGAAGACGTACGCTCATCTGTTTATGAGCGTATGATCACCGAGAGAAACAGAGAGGCGCAGGAGTTACGCTCTTTCGGTGAAGAGCTCGCGATTGGTATTCGTGCCGACGCTGATCGTCAGGCGACAATCTTTCGTGCAGAGGCTTACAGAGATGCTGAGCAACTACGCGGTGAGGGTGACGCAACAGCAACGGCAATCTATGCTGATGCCTACAACAAAGACCCTGAGTTCTATGCGTTTACCCGCAGCCTGAATTCATATAGAGAGACGTTCAGTTCGAAAGGTGACGTGCTCTTGCTTGATCCAAACAGCGACTACTTCAAGTATCTGAAGAACGGGATCTCGCGGTAAGCTCTAGCTAATCAATAGGGTTTTGAAAACCAGATAAGTTAACAACCGTAAACCTGAATCGCGTTCAGCGATTCAGGTTTACTTTTTTGCTGCGCGCATAGCTGTCAGTTAGTGGCTCACAAGAAGAGGCGAGATTATGTGGCACGAGCTGGCTGTTGCATTTTGTCTGATGCTTGTAATAGAGGGGATTATTCCCTTCATCAGCCCAGGTAGGTGGCGAAAGATGTTGCTAGTGTTGGATCAGATAGACGACAACACCATGCGCATGATTGGCTTAGGAAGCATGCTTACCGGAACGGTCCTGCTGTTGATGATTAATTAGATCGTTACGGTGTTAGGAATGATCATTAATAATAATTTTGAGAATGAACTTTTAAATTTTGATGAGTGAAAGCTAAATAAAAATGACTTCTGCAAAGCGCTGGTTACTTCCCGATGGTGTCGAGGAAATTCTTCCCCTAGAGGCGAGCAAGTTAGAATACTTGCGCCGCCAGCTTCTGGATCTCTATGAATCCTGGGGCTATCAATTAGTTATTACTCCACTTATCGAGTATCTGGATTCACTACTAGTCGGTTCGTCCCAAGATTTGGATCTGCACACGTTCAAGATTACAGACCAGCTCAGCGGTCGCATGATGGGCATTCGAGCAGACATTACCCCGCAGGCTGCGCGAATCGACGCACACTGCATGAATAGAGATGGCCCGGTGCGTCTGTGCTACGCAGACAACGTATTGCACACTAAGCCACGTGGTCTGCTTGCCTCACGAGTACCCATTCGCATCGGTGCCGAGGTGTACGGTCACGCCGGAGTGGACTGCGACATAGAGCTAATTTGTCTCATGTATGCCACTCTAAATGCGGCGGTAATTGTAAACATATCTATCGTGTTAGGGCACGTTGGTATCTTTCGTGCGCTCGTCAAAGAAGCCGCGATAGATGCAGAGACCGAATCAACTCTATTCGATGCCGTGCAGCGTAAGGCTTATGACGAGATAGATGTCGTCTTGGATGCCGCAGTGAAAGATGTAACGTTGCATTCCATGTTGAGGCAGCTCACTAGACTGAGTGGTGATGAGGCAATACTGCAAGAGGCTCTAACAGTTTTCGAAAATGCTCCAGACTCGGTAAAGAAAGAGCTACTGGAGCTGGTATTGATAGTGGAGGGAGTTAAGGAACGTCATCCCGAGATGACTCTCTGCTTCGACTTATGCGAATTGCGTGGTTATGAATATCATACGGGTATCGTGTTCGCAGCTTATACACCTGACTACGGCAGGGCCGTAGCAAAAGGCGGTCGTTATGACCACATCGGTGAAGTTTTTGGTCGCTCGCGGCCGGCGTCGGGCTTTGACAGCGATCTAAAGACAATTGCTAGACTGAGCAGTAAAATCTTTACTCAGAAGACAGCGATTATCGCTCCGATTGGGAACGATGCTGACTTACTGAGCGCGATAGCCGAACTGCGCGCCAGTGGCGAGATTGTAATTACCAATCTGCTCGAGAGCGAACTGGCGGAGCAGGAATTGGAAGATCTAAATTGCGATCGGCAACTGCATTTGGTTGATGGTAAGTGGTTAGTTGAAAACATAACGTAGTATTTGCATTGAATAAGATATTGAGTTGAGGACGATGGCAAAATCAGTAGTAGTACTTGGCACCCAGTGGGGCGATGAAGGCAAGGGAAAGATCGTGGATCTTTTAACCGACCAAGCCAAGGTAGCGGTCCGCTTTCAAGGCGGTCATAACGCAGGGCACACGCTGGTTATCAACGGTAAGAAGACTGTACTGCATCTGTTGCCGTCTGGAATCTTGCGCAGTAACGTCGATTGTGTAATTGGCAATGGCGTTGTGATTAGCCTCGAAGCATTGCTGAGTGAAATCGAAGGTCTCGAGGGTGCCGGTATTGAAATACGCGACCGACTCAAGATAAGCGGCGCCTGCCCTCTAATTCTGCCATCCCATATCGCGCTAGATCAGGCGAGAGAACTCAAGAGGGGTAGTGCAAAGATAGGCACTACCGGACGAGGAATAGGGCCGGCCTATGAAGACAAAGTTGCACGACGCGGTATTCGTCTCGCAGGTATCCTCAACGCGGAACACTTTGCGGAAAAGCTTGCTGAACTCATGGAATACCACAACTTCATGCTGAGCAATTATTACAAAACTGAGCCCATTGACTATCAGCAAACTCTCGATCTGTATTTGAAGTTGGCAGAACAGGTTCGGCCCATGGTAGCGGACACGATCGAAATCCTGCACAACCATCGCAAGGCAAATGAGAATATCTTATTCGAAGGTGCTCAAGGTTCGCTGCTGGATATCGACCATGGGACCTACCCCTTTGTTACCTCTTCTAATACCACTGCAGGTGGAGCGGCGACGGGCAGTGGCTATGGCCCGCTCTATCTGGACTACGTCTTAGGGATCACCAAGGCCTACACCACACGTGTTGGCTCAGGACCGTTCCCTACCGAGTTGTTCGATGACACAGGCAAGTATTTGGCCGCAGTTGGCCACGAGAAGGGTGCAACTACCGGGCGTGATCGACGCTGCGGTTGGTTCGACGCCTGCGCCGTGAAGATGGCCATGCGCATCAATAGTGTCTCCGGCATCTGCTTGACCAAGTTAGATGTATTAGATGGCCTGGAAACGATCAAGGTTTGCACTGGTTACACAGGTGTAGGTGCCAATACGTCTGGCAGCCTGATGGATATTGAGAGCTATAAGAGTCTAGAACCTATCTACGAAGAATTGCCGGGTTGGACAGAGTCGACGGTCGGTGCGAAGAGTCTGGATGATCTGCCACAGAATGCCAGAGACTATATTCAGTATCTAGAGAAGATAGTAGAGGTGCCAGTTGACATTGTTTCAACAGGCCCCGATCGCGAAGAGACGATAGTCCTGCGTCATCCCTTCGACAGTTAGTAAATTGTTAATAGATGGCTATTAGATAGTTTATGGAAAGTTAAGCTCTCCGCCTAATTTCAATCTAGTGGCCACAGGCAGGCGGCACCGATAGCGCCGCTTGCATCGCCGAACTTCGGCGCCGAGAGTTTGGTCAGCATATTATCTGTGAATACATGTTCATTCATGAGGCTTGGAACCTGAGTATATAGCTGTGAAATATTCGACAGACCACCTCCTAATACAATCATATCTGGGTCCATAAGATTCACTACCGTAGAGAGACAGCGGGCTAATTGCTTGCAGTAGGTCTTAACAGTTTCGCTGGCTTCAACATCCCCGCTATTCGCCAATCTCGCTATTTCCGTGGCCTCCAGATCGATTCCGGATCTCTCGAGATAGCTCTGTTTCAAGCCTCGCCCGGAAAGGACGGTCTCGTTGCAGTTCGTCCTGCCGCAGTAGCATTGTCGGTCCTGGGCGATTAGTTCGCGCACGGAATTCGGAATACAGTTGTGTCCCCATTCACCGGCGATTCGGTTCGGGCCTGTGTGCAGCTGCTTGTCTATGACGATGCCGCCACCGGTTCCCGTACCGAGAATTACTCCAAATACCGTTCTGGCGGATATCGCCACACCGTAGCAGGCTTCTGAAAGGGCAAAGCAATTCGCATCGTTCTCGATACGCGTCGCATAGCCAAGACGATTTTCAATATCGACCTTTAATGGTTCTCCGTTGAGGCAGATCGAGTTACAGTTCTTCATAAGTTTGAGGCCGTATTCATTCGAAGGAGATAAAGCGCCAGGAGTCCCAATTCCAACAGAACACTTCTTCGGTAGAGACAGTCGTTGCAGCTGCTCGATAACTTCGCATAGCGCATCAACAGTCTCGAGGTACTTTTGAGCAGGCGTATCCACACGAATCTTCTCGGCCACCTCACCTGAGGGTGAGAGCAATATGCCTTCAATCTTTGTGCCGCCTAGGTCGACTCCGATTCTCATTTACTACCTCAATTCAATTCAA
>Ga0308018_10000237_pt1 | contig 29743 bp, 27 predicted proteins | sample Neamet282_FD_203130 | JGI IMG/M metagenome (GOLD analysis project Ga0308018, IMG submission 203130) | Marine microbial communities from water near the shore, Antarctic Ocean - #282 | ecosystem: Environmental > Aquatic > Marine > Unclassified | place: Southern Ocean | collected 2014-10-01
CTGTAGCTCGATGGCAAATCATTGAAATCCCCTGCGATCACCACAGGCTGATCCTGCTGATCTCGCCAGGCAGCCAGCTGGTCCACTTGCCGGCTCCGAATACCTGCGGTTTGCATGAGTTTGCCATAGCTTGAAAGCATGACTTGAGGCATGCCATTTCGATCCTGCTCCTCACGAAAATCTTTTGCCACAAAGGTGGTTGTCACCAGGTGAGCATTGGCCACAGTCAGGGTTCTTGTCTGGCCTTGATCGTCTTTGATGACAATGTTGGTCCACATGAAATGGTCATGACCATGAAAGGTCGATGTGAATGCTTGCTGATCCCATTGTTTGATTGGCCATTGACTGAGCACGGCCAGCTGACCTGCTTGCACATGGTAAGGGTAATGCGCTTCCAGGCCATTCAATCCAGCCTGGCCAATGTCTTGCAAGCATAGGATGTCAGCTTGAAGTGACAGTGCCTTGGTCTGCATCTCTTTCGCGGTTGATTCCAAGTCTGTCCATGGCATGTTGCGCCATTGATGCACATTCCACGTGGCGATTCGAATGCTTGAAGGATGAGGGGTCTTAGCTGACTGATAGGCCATGAAAGGCATCCATTGGGGACTGATTGCAGCCAGTATGGCAATGGCCAGCAGGGCAGAGTGGTGCAGTCGGGACAAAGCCAATCCGCCAATGACAGCATGCCAGATAAACAGCACGGGCAAAGCAATGGCTAGCGGTGCAAGGAAGGACATGAAGTCTGAGCCCAAGTAGAAACTGATGCTTGCACCCAAGGTCAGGGGCAAGGCGATGGCATGCAGGCCATACCACAATCGGTTGGCGGACTTACTGCTTGTTGCCATAGGAGCTTAAATAGGCTTTCTCTGCCTCGGTGAGGCTCTCCATGCCGTGCGCATGTATTTTTTCTAGAATGGCATCCAAACGTTGATCCACAGAACCTTGAAGTTTGACATGGCGTCGGGAGGCTTGGTGTATGCCTGAGCGACGCTTCTTCTTGCGAGGGAGGTTAGGTAAGGTGTCAGGCAACCATTCAGGCCGGTGAAAAACAACATAGGCCCACAGGGCACCGCCAAGGTGCGCTACATTCCCACCCACATTGCTGCCAGCTACGATTGCAATGAAGGATACTGCGAGCAACACAATAACAAGGGTCTGTAGGTTGATGGATACGCTGAAAAATAAGCGTATACGCATGCCTGGCGCTGTCAATGCCGCCACCACAAGCAAGGCATAAATGCCCCCGGAAGCGCCGACCACAACCACTGTGCTCATCACAGGGCTGACTGACCAAAAAGCCAGGCCACCTGCGACAATACCGGTCAAGAAAAGCCACACCACGCGATCAGTCTTCCAGAAGGTTGCTAACAGCCCTCCAGCGTACCACAACATGGCCGTGTTGAATACAACATGAAAGAGTCCGTGGTGTAGGAATCCATGGGTCAACAGGGTCCAAGGTTGAAGGAATCCACCTGGAAAATCATTGCGAAGCGAGAACCAATTGAGGATGGTTTCTTCCAAGGAAAGCCCCCAAAGCCAACCGAAAATTTCAAGGCTGGACTGCAGGGCAAACACCACAGCAATCAGGCCAATCAGGCCGTGAATCTTGGATTGTTTGAACCAGATTCTCAGGGCATTCATGGCTTAGAATCGGCGCTGTGTGCTTTGCCAATAGCGGATCAACAGGAAGCCAAATAGCATACCGCCGACATGCGCAAAATGCGCAATGTTTGAGCTGGCTTGGGAAAAACCAGACCAGAGCTCCATTAGACCATAACCCAGCACGAAATACTTTGCCTTGATGGGCATCAAGAAGTAGAGGTATATTTTTTGATTTGGGTAGGTCATTCCAAACCCTAGAAGCACGCCAAAAACTGCCCCTGAAGCTCCCACGGTTGGCACCCACTCAAGCATGCGAAGGCTTTGCAACGATGCTTCTGATCCTGTCATTTCATAGAGTGCCATGTGATGGTAGTACTCGTACACATTCACCCCTAAATGGCACATTGCAGCCCCCAGACCTGTCACCAGGTAGAAAATCAAAAATCGCTGTGAACCCCACTGGTTTTCCAAGGCATTACCAAACATCCACAAGGCAAACATGTTGAAAAAGATGTGACTCATGTTGGCATGAAGGAACAGGTGCGTCACCAATTGGTAAGGAGCAAATTGCTGTGATTGGGGGATGTACATGCCAAACTGGCGAATGATATCAAACCCCATTTGACCAAAAACTAAGGTGGCCATAAAGGCCAATCCATTGATAATCAATAGGTTCTTGATTACTGGTGGTAAAACGTTGAATCGTTGAGGTTGTAAGAGCACGTGGTGAATTTACGAAGTGAATTGTGCAGCGATGGCATCCGAGTCAAGTAGACGAGCAATGGAGCGCCCTTTGTCATCCTTCCAGGGGTTGCTTAAGGCAAAGAGTCGATCAATGACAAGGGATAAGGGCTCGCCTTTGCAAGGGTCAGGCATGGGGTTACAATGGTCCAGCCATTGGCTCACTAGTCCAGATTCCCAACCCGCTTGATCGGGGTCAATCAACAACAGATTTTCAAGCCAAGACATGGCCTGATCTGGATTGAGGAAGCTGGGCCCAGCCAGCCAGTTCATAGTGTCAGCATGCAGCTCCCACCGGTAACCGAGGGACTCAAGCCGCGGTTCCCAAGATTCCCAATGCATGCCAGATGGCGCGTTCCAGGGCTGAGGGAATAGCCAGGATTGGCTTCCAAGATGATCCCCTTGCAGTTGAGCCAGTAGCTGTGAAAAAAGGATGCGTCGTTTGGCGCGAGGCAGGTGAACGGTCATCAGTCCGCGTTGCATGGTGGTCACGGCAAAGTGGGGTGGGACATGCATCACGGAATACCCGCTTCCTGTGTTGCCTACGGTTGCTGTTTCGGCAGCCCACTCACTGCTGAGTTCAAGGACCTCGCCCGGTACATGGATGGGTTTATCAAAGAAATGATTCTTCGTTGATGAAGCCCATGATTCATTGGCTTTGATGCCTGGGTCTATGCTGTCCTGTCCTTGGAATGGGTTGAAGCTGCTGTCAACCACAATTTGGGGCGGTAAAACCGGACCTGTGGGGATGTGCACGGGCTGTGCTGCCAATGGGTTTTCAAAGTCTAATGTGGGTGCTACTTGATGAATGCCTAATGCACGCTTGACGGCACTGCGAACGATGGCCTGGATGGCGCGTTCGTCATCGAATTGGACCTCTGTTTTTGCAGGGTGCACATTCACATCAATGCGATCACTGGCAATGGTTAAGTCTAAAATGTAGGCGGGGTGATGTCCGTGTTGGATCAAGCCCTCAAAGGCATCCATGACTGCTCGGTGGATCAAGGCATGGTTGACGGGTCGATGGTTGACAAAGAGGTGCTGTTCTCCCTTGGTTTTTCTGGCATGGATGGGTCGGAGCACATAGCCCTTAACTTCAACAAAGTCGGTTTGCTCGTCGACTGGTACCAGCCTGTCAGTGACTTTTTTCCCAATGATGTGGGTGATGCGCTGGCGCGGGTGTTCCGCTGCGAGCATCCATTCCACCTTGCCTTGGTGACGAAGGGTGAATGCCTTGCCTGGATGCGCTAAAGCAATGTCAGCAAACACACGGGCAATGTGCTTGTATTCAACGGCATCACTTTTCAGAAATTGACGCCTTGCAGGCACATTGTAAAAGAGGTTGCTGATGGTGATTTTAGTACCAATGACTGTGCTGCACCCATTGGATTTAACCAAGCGACCACCTTCAAGGTCCCGTTGTCTGCCGCTGCTTTCGCTGGCTATTCGGGTGACAATTGACACATGCGAAACTGCAGCAATGCTTGCCAGTGCCTCGCCCCGAAACCCCATGGTTTGCAAAGCAAATAGGTCATCGGCCGACTGAATTTTTGACGTAGCATGTCGCTGGAATGCCAGATCCATATCTCGCTCAGGGATGCCATGGCCATTGTCAATGACTTGCATGGACACTTTGCCTGCTTGCTGAATGTTGACTTCAATGTGACTGCCTCCAGCATCCAAGGCATTCTCCATCAGCTCTTTGATTGCAGAAGCAGGTCGCTGAATGACCTCGCCTGCGGCAATCTGATTGGATACCGTCTCAGGTAATAACGCAATGGGTTTCATGCAGCCACGTATTCTAATGTCAGGACAGTGATTCCAACCAATGCCAACAGAACAAGGACCAATCTCACGTTGCGTTTCGGGTCAACGCTTTCTGTACTTCGTCGAGACTGCCAGGCGCGACTCAGGGCATCCTTGCGTTCGTCCCTAGTGATACTTGGATCAGCGATGATTTGCTTGGCACGTTTCTCCATCAAACGCAAGCGCTCCTTGCGTTCGTCGGTGTACCGGGTCTCCAGTCGGAAGCCCCGAGGTTTTGCACGATGATTCATTGAAAAAAATCCTATAGAGGTTCAAAGGTAAGACCCTTTATGTCCTATTTTTCCATGATGCATCAAGCCTTTTTATTCCGTCGACTACTACCCCTTATTGCTCTGCCTTTGCTCAGCGCAACACAGGATCATTCCCTTGTAGATTCTGCGGCTGACGCCCACCTTCGCGCCATGTTTGGCCAATGCATCATGGTGGCAGCCTACAGCAATGGTGATGCAGCTCACATGGATCAATTGGCAGACTGGACAAGGAATGGACTTGTTGGTGGCATGATTTGGATGCAAGGTGGCCCCGGACGGCAACGTCAAGCCATCAATCGATTGCAAAAATTGGCAGAACAGCCTTTGTTGATGGCGCAGGATGCGGAATGGGGTGCCGCTATGCGGCTAGATAGCCTCAGTCGATTGCCGTGGCCATTGACCCTTGGTGCCACACATGACTCCGCATTGGCTTGGCGCTATGGCCAGGCCCTAGGGGCTGAGTCAAAAAGCCTAGGCATCCACGTGAACTTTTCGCCGGTGGTGGATCTCAACACCAACCCCAACAATCCAATCATTGGGCAACGAGCCATTGGTTCCAACACCAAGCTGGTCAATTCCATGTCATCAGCGATGATTGCCGGCTTTCATTCAGAAGCAGTGATGGCCTGCGCCAAACATTTCCCTGGACACGGCGACAGTGACAGCGACAGCCACAAGGGCTTGCCGCGCATTGCGCATGACCTCAATCGCTTGAAAGCCCTTGAACTCAACCCCTTTGCTCATGCCGTGAAGGCTGGCGTTGATGCCGTGATGGTGGCACATTTAGCAGTGCCAGCACTGGATTCAACAGGGACGGCTGCCTCCATATCCAAGCCCATTGTCAGCTATTGGCTGCGCGATAGCCTGGGATTTGAAGGGCTGATTTTCACCGATGCGATGAACATGAAAGGCTTGACGCAGGATTTGTCTCCAGGTGAGTTGGAGGTGCAAGCCTTCATTGCAGGCAATGACATCCTGCTGTTTGTGGCTGACCCACAGGCCGCCATCGACGCCTTAGTTGAGGGTGTGCATGAAGGGCGCATCAGCTTTTCAGAAGTCACGGAACGATTCCAGCGCGTCATGGCGCACAAACCACCTAAGCATGACGTGAGCCATGCAGGGATGCCGCCAATGGATCGGAAACTGATGGACGATTTGTCCTTAGCCATAGCGCAAGGTGCGTTGACCCTGATGCATGATGATGGTGGCATCATGGAACAGTCCACTTACCATGTCATCACCATGGGGGATCGTGCAGTTGCCTCCTTGGCCGACCCAGGTGAGCCAGCTGAAGGCCAAGCGGTGGCATTGCTGCACATGGCTGATAGTAAAAACCCATGGAAGCAAGCGAAGCTTTCAGCAGATTTATTGACGGCTTCTGAAGCTTTCCAAGCGGCAGGACATCCTGTGGTATTGGTGCAAATGGGAAACCCCTATGGTTTACGTAGCCTGGATCTGCATCGATTCGATGCCGTGGTGCTTGCTTATGAAAACACAACATCCACCCAGCAAGCGGTGGTAGACATGCTTGAATTGTCACCGGACCAACGGACATTCCCTGGCAGGGTACCTGTGAATTTAGGGATCCATTCGACCTGGTCAAAGGCTAGCTTGTCCCAGATGGGGTTGGCTGAAAACACCCTTGACCGCGTGAATGACATCGTGATGGAGGGTTTGAATGCAGGGGCCTACCCTGGTTGTCAAGTTTTCCTAGCCCGCCATGGCAAGCAGGTTATCAACCAAGCATGGGGCAGCCTGGATGGTAAGTTGCCAACACAGGTAGATGACCTATACGACGTGGCCTCCTTGACAAAAATTCTGGCTACAGTGCCACTTCTGATGCAAGACCACCAAACACGGGGAGATGGAGGCTTGTTGACCTTGACCATGGAAGATCTCTTGCCCCATTTGTTGGGGACAGCAGTTGGTGAGCTTCGCGTGAAGGATGTACTGGCTCACCAGTCGGGACTGCCTGCATGGATACCTTTCTTCCAAGATGGTTTGGATTCCAACAGTGAATGGAAGGCCAACTACCTTCAGAGCGAAAGGTCTGACAGCCACCCCATTCAAATCGCACAGCATGTGTATGCTGGAAGGCATTGGCCGGACAGTATTCAGGAGCAGATTGCATCCTTGACGATGCTGTCACAGACTTACCGGTATTCTGATTTAGGCTATTATTTGTTTCAGCGCTACCTCGAAAGCAAGCATGGCATGGGTCTGGATGCCATCATTGCCAGCGCATGGTTTGAGCCCATGGGTCTGGGTATGACCTACTTGCCGCTGGATCATGGCGTAGACCTCATGACCATTGCACCTACGGAGCATGATGAGCTGTTCAGAAAGCAAGTGATACGTGGCACGGTGCATGACCCAGGCGCAGCAATCATGGGTGGCGTCGGGGGCCATGCAGGCCTTTTTGCCAATGCATCCGATGTGGCTCGCATGATGCAACTCTACCTCGATGGCGGCAGCTACATGGGGCAATCCTACGTAGATGCGGTCACCGTGAAGGCTTTCACAGCTTGCGTGGCTTGCGAGGATGGCAACCGACGCGGACTTGGCTTTGATCGACCACAAGAAGATGGCCCTGGACCTACGTGTGGGTGTGTCAGTCCTTTGAGCTTTGGACACACCGGTTTTACCGGTACTTTTGCATGGGCTGACCCTGAGACTGGCACCGTGCTGGTCTTTTTATCTAATCGTGTATACCCTGATGCCGACAATTGGAAAATATCTCACATGGACATCCGCACCCGGATTCAAGAGGTGGTGCAGCAGTCTGTGCTTAATTAGCGTCCTGGCTCTGCCAGGAACTGCTTTGCAGGCACAAGGTCATGTGCAGCAGGCGGCATTGGCATGGGATATTGACAGCACCTATGTCATGTACCATGGCAATGGCAAGCCGCAATCCATACGCATGTTCAAAGATGGCATGTCACACGGTCCCTTGTGGGAATTCCATTCATCAGGACAAATCATCAACTACAGTGAATGGTATGATGGGCAGAAGCATGGCCAGGAGCGTTCCTATGATCAAGCAGGCCGTTTGCTTGACCGAAAGCCCTGGCGCTATGGTCGGTTGCATGGCGAGGCCATAGCTTATTATGTGACGGGGGTCATTCAGAGCAGGGTGAATTGGTTCAACAACCAAAAGCAAGGCAAAGCCACCTGGTACCATGACAACGGGAAGGTGGCATCCATTTACCCTTACCAAAAAGGCAACATCGATGGCGAGGTCATCAATTACCAAATCGATGGCATAGAAACCAGTCGTATCATCTACAAAAACAACCACATTGTCAACTAAACCACTGCTGCGTATTGGCATTGTTTGCTACCCCACCTTTGGTGGGTCGGGTGTCTTGGCGACTGAATTAGCCAACCATTTAGCCGAGCAAGGGCATCAAGTGCATGTATTGAGCTATGCACAGCCTGTGCGATTGAATGCCTACAACCCTAACCTGCATTACCATGAGGTTCAGGTTGAAAACTACCCACTCTTTCAATACCAGCCCTATGAGTTGGCCTTGTCCAGTGCCATGGTTGCCATGGTTGAACGGGAATCTTTGGATGTGTTGCATGTGCACTACGCCATCCCTCATGCGTACGCTGCTTACATGGCAAGGAAAATCCTGGAAGACAAGGGCAAGCATTTACCCATTGTGACCACCTTGCACGGCACAGATATCACCCTGGTTGGCAAACACCCGGCCTACCGCCAAGCCGTTTGTTTTTCAATTGAACATTCGTCAGCTGTCACAGCAGTTTCTAATTCTTTGAAGGCTGATACCATTGAGTTCTTTAGCATCAAAAGACCTATTCAGGTCGTGCCCAATTTTGTGGACAGTAAGCGATTTTTTCGATGCGAAGGCGACCGTCAAATACAATTATCAACCCATGGTGAGTGGATTATTTCCCATGTATCCAATTTCCGAAAGGTCAAGCGCATTGGTGATGTTATTGATATTTTTGAAAGAATTCAGGCAAAAATCCCTGCCAAACTCATCATGGTTGGGGATGGCCCAGAACGCACAGGTGCTGAGCAGCATGTGAAGGCCTTGGGTCTGGCTGGCAAGGTGTTGTTTGCAGGCAAGACCACCGAGGTGAACCATGTGCTGGGTCAATCGGATTTGTTTCTTTTGCCTTCGGAGTCAGAGAGTTTTGGTCTGGCTGCATTGGAAGCCATGGCGAGTCATGTGCCTGTGATTGCATCCAATTCAGGAGGGCTCCCAGAGGTTGTTACCCATGGAGTAAATGGCTATTTGGAGGCTGTGGGTGATGTGGATGCCATGGCTGCTAGGGCCTTGGAAATCCTTAAGGATCGCCCTACACAACAAGGCTTTGCCAATGCAGCAAGAAAGTCTGCAGAAGGCTTTTCCGTCACGGATGTTGCCGATGAATACTTAGCCATCTATCGACGCGTGATCCATGGCTAAGCGAAAAGACCATTCAAAACAGGTTGTCGCGAGTGACAATCCCTTTGCTTCTGCCTTGTCGCAGGCCTTGGGGGTCGTTGTTCCTGAGCCCAATGACACAAAGCATGAGGTGGCCACTCAGGTTGGTGATGATGAACAATCAAGCCAGCCCATGCAGGGTCAAGTAGGAATCTTGCGTGAGAGACGCAATGGTCGGTGGGTGGTCTCCTTGAATTTTGATTCAACACACGGCGGCAACCTCAATGACGTGGCATCTCAATTAAAAAAATCCCTAAGCGTCGGTGGTAGCTTGAAATCAGAAGTTTTGCTATTGCAAGGCGACATCCGCGAGAAGGTGGAACAACATTTGGACCGCATGGGACTAACCCATAAACGCACTGGAGGATGATGCACATTGATAGCCCTAGCAACCCAAAGATTCAGCAAGTCAAAATATGGCTTGCAAAAACATCTGCCAGAAAGCAGGATGACGTGGTTGTGGTAGAGGGTGAACGAGAAATTTCCAGGGCCTTGAAGTCAGGTTGGCATTTAAGGACGCTGTTTCAACGGGTGGATTGTGAAAAGACCTTGGCTGTTTCACCAAGCAAGGTCATCACCTGCAGCAATAAGGCCTTTGAGAAAATGGTCATGCGAAGCCACGGGGTTAACAGCTTGGCAGTTTTTGTACGGCCAAGCATGGAGCTCTCGCTATTGCGCCTGCCAGCGTCCCCGCTGATTGTGGTGCTGGATGGTTTAGAAAAGCCGGGCAATGTGGGTGCCATCATGCGATCTGCTAATGCGGTAGGTGCTGATGCAGTGTTGTTTTCTCAGTTGGAATGCGACCCCATGTCCCCGCAAGCTATACGTAATAGCCTCGGTGGCATCTTCCATTGCCAGACGGCAATGGCCAGCAGGGAGGACTGCATGGCGTGGCTGAAAGCCAATCAAATCACACCGGTATTGATGCATTTGGATGGGAATTCTAGCCATACATCATCTGACTTGTCTGGGTCCCTGGCCATTGTGGTAGGTCCTGAGGCAGAGGGCTTGCAGTCGAGCTGGTCTGAGTCAGAGGCTGTAAAAATCTGCATTCCCATGAAAGGGGTTGTCGACTCATTGAATGTTAGTGTGAGTACAGCGGTGGTCCTTTTTGAGGCCTTGCGTCAGCGTGACTTGCTGAAAAAATAGCGCCTGAGTAAATACCTGGGCCTCACCCCAAAACCAAGAACCTTTATGTGGCTTGTCTAAGGCATGAACCTGTTGGTGAATCCTTCACTGATAGGATGTCAGACGCTAAGCCTGCATGTATGATTTTGCCCCCAGCATCTCCGCCTTCTGGTCCCAATTCAATCAGCCAATCTGAGAGTTTCACCACATCCAAGTGATGCTCGATCACACAGACGGTATGGCCCATGGCGATCAAAGCATCAAAGGCTTTGAGGAGTTTTTGCACATCATCAAAATGGAGACCTGTGGTTGGTTCATCAAAGAGGAAAAGGATGTTTTCGCTGAGTTGACCCTTGGACAGGAAGGAGGCCAGTTTCACCCGCTGTGCTTCGCCACCGGATAGGCTGCTGCTGGATTGTCCCATGTTGACATAGCCTAAGCCAACATCAATCAATGGCTGAAGCTTGTTGGCAATGCGATCGCTGCCAATAGATTCGAAGAATGTACTGGCATCGTCAATGGTCATGTCAAGGACATCCTTGATGTGCTTGCCATTGATGGCAATATCCAATACTTCGTCTTTGAATCGCTGACCATGGCAGTGTTCGCAACTCAGATGCACGTCAGCCATGAATTGCATTTCAACCACCACATAGCCATCGCCTTTGCAGGCCTCACATCGACCCCCGTCGGTATTGAAGGAGAAGTGCTTGCTTTTGAACCCCATGATTTTTGCGCCTTGTTGGCTGGCGTACAGCGATCGAATGTCATCGTAGACTTTGAGGTAAGTGGCAGGGTTGGATCGACTACTCTTGCCAATGGGGTTTTGATCTACCAGCTCCATAGCGTCAATCTGCGAGAGGTCGCCAGCAAGTCCAGAGCTTTGTCTATTGGCAAATGGTGATTGAAAATGCTTGGTCAATGCGGGGACCAGGCAGTGTTTGATTAAGGTGGTTTTTCCGCCCCCACTTACCCCGCAGATCACAGATAGTCGATTCAATGGGATGTGCAAGTCAACCGATTGGAGGTTGTGTAATTTGGCACCCAACAATTGGACCCAGGCAGTTGGCGCTGAAAGGTCTGTCTGTCGATGAATGGTCTTCCGTCCGGTCAGGTAATCAGCTGTCAGTGATTGACTTGCTTCAATGCCGGTTCCCGGCCCATTGTAGACGATCTCACCACCAAGGCTTCCGGCTCCGGGGCCTAGGTCAATCAACGTATCTGCTGATCGCATGAATAGCTCATCGTGCTCAACCACAATCACGGTGTTGCCTTTGTCGCGCAAGGCAATCAGGACGTCCAAAAGCTTTCGAGAGTCGCGTGGATGTAGGCCAATGCTGGGTTCATCAAGGATGTACATCGAGCCCACCAGGGAGGCTCCCAGATTGGTTGCTAGATTGATTCGCTGACTTTCTCCGCCTGAGAGTGTGGCTGATGGCCGGTTCAGGTTGAGGTAATGCAGACCCACCTGCTTCAAGACGGCTAATCGGTTTTGAATCTCAATCAGCAAGCGTCGGGCAATGGACTCATCCTGTTCGTTCAGGGTCAGGGATTTGAACCATGCTGATGCACGTGAAATAGACCAATCATTGATGTCAATCATGCTGACACCTTGGATGGTTACATAAGACACATCTTGCCTGAGCCGAGAACCCTTGCAGACCTTGCAGTCCGTTTTGCCGCGGTACCGAGCAAGCAGCACCCTGAATTGAATTTTGTAGGATTTGGCCTCAACATGTTTGAAAAACGCATCAAGCCCTTTGAAATGGCTATTGCCCGACCACAGCAAGGCCTCTTGATCTGGGGTCATGTCGCCAATAGGCATGTCCATGTCCAATCCCGAAGCTTCTGCACCGTCCATCAATTGGACTCTCCATGCTTGCAGTCGTTCACCCTTCCATGCGGCAATGGCTTCTTCTCGTACACTGAGGAACCGGTTAGGGATGACCAGGGTTGGATCGATGCCTAAGACAGATCCAAAACCTTCACAGGATGGGCAGGCTCCATGTGGATTATTGAAGGAAAACAAGGTTGGTGTAGGTTCTTCAAAGTCCATTCCATCCAATGAGAACTTGTTGGAGAAGTTGATGTTTTCACTCGATTCGTAGGACAAGACTAGGCTGCCATCGCCCTCGTAAAAGGCTGTCTGTATAGAATCAGCGGCCCGCGTTGCCCATGCGTCATCCAAAGGACCGGTAGGTAGGCGATCAACGACCAAGGCAAAGTCTGCAATGCCGTCGCCAACTTGATCTAAGCGGTGGGTGTTCCCTTCCTGGTCAAGGATGCGTGCATAGCCCTGCTGAGTCAGTAGCTGGACGACTTCACTGGCTGTTCGTTGACTGAAGTCTAAGGGGGATGAGACGATGGCGTGTTCGCCTGTTGGATGGTCTGCCAATTGCTTAAGGACATCCTGGATGCGATGTCGCTTGACCACCTGTCCACTGATGGGGGAGTGGGTGACACCGATGCGAGCAAACAATACCCGGAGGTAGTCATTGATCTCTGTAACGGTGCCAACGGTGGATCTAGGATTGCGCGATATGACTTTTTGCGCGATGGCTATGGCAGGTGCAAGGCCTTTGATGTCATCAACTTCAGGTTTGGCAATCTTACCAAGAAACTGACGGGCATAAGCAGATAGTGATTCAACGTAACGCCTTTGACCCTCTGCATACAGGGTGTCAAAGGCAAGGGAGGATTTCCCGCTACCACTGACACCTGTGATAACCACCAACTGACCATGCTCAAAGGACAGGTCAATGTTCTTGAGGTTGTGCATGCGTGCACCTTGGATGCGAAGGGTGTTGTTAGTTGCCATAAGTCGAATGGACAAAAATATCTCTCTTGACTGAAAAAGATTACTGAATTCAAAAAAAAAGTTCTATCACCAAATGTTTTCTTGGATGTCATCTGATACGGCATGTAGAGGTTACGGTAAAAAATGATAGATTTACCAAATATCCACAGAAAACACCATCTGCCTATTGCTTGAAGCCTACGCTAACTTTTTATTCTGCATACCATGCAAAACACAGCGAAGGCGACCGATGCACAATTGGTTCAGCAATACCTTAATGGTCACGAGCAATCTCTGACCCATCTGATGGACCTCCACGGAGATCAGCTGCTTCATTTTATTTTCAAAAAGGTCCGAGACTGGGACCTTTCACAAGACATAGCTCAGGATGCATGGATTAAGTTTATTCATGCAGTTAAGTTTGGAAAATATGTTGAGTCTGGACGCTTCATGCCTTGGATGTATCGGGTAGCTGGCAACCTAGCCATGGACCATTTCAGAAAAATGAAGCGTTCGCCAGTGGTTTCTGTGGAGCAATGCCATCAAGCTGTTTTAGGCATGGGTGATGAGCAATTCAATGCGGAAGAGGTCATGCTATCCATGCAGTTCAATGAAAGCATGTGGAAAGCTGTGTCAAAACTCCCATTGAATCAACAGGAAGTTGTGAAGTTGCGGGTTCAGTCCAATCTCAGCTTCAGAGCCATCGCTGAAGAAACGGGGGTAGGTATCAATACTGCCCTGGGGCGGATGCGCTATGCTGTCATCAACCTAAGGAAGGAGCTGCAGCTGAACGGGTAACCTTGATTGGGCGCTTGTGGCATGTTGCTGAACAATAAGCCTTGCATTGCAGCGTTATGGGTTGACAGAACATGCCTATGACAAAATCTACTCTCAAGGGGAAGCCAGTCGCTTTCTCTGCCCGAAGGCGGGCAGCCATACTTGCCTACTCTCAGTCCTTTGCAGTGATGGACGCCATTGTTGCTGACAGGCTATCAATCCAGGGGGCTGACAGGCTGATGACGTTGAATTAATACTTGACCTAAAGCACCGTGGTAAGGAAATGGATGCGAACCATTCGCAACTCCTCTTCGGTGTACGTGCCATCAAATTCGTGGTACGCCTCGATGATGTCGCCGGACTCACTGTCATCCGAAAAGTATTCCATGAGTTCCTCAATGGAATCCTCATCCAACATCTCCTTCAATATGTATTGAATGTTGATTTTGGTGCCCGCTTGTACAATGAGTTCCATGTCATGCATCAATTGCTCAATGCTGATCCCCTTGTTTTTTGACATGCTTTCCAAGTCTTGTCGCCTATCCGTGCCTTGAATAATGTACACCTTGGTGGCTGATCGCTGACCGCTACTGATGATGGCAAAGTCAGACATGCGCTCAATCCCGTTGGATTCCACATGGTTTTTGATGCAATTTATCAGGCTTGTGCCATAGCGCCGTGCTTTTGACTCTCCCACGCCTGCCATGGTTTTCAACTCATCCTCAGTGGTCGGGTAGGAGGTGGCCATGTCCTGCAAAGTGGCATCAGAAAACAAGGCATAGGGAGGGATGCCTTTTTGCTTTGCTATGGATTTGTTCTCTGCTTTGAGTAGGTCGTAGAGGACAGGGTCCAGGACGGACTCTTTGGACGCATCTGAACTGCTGGGGCTGTTGCCGCCAATCTCTTGGTGAGGTTTGGACTTGAAAGTGGCCTTGCCCTTCATGATACTCAAGCCTTCCTCTGCCAGGTGAAGCACGCCGTAGCGTTCAATGTCCTTAACAATGGCTCCTGAAAGGCTGAGTTGGCCAATCAAGTTCTCCCACTGAGCTAAACTGTGCTCGGTGCCCTTGCCCCATTGGTCAAGGTCTTGTGCGTCCATGGTATTGAGGATGGACGTCTCATTGCCAAGCAGCACATTGACCACTTGGATGGTGCGAAAGTTGCCCCTGCCTTCTTGAATGATCTCACAAATCAACTTAGCCTCTGTGGTTACATCCTGTAGGGGGTCATTGCGTTCGCAGTTGTCACATTGCCCACAGTTTTCCTCATGGTACGATTCCCCAAAATAGTGAAGCAAGAATTTCCTGCGACAGGCTGATGTGGATGCATAGCCCCTGGACTCAAGCAATAGCTGCCTGCCGACCTCTTGTTCAGCCACAGGTTTCCTGGACAGAAATTTGTCCATTTTCTCGATGTCCTCCTTTGCGTAGTAGGTGATGCAGATGCCTTCACCGCCATCTCTGCCAGCACGACCAGTCTCCTGGTAATAGCTTTCCAAGCTCTTGGGAATGTCGTGATGGACCACCAGACGAACATCAGGTTTGTCGATGCCCATCCCAAAAGCGATGGTTGCCACAATGATGTCGCAGTCCTCGTTGAGAAAAGCATCTTGGTGCTTGACACGCGTTTTGTTATCCAGACCAGCATGGTAGGGAAGGGCACTTAAGCCGTTGAGTTGCAGTACCTGAGCCACTGCCTCTACTTTCTTGCGACTCATGCAGTACACGATGGCAGACTTTCCTTTGTGGCCTAGCAGCAGTCGAACAATGTCTTTCTCAACCTGATCCTTTGGTTGAATGCCGTAGTAAAGGTTGCTTCGATTGAAGCTTGATGTGTAGGTTTCCGCATCAGAAATATCCAGGGTCTTCAGGATGTCTAATTTCACCTTGGGTGTGGCTGTAGCTGTCAAGGCAATGATGGGCTTGCGGCCAATGGCTTCAATGGATTTAACGATGTTTCGGTAATCCGGCCTGAAGTCATGGCCCCATTCGGAGATGCAATGCGCCTCATCGATGGCAAAAAAGGACACATTCAAGAGCTTAAGGAAATCGATGTTGTCCTGCTTTGCCAATGACTCTGGCGCCATGTATAGCAGCTTGGTGACACCGGAAGAAAGGTCTTGCCTCACCTCAACCATTTGCCTCTTATTCAGTGAAGAGTTCCAAACATGGGCAATGCCGTCCACTTTGCCAAAGTTGCGGATGGCATCCACCTGATTCTTCATCAAAGCAATCAAAGGTGAGACGACAACGGTGACCCCTTCCATTTGCAGGGCGGGTAACTGGAAGCAAAGTGACTTGCCACCACCTGTTGGCATCATGACAAAGACATCCTTGCCACTGAGAATAGACTCGATGGCAGGTCCTTGCTGTCCTTTGAAATCGGTAAACCCAAAAAACTGCTTCAGCAAGTTCTTGGTTTCTTGTATGCTATGAGATGACATCTGTTGAAATAGATATGGTTTCAAGATACAACAAGACTTACTTTTGTCAACCATGAAAAGTGACATGCCATTCCTTCAGCATCTAGCTGAGCTGCGTAAATACCTGGTTCGTGCGGTACTTGGTGTGCTTGTGGCTGCTGTGCTGGCCTTTGTTGGCAAGGAAATCTTGATTGACCAACTGCTTTTAGCCCCTAAATCGTCGGACTTCATCACCTACCAATGGTTCTGTGATTTGGCTGATTTGTGGGGCATGCCAAGCCTCTGTATCGAGGGATTGAGTATTGACTTACTGAACACAAAAATGGCTGGTCAGTTCAGCCTTCACATTTGGATTTCTTTGTTAGCTGGTGTGGTGCTGGCATTCCCTTGGATCCTGTACCAGATGTGGCGCTTCATCTCACCGGGGCTATCCAACAAAGAGCAGGGCTATTCTGTGCTATTTGTGACTGTGTCCTCTTTGCTACTATTTGCAGGCGCATTGTTTGGTTATTACCTGATTGTGCCATTGAGTTTGCGTTTCTTGGGGAACTATGTGTTGAGTGGGGAGATTCAAAACATCATTGAAACCGCTTCCTACTTGAACACGGTCATGAGTCTTATTCTGGCCACAGGTATCATGTTTGAGCTGCCCATTTTGGTCTTCTTTTTAAGCCGAATGGGCTTGACAACAGCGAAGGGAATGAAGACTTACAGGCGTCACGCATGGATTGGGATCTTGATGCTGTCAGCGGTGATCACGCCACCGGATGTTTTCAGTCAGATTCTGATATCCATTCCTGTCTTTCTCTTGTATGAAGTCAGTATCTTGGTCAGCAAATACGCCGCACCCAAGTCATGAGCCTCTCTGTCAACAACATCACTAAAGTCTACAAGCGACGCGCCGTCGTTGATGGGGTGAGTTTTAACGTGTCACAAGGGGAGATTGTGGGCCTTTTGGGGCCCAATGGCGCAGGAAAAACCACCTCTTTTTATGCCGTGGTTGGCATGGTGAAAGCCGACAAGGGAACGATCATCCTTGATGGTATGGATATCACACGAATGCCAATGCACCAAAGGGCAAAACACGGCATTGGCTACCTGGCTCAAGAGCCGTCCATTTTTCGTAAAATGACTGTTGAAGACAATGTTGCTGCAGTCTTTGAATGGCGCGGATTCAGCAAGGCAGACATCAAGGCAAAAACAGCGGTGCTTCTGGATGAGTTTGGTTTAAGCAAGCTGGCCAATCATCGGGGAGATTTGCTCTCAGGTGGTGAACGAAGACGGGCAGAAATCGCCCGATGTTTGGCTTCTGATCCACGATTCATCTTATTGGATGAGCCTTTTGCGGGGGTTGATCCCATTGCCGTAGAAGATATACAGAACATCGTTTCACGCCTTGTTGATCGCAACATTGGTGTCTTGATCACGGATCACAATGTGCAAGAAACCCTAGCCATCACAGACAGAACCTACTTGATGTTTGAAGGAAAAATTCTCAAGCACGGCAGCGCAGAGGAACTGGCGGCTGACCCTGTGGTTCGCAAGGTCTACTTAGGTCAGAATTTCAAGCTCAGGCCTGGTGGGCGGACCGCTTAAGTCGGTCATTGATTGCCTTGCCAAGACCCTTGTCTGGCGCTAACTCCACATGCACAGGTCCGGGTTTGCCATTGTCAACGGATCGCAGCAAATGAAACAAGGATTGAGCGCCTTCTCGGTCGTCACCGCCTTGGGTGAAGCTCAGTGAAGCATTGCTTTGAGGCAGCCAGCTGATGGCGTCATCTGTGGCTAGGTTCCAATCAATGGCCTGCCAATCACAGCCATGAGGGTGGGGGATTACCACCCTGCCGGGTGAGTAGTGGCTGGATAATTGCCCAGGGGCCTTTGGTTGGCTTGATGAGGTCTGACGCTTCAGCTTCATGTGCAGGCAGTCTTCAATGGCCTCTAAAGGCGTGCCGCCTAAGCGCAAGACCAGTGGCTGTACCTCAAGAAAAGACACAATCGTTGATTCGAGACCTACAGCACAAGGTCCACCGTCGATGATGCCATCAATGGCGCCACCCAATTGTTGCCTGACATGCGCTGCACTGGTGGGTGACACATAACCAAAAGGGTTTGCGCTTGGCGCTGCCAATGGGTAGTCCAGGGAACGGAGCAAGTCCAATGTCATGGGATGGTTAGGGATTCGCATGGCTACCGACTTCATGCCCGAGGTGACAATGTCTGGCACAGAATCAGCCTTAGGGAGCACCAAGGTTAAGGGGCCAGGCATGAAACGCTCAGCCAGTTGCATTGCCAATGGGGGCATGCCTGACTGGCTATAGGTGTCCATCATATCAAGGCTAGGTAGATGAAGAATGAGCGGGTCAAAAAACGGACGATTTTTCACAGAAAAAATTCGGGCAACAGCAACAGCATCTGTAGCATTTGCCGCCAGTCCGTAAACTGTTTCAGTGGGAATGGCCACCAATCCACCGCTGTCTAGGGTGCGTTTTGCCTGCTCAATGTCCATGCAGCAAACATACGCTTGGCCTCATGGATTGCCTACCCTTAACTCCAAGGCTTTGAGTCCCATGGCATTGCGACTGTCCAGGGTCATCATGCCCATCGCTTCATCATGCCTTGCGCCCCAGGATCTGAGGTAGACTATGACGGTGTAGCGGTTGTTGGTTTCCCAGTGATTGCCTTCTGACCATTGTGTTTTGTCAGCTGACCATTGACTTGATTCATCGGTTGATGAGCTGCTCTCGTCAGTGATCAGATACTCTAAATAACCTTGCTTGACCATGATGCGTCCCCGGTAAGCCTGCTCGATCTCATCGTAGAGTAATTGATTGTCAAGGTGTGGTTGGTAGCCATTGAAATCCCCCAACACATGCAGTTGTCGATGCCCTTTGCCTTCATTGTCTTTGAGGAAAAGATCCATCCACAAGTAATCTGCTTCAATGCCCTCATCATCAGATCCTTGCTTTCTAGGGACAAACACGCCTTGGCCATCTTGTTGATGGGTTGGGTACAGGATGCCGCGAGCAATTTCCTCGTCAACAAAGGCCACCCAGCGTTCATTGAGTTCATAGCGAGAAACGCGCAGGCTAGGCACAGGGAGGTTTTTGTTGTCGACATAGCGAAAATGGTTGCCGCCAGGGAAGCAATTGCTGCCATCATCATGGTCAAAGTCCATCACTCCATTGCGCAAAAACCGTGGCGCTAGCTGTTTGGTGCTTCGCCAATTTCTGTTCTGTATGATGGACAAGGCCACATCCTTGAAAGGGTTGAGCACGGAGATGTCGCGCATGTCAACGACCATATCAATTTCTTGATGGCTCTGCCTCAGTCCCATCAGGCTTGTGCGATGGATGCCTCCGGAGAGCTGTGTTTTCTGATTCACAAACACCGCTGGAAGTTTCAACAAGGTGTCCATTTGGCTTTCACCAAAAATAATCAAGTAGTAATTGCCTGAAACCCTAGGCATGCAATCACTGTGGGGCAGGATGGTGCTCATGTGGCTGTAAGGCTGGTAGGTGTTGAATGACAGGATGCCATCAGGTAATTGCGACTCCATGAACCCCTCAATCGCCTCTGAGTGGTTCAGGCCGCTAGGTTGCCAGTCGCGGTTGCAATGCTGCCAGGTGTAATTGAATGGGGTCGTGCTTTGGTAGAAATCATCAAAAGCCAAACGGAGGCTGCCAGTTTCACCCAAGGGAACCACCGTCAAACTTTGTGGGTCACCAAGCACATGCCATTGCACGGAATGGATGCCTTCAGCCACTAGCCAATCCGGTTCAAATTGGGCATAAGCCAAGGCTGGCGAAAATATCAGGGATAGTGTGAATAACTTTAAGTTGCTCATGGGATGTAAAGTTGATAAAAACTTCGTCCCTAGCTCTTATGTATTGTAACTTTGCGGCAAAATTTTTCACCCTAAAACTTGGGACATGTTTAAGACACACGTAGTGCAGAAAGGAATGACCCTTCCCATCATGGGGAGTCCTTCAGATCTAGTGGGTACACTGGAAAGCACGACCACCTTTGCAATTACGCCAGATAGTTACCTTGGTTTAGTGCCAAAGCTTGCCGTGAAAGAAGGGGATAAAGTCCTCGCTGGAGACAGCATTCTCTTTCACAAAAAGGATGATAGAATTCGCATCACTTCACCGGTAAGTGGCGTGGTGACATCCATTGTTCGCGGTGCAAAGCGTCGCCTTGAGCACGTACTTATCGAAGCGGATGCTGTCCAAGCCTACGCCAGCTTCCCTAAAGGTCATCCCGCCAATCGCGATGAAGCCATTGAGCGCTTGACAGCGTCTGGCCTGTGGACCATGCTTGAGATGCGTCCTTATGGCATCATTGCCAACCCGAACGATCAACCCAAGGCGGTATTCATTAACGCCATGGCCACCGCGCCATTTGCTCCTGAGGCATCCATCACCCTCAAGGGTCGTGAAATGGATTTTCAGTCAGGTCTCAAGGCGTTGAGCTTGCTAGCTTCAAAAACGGTGCTTTCCATCGCAGAGGACGAGTCGTCCACTGTGCTTGTTGGTGCTGAAAATGTTGAGATCCACCGCTTTCAAGGCCAGCACCCTGCCGGCAACACATCGGTGCACATTGCTCATGTTTCCCCCCTGAATAAGGGTGAGGTTGTGTGGGCTATTGATGCGCAAGACGTGGCCATTTTGGGTCAGTTTTTCCGTTTAGGAGAAGTTCGCCTAGAGCGCGTGATCACCATGGGTGGCACAGGGTTTGTTGACCCATCTTACGTGAAAGCTATGCCATGCATGCAATTGACTTCAGCCATGGATGAGGCTTTGAGAGTGGACCGCACCTACCGCGTGATTTCCGGCTCTGTATTGACAGGCCAGGCAGTCGGTAAGGATGGTTTCCTTTCCTACAATGCTAACCAAATCACGGCCATCCCTGAAGGTGAGGGCACAGAGTTTTTTGGCTGGGTATTGCCCAACATCAGGAAGTTCTCTAAAAACCGAACCTTCCTTTCTTGGATGTTTCCTCATCGCAAGTATGACTTAAGCACCAAGATGAATGGTGAAGACAGGAATTTTGTCATGACGGGTGAATACGGTCGCGTATTCCCTTTTGACATCCTTCCAAATCAATTACTCAAGGCCATGTGGGCCAATGACCTAGAGAGCATGGAAGCTCTCGGTGCTTATGAAGTGGTTGAAGAAGATTTTGCCTTGTGCGAGGTGATATGTACCTCCAAGCAACCTTTGCAGTCTTTGGTGCGTAGCGCCTTGGATATGCTTCATGCAGAAATGAACTAATCACGGACTCTGGATATGAAATTTTTACAAAACATCTTTGACGCTACCCGACCTGCTGTCACTGATGGCAAGTTCAAAGCACTGATGCCAATGCATAATGCTTTGGAAACCATGATGTTTGTTCCGGATCACAACACCCACAATGGATCCCATGTGCGCGATTCCATTGATCTCAAGCGCACCATGGTGACAGTGATTTTTGCTTTGATGCCAGCCCTGCTTTTTGGCTTATTCAATGCAGGCTACCAGCATTACAAGGCTTTAGGCTTGTTGGTGGACGGTGACTTGATTTCGCAGTTCTTAACCCTTGACAATGCCTTGTTTGGCGCATGGCGACTTGTTCCCATGATTCTGGTAACCTACGCTGCTGGCCTAGGTGTTGAGATGGTATTTGCCTTCAAGAACAAGCATGCCGTTGCAGAAGGTTTCTTGGTATCTGGAATATTGATTCCCTTGATCATGCCATTGGACATGCCATTATGGATGGTCGCGGTGTCAACTATTTTTGCTGTGTTGATTGCGAAGGAAGTTTTTGGTGGAACAGGCATGAACATTTTGAACATTGCGCTAACTGCTCGAGCCTTTGCCTTTTTTGCTTACCCTAGTGTCATCTCTGGTGACAAGGCCTGGGTCAATACCACGACCGAGGCTGGCCAGTCTGTCGTTGATGGCTACTCTGGCGCCACTGCCTTGGGCGAGATGGCAGCCACAGGAAGCAGTTCATACTCTGCCTGGGATGCCTTCATTGGCATCATGCCTGGATCCTTTGGTGAGACATCGGTGGTGATGATTCTGTTGGGTGCCGTGTTGCTTATTGTCACACGCATTGCTTCCTGGAAAATCATGTTGTCTGCCGTCATGGGTGCCCTGTTGATGGGATGGATTTTTAATGGGGTGGCATCGTACATGATTTCACCAGAACAACAAGTCTTCATGGCCATGCCATTTTATGAGCACTTGCTGTATGGTGGTTTTGCCTTTGGTATCGTGTTCATGGCCACAGACCCCGTTTCATCTGCTCACACCGAGCGTGGCAAATGGATCTTTGGATTCTTGGTTGGCATGTTGAGCATCATCATTCGCGTCTTCAACCCAGCCTACCCAGAAGGCGTGATGCTTGCCATTCTGTTCATGAATGTCATGGCCCCTTTGATTGACCACTATGTGGTTGCCGCAAACATCAGCCGTCGTCAAAAACGATCAACCGTTAAAGCCTCGTAACATGGACGTCAACAGCAACCGTTATACTTACCTATTCTCCATCATCATGGTGGTGATCGTGGCCGTACTGCTTTCAGTCGCAGCTACCGTGCTCAAACCTTTCCAAGATGCCAATATGGTTTTGGAGAAAAAGTCCAACATCTTAGCATCCATTGGCTTGGTTTCTGAGAACCCTGATTCCCTTTTCAATATTGTCATCACTGAGCAATTGGTGATCAATGGCGGCGAAGTCATTGAATCAGAGGTTTCAGCCTTTGACTTGGACATGGCAAAAGCTGTTAAGATGGCTTCTGACAAACGCTCAGTGCCTTTGTTTGTCGCTACCCACCAGGAGGACACTTATTACATCTTACCGGTACGTGGCAAGGGCCTTTGGGGTCCCATCTGGGGCTTCATCAGCTTGCAATCGGATGCCAACACCATTTACGGTGCCTCCTTTAGCCATGAAAAGGAAACACCTGGATTGGGTGCGGAGATCTCAACAGCAATTTTTCAGGATCAGTTCCCCGGGAAAATAATTTTTTCTGACAGCTATGATGGCATTGAAGTCCGCAAGGGCGACGCAAGGACCAACCAGCAAGTGGATGGCATATCTGGCGGAACCATCACCTCAGTTGGGGTTCAATACATGTTGGAAGACTGCTTGATCCCCTACAAAGCTTACCTGTTGAAACAGGTGGCTGAATCTACCGTGGAAACCCACATTGAAACCCTCGCTGACAGCAGCAACACAAATCATGAGTAAGGCAATGGAAAAAACCGCACGCGAGCCCCTGTTCTCTAAGAAGAATCGCAGGCTCCTTATCGATCCCATGAATGAAAATAACCCCATCACGGTTCAGGTTTTGGGTATTTGTTCAGCGTTGGCGATCACAGTGAAAATGAAGCCAGCATTGGTCATGGGTATCTCCGTGATTGTGGTGATGGCAGCAGCCAATGTGTTGACCTCATTGCTCAGAAACTTGATTCCCAATCGCATCCGAATCATTGTACAGCTTGTTGTGGTTGCCTTGTTGGTTATCCTCGTTGACCAAGTGCTCAAGGCCTTTGTCTACGATGTAAGCAAGGAATTGTCTGTGTTTGTTGGTTTGATCATCACCAATTGCATCATCATGGGTCGCATTGAGGCCTTTTCCCTCGGGAATGCGCCTTGGAAGGCCTTCCTTGATGGGGTCGGTAATGGTGTTGCCTATGCAGGCATCTTGTTGTTGGTGGCTTTCTTCCGCGAGCTGCTTGGCAATGGTACCCTCTTTGATTACCCTATCATGGCTCAGCTTGGGGTCTATGACATGGGCTACACCAACAATGGCATGATGCTATTGCCGCCAATGGCTCTCATCGTCGTGGCCATTGTGATTTGGATACAGCGTGCAAAGACGCCTTCATTGATTGAAAAGGACTAAGACTGATTACCATGCAAGAACTCATCAACATCTTTGTCAAAAGCATCTTCGTAGAGAATATGATTTTCGCCTATTTCTTAGGCATGTGCTCGTATTTGGCCGTTTCTAAAACGGTGAAAACAGGTGTCGGCCTTGGATTGGCTGTGACCTTTGTCCTTACAATCACCCTGCCGGTGAACTACCTGCTTGAGAACTATGTACTCAAGGAAGGGGCTTTATCGTGGCTAGACCCTGAGTTTGCTGAGGTGGATTTGAGCTTTTTGAGCTTCATCATGTTCATCGCTGTCATTGCTTCCATGGTTCAGCTCGTGGAGATGGTGGTTGAGAAATTTGCCCCTGCCTTGTATTCAGCTTTAGGCATATTCCTGCCCTTGATCGCTGTGAATTGTTCCATCTTGGGCGGTTCACTCTTCATGCAGGAGCGCGCCTACACATCCATCACCCAAGCAACCGTATTTGGCTTTGGTTCAGGCATTGGATGGTTGCTAGCCGTTGTGGCCATTGCCGCCATTCGCGAGCGCCTCAAGTACTCTCATGTGCCAGGCCCTTTGCGTGGTTTAGGGATCACTTTCATCATCACGGGACTCATGGGCATGGCCTTCATGAGCTTTATGGGAATCAAACTTTAACAGCTAAGCTCAGTAAGCATGACTTTCTTCGCATTATCTACCATTATCATCATCAGTATCGCCGTCTTTTTGGCGGTGATTCTTGCCTTGGTGACCATTCTTCTCCAGGCCAAGGCACGTTTGATGCCTTCTGGACCGGTAACCCTTGACATCAATGGTGATGCCATTGAGATTGAATCGGGCAGCACGGTACTTAACACCTTGAATAGCCAGAAAGTTTTCTTGCCATCAGCCTGTGGCGGTGGTGGAACCTGTGGCATGTGCAAATGCCAGGTGACTGATGGTGGAGGGGCTATCCTTCCTACAGAGGTTGGGTATTTCAACCGCAAGGAAATTGCTGACAATTGGCGTCTGGCATGTCAGGTGAAGATCAAAAATGACATGAAAATCGTTGTGCCTGCTGAGGTGTTTGGCATCAAGAAGTGGGAATGTGAAGTGGTGTCCAACTACAATGTGGCATCCTTCATCAAGGAATTTGTGGTTCGATTACCTGAGGGTGAGTCCTTGGATTTTGAAGCCGGCGGGTACATTCAGATTGACGTGCCAGAAACAACGATTGATTTCAAGAACATTGATGTCACAGCGCATCCAAAATTGGGCAAAAAGCCCGATGAGTTCCAGGCAGAGTGGGACAAGTTTGGCCTCTGGGATTTAACGATGAAAAACGATGAGCCGATCTACCGCGCATACTCCATGGCCAATCACCCAGCAGAAGGCAACATTGTGATACTCAATATCCGCATTGCTACGCCGCCATGGGATCGTGAGAAAAGTGGATGGATGGATGTGAATCCGGGCATTTGTTCTTCTTTTGTGTTCGACCAAAAGGCTGGCGATAAAGTGACCATTTCCGGTCCTTATGGTGACTTTTTCATCAAAGAGTCCGAAGCAGAGATGATTTACATTGGCGGTGGTGCAGGCATGGCACCCATGCGATCTCACTTGTTCCACCTCTTTCACACCCTGAAGTCTGGCCGCAAGGTGAGCTATTGGTATGGTGGCCGTTCACGCCGTGAGCTCTTCTACATTGATGATTTCAAAAAGATTGAAGAGGAGTTCCCTAATTTCACATTCAACATGGTGCTTTCTGAGCCCATGGAAGAGGACAACTGGCAAGTCAAGGCCGGCATAGGTCAAACTGGTGATGGTTTCAAGGGCTTTGTGCACCAAGCTCTGATTGACAACTACCTCAATGACCATGATGCACCAGAGGACATTGAGTTTTACTTCTGTGGACCACCCATGATGAATGCTGCTGTCTTGAAGATGGTTGATGACTTTGGCGTGCCATCGGAAAACGTCGCTTGGGATGATTTTGGGGGCTAAAACAAGGCAAAAGGACACATTATTGCGTCTTTTTTCTGCTTGTATAGCAATTTCAATCTTGACACTGTTGGCGTCATGCCAGCGAAATGCATTGCCGACCCATGTGAAAGGGACAGCGCAGGGCAGCACCTTCAATATGACCATTTATGGCCTTGATGATGACAGCCTTACCTACAGGATTGGTACCTGGCTGAGTAACTACAACCAACTAGCTTCTGCATGGGACAGTCAATCGACCTTGTCTCGCTTGAATGCCGGTGACTCCGTGTATGTAGCTCAAGATTTTGTTGAGTTGGCACAAATTTCCCGCATGGTCTACAGCCTCTCCAATGGCTACATGTCACCCACCTTGAACCCCCTCATCGAGGCATGGGGCTTTGGGTCTGAATTGGGCTATTTGAACTTATCTGACAGTCTGGTTGTTAAGCAATTGATGCGCCAAGTGAATGACGCAAGATTCTGGTGTCCTGAAAAGCCTGGTATGTGGGCCTGGCCAGCTGGGATGTCCTTGACATTCACGGCAGTGGCTCAAGGTCATTCGGTGGATTTGATCTCCGAGCGATTGATGGCGATGGGTGCTACGGCAGCCATCGTTGAAATCGGGGGTGAGGTGCGTTGCTTTGGTCGCAAGCCCAATGGCAAAGATTTCAAAGTAGGCATTGAAAAGCCCTTGGAACAGAAAAGCAAGGATTTGCAGGAAATCATTCCTTTGCGTGACCGCGCATTGGCCACCTCAGGTGACTACAGAAATGTGAAGAAAGATGCGGTGACAGGCGAGAGGTATGCACACACAATCGATGCATTCACGGGTTGGCCAGCAAGATCCAACATGTTGAGTGCTACATTGATTGGTCCGACATGTGCTGAAGCTGATGGCATGGCAACGGCAGCCATGGCCATGGGTTTTGATGCCACCGTTGCATGGATGTCTGCTCACCCCTTGTGGGACGCCTACCTCATCCATGTTCGTGACGATGGGACCCTGGCCACTTGGTCTTCCTATTGATCGTTTATTGTCATAAGAATTAGGCAAGGACCAAGTTAGTTTCGTGCCATGATTATTGCTTGGCGTGAGAGAATTAAACGGCTATTTGCTAACCATCCAAGGTTGTGTAGGGGACTGTAACAAGCCAAGGCTGCACGATTCGTTGAGGGGTTGTTCAGATTCACTAACTTGAGTGCATGTTCAAGCATGCCCTGATTTGCCTTGGTGCTATTGCCCTGTTGTCCCTGTCCTGCCAGCGGACCATTATCCCCGTGGATAGCTTGCCAGTTGATAGCACGATCACAGCAATTGAACAAAGCAATTACATCACCCGGTTGCACGTCATTTTACTCAACCGAAAGCCCAGCCAGTCTGAGATTGAATTGACCTTGTCTCAGTTACAGATTGACCCTTACGATGTAACCCTACGATCTGCCATTGTTGCCAACCTTCAAGCACAGCCAGAAGCCACCTTTGTGCTTTTCCAAGGTCTTTGCAACAGGTATTTGGATGGGGCAGACACAGCGGGTATCAGACAAGATAGAGATTATTACCAAGGCCGAGCTGACAACGCTAATAACCAGTCAAGCCAGACTTATTACCAAGGCTTGGCTGATCGCATGTCAGAATTGTACATGGTGCCATTCTGGCTAGGGTGGGGGACGGCCAGCTACGATGATGTGCAACAAATCATTGTGGATAACAGTATTTACGATGAGATCAACATGGGAACTGAGAATTTTTGTGTGAGCTTGTTTCAAAACTACTTTTTACGCTACCCTACCTTGGTGGAGCTGGTTGAAGCAAAAACCATGGTCAACGGCAAGGCCGGGATGCTGTTTGGCATCAATGGCGATAGCAAATCTGATTTGCTTGACATCTTTTTTTCGCAAAACGAATACCGACAAGGTGTAATTCAAGGCATGTTTCAGCAATACTTGCTTCGAAACCCTAACCTCTATGAGGCCAATCAGGCCATGCATCAATTGGTCAATGGTCTGACCTTCTTGCAGTTGCAAAACCAACTACTATCCAGCCATGACTACATCAAAGCTTAGTGCCATTGTCTTGATGGCAAGCATGACACTGCTGTCGTGCAATCGGAATGACATCTATGACTTGGGGACTATCAAGGTCATGGCAGATGGGGAGAAGGTGAGCCTAAAAAGCGATTTGCAATTCATGACGATGGCCTACAGAGACCTGTACGGGGTTGATGTGCCGCCAGACGCTTTGGATTTGATGCGTGTAGCGTACATCAGCTTTGGCGACAAGGCCCTGGTTATTGATGAAATTGTGCAGGCTCTGTTGTTGAGTAGTGATTTAACCTTGATTTCAAACCAGGACTTGCGTGCAGACATAGCAAGCTTTGTGCAATCCTCTTATGCAACGTTTTTACTGCGTGAACCCAGTGCCTTTGAACAAGTGTATTGGGTCAACCAAATCCAGGACAAGACAGATTTAACAGTGCGGGACATCTATTATGTTTTCATGACTTGCGAGGAATATAGGTACTATTGATATGGATCGAAGGAATTTCATCAAACGCGCAACCGCTGCCACAGCAGGCATGGTGTTGCCAACAATTTTGCCCAGCGGTCGGCTTTTTGCTGCCACGGGATCTCGCAAGGTCAACCATGTGGTCTTTTGTCTATTTGCTGGTGGTGTTAGAAGCTTATAGAGTATCTGGCAAAACGATGGCAATTTGATGCCAGCCATGCTCAATGGCAATTCGTCGATCAGTTCAGATATTTCCGGTAGCATTGATGCCATGCCATCGAGTCCATTGAGTTCACCTTTGCAAACGCAGGGCACGTTGTTCACCTCATTCAAATACGATCAGGGACCAACCGGCCACTTCAATGGCCATGTTGCCGCATTGACGGGCCAACACACAACCAATGCGCTCAGCTTGCGCAACCGCTTTCCTTTGCCAACAATCTTTGAATTGTACCGCAAGCACAACAGTCCTCAAATGGCGGCAAAAAATGCTTGGTGGATATCTAAAAGCAATGTGCTATACCCATCCTTGAACTACAGTGCACATCCCAATTATGGCGCCAGCTTTGGAGCCAATCACATTGCGCCCAACAGTTTTTTTAAGTACGCGATTTCCAACAGCCTTCAACATGACATCGATTTCACTGCCACCAAGGCTGAGGATGTTGAAAACCTGAAGGCCTACCTCAACAGCAACTTCAACAGCACCGTGACATTGAATGATGGCATTCGCAATTCACCAGCCCATCGTGATGAGATCACGGCTTGGATGAAGACGGTACAACAGCAGGTGACAGGCGGGCTCACTGGCAATCCATGGGGGATTACTTCAGGCATGAACAGCGATCAGAAAAACCTCTACTTTGCTGAAGAGCTAATCAAGGAATTTAAACCAGAATTGACGGTGGTAAACCTCACCGGGGTGGACACGGCACACAGCAATTTCTCGGGCTATTGCAATGCCCTTCATCGTGCTGATTATGGCGTGTCGCATTTATGGGACACCATTCAAAACACCCCTGGCATGGCCAATGACACCGTGATGATTGTGATGCCTGAGATTGGGAGAAACTTGGTTGACAACAATATTTTAGATGCCAATGGGCGACCAGCATTGGATCACACCAGTGGTGACCCAATGTGCAGAGACATCTTCTGTCTGGTGGCTGGACCTAGCCAAGTGATTGCACAGAACAAGGTGGTCAATAGCCCCGGCGGTCGTTCGGTGGATGTGGTTCCAACCATTGCCAATTTGCTGGGTTTCGATTTGGACATTCCAATTGCTCTCCCAGGATCAGTCCTTCAAGAAGCCTTCCAATGAGACAACTGATTCCCTTTATCGCCTTGGTGTTGTTGGCTTCTTGCAAAAAAGACAACCCCTTCACACCGGTTGATGACAAC
>Ga0308018_10000238_pt1 | contig 29725 bp, 26 predicted proteins | sample Neamet282_FD_203130 | JGI IMG/M metagenome (GOLD analysis project Ga0308018, IMG submission 203130) | Marine microbial communities from water near the shore, Antarctic Ocean - #282 | ecosystem: Environmental > Aquatic > Marine > Unclassified | place: Southern Ocean | collected 2014-10-01
TGACGTCGACTTTGACTACGCCCTGAAGCTGCTGCTGCTTCCGCGTTCCGTAGGCGTCGATCCCGCGACAGGGAATGAGATCGTCTCGGGCATCGGACGCTTCGGTCCCTTTGTGAGGAGCGGAAAAGTATTCGCAAGCCTGGCAACGACCGAAGAACTCTGGACCGTGACCGTGGAAGAGGCGGTTGAGCTCGTAAAGGGGAAGCTTCCGCTCAAGGAGTTGGGCCCGCACCCGGAGACTGGCGATGATGTGGTCGTGAAGCCCGGTCGGTTCGGGCCCTATGTGACGGACGGCAACGTCAACGCCACCCTCCCGAAAGGGACGGAGCCCGAAACGGTCGACATGGTGATGGCCGTTGAGCTGCTCGCCGAGAAGGCCAAGCGCGGTGGTGGGAGAGGCCGCAAGGGCGCGAAGAAGAAGGCCGCACCAAAGCGAAAACCAGCCAAGAAGAAAACTGCCGCGAAGAAGAAGGCCGTCCCGCGAAAGAAGGCTGCTCCGCGAAAGAAGGCTGCTCCAAAGAAAAAAGCCGCGACGGAAGCCGACGAGTGAGCGACGTCACTGTGGTCGGCGGGGGACTCGCCGGCTGCGAGGCGGCGCTGCAGTTGGCGGGGACGGGGCATTCGGTGCGCCTGGTTGAGATGCGCCCTGAAGGGGGCACTGAGGCCCACCAGTCCGACCGGTTGGGTGAGCTGGTGTGCACCAACTCGTTCAAGAGCGAGGCGCCGGAGAACGCACACGGACAGCTCAAGCGTGAGATGCGATCGCTGGGCTCTGTTCTGCTTCGCTCCGCTGATGCCACCAAGGTGGCTGCCGGCTCCGCTCTCGCAGTGGACCGCCAACTGTTCGCGGCAGCGATGACGGACGCGGTGGAGTCGGAACCAGCGATTGAGATCGTCAGGGAGGAGTGTTCTGTGATTCCCGATGGGCCGACGATCATCGCTACCGGCCCGCTTACCTCCGGCGCGCTCTACAAGTCGATCGAATCGGCGCTCGGCGATGGCGGACTGGCTTTCTTCGATGCGATCGCGCCCATCGTGCATCGGGACAGCCTCGATGATTCGATCGTCTTTGCGGCCGGCCGGTTTGATGAAGATGCAGATTACCTGAATTGCCCGATGGATCAGCCCGAGTACGAGGCCTTCATCGTTGCGTTGAACGCGGGGGAGGCCCACGCCGGTCATGACTGGGATGCCGTTCCATACTTTGAAGCCTGTCTCCCGATCGAGGTGAGTAGTTCGCGCGGAGCCGAGACGCTCCGCTTCGGGCCCATGAAGCCGATCGGGCTGACGGACCCCCGAACCGGCGACCGGCCGTGGGCGGTTGTGCAGCTCCGCCGAGAAGACCGGGCCGGGCAGATGTGGAACATGGTCGGTTTCCAGACCCGCCTTCGCACCGGAGAGCAGCGTCGCATCTTCTCCATGATCCCGGGGTTGGCCGAGGCTGAATTTCTCCGGTGGGGTTCGATCCACCGGAACAGCTATCTGAACTTTCCGGAACGCCTCACTGAGTACGGTGCACTCCGCGACCGTCCCGACGTCGTGTTCGCCGGGCAGCTGACGGGTGTCGAGGGATACACGGAGTCCGCCGCCAGTGGGATACTGGCCGGTTTGAATATGAACCGGCTGTTGTCTGGGGAAGATCCTGTTGTTCCGCCGCCGACCACGATGATGGGTGGGCTCTACAGGTATCTGCGAGATGCCGCACCCGGCCGCTTCCAGCCGATGAATTCGAACTGGGGCCTAGTCGATCCGCTACCGCGCCGGGTCAAGAACAAGAAAGAGAAACGGGTCGTGCTCGCGAAGCGTGCTCAGGAGGACTTTTTGGCCTGGATGAGCGCCAACGGTTTCGAGGTGGCCGACGACGCACCTGCCTATCCCCCGGTGCCCGTGACCGAGCCCGCAGCCATAGACGCGGAGCCGGCGCCCGCCGGCTGATCGTGACCCCTCGTCGCCCTGAGGTCTCGGAGTTCCTCCGTCATCTCGCCGACGAGCGTCAGCTCGCCGAGAACACGACAAAGGCCTACGCCCGCGACCTGAGCGAACTCGAGGCGTTCCTCAGCGACTACCTCGGGCGAGAGGGCTGGAGCTGGGACGATCCTGAGATCGATCGACTGGCGCTTCGTGCGTTTCTGGGATGGTGTGGCCGGAAGGGATGGGCCAAGCGCACGACCGCGCGAAAACTTGCGACGGCGCGCACCTTTTTCGCCTTCCTTCATCTAGAGGAGCGGATACCGGTGAATCCGGGTCGCACGGTGCGGGCTCCCAAACTCGAGAAGAGGTTACCCGGCCACCTGACGAGCGGAGATATAGCAACCGTCTTCGACTTCGCCGAGGCGGGGGCGGCTGAAAACACACTCGCAGGGACGCGTACGCTTCTCATACTTGAGATGGCGTACGGAAGTGGGCTGAGACTTTCAGAGATCTACGACATCGACGAGGGCTCGATCGATCGAAAGTCGGGGCAAGTACGTGTCATGGGGAAGGGGTCTAAGGAGCGAATCGTCCCCGTGACGAGTTCGGCGCTTCGAGCACTGGACCGGTACGAGAATCGCCGCGGAGAGGTCATTGCTTCCGATGAGACGGCGCTGCTCGTGAACGCGAAGGGCGGTCGACTGTCTCGCAGGTCCATTCAGACCGCGGTCCGCAGCTGCCTCGAGAAGTCTGCGGGCGCGAGTGGCCTCTCCACGCATTCGTTGAGGCACAGCTTTGCGACCCATCTCATGGAGGCCGGTGCGGACCTGCTCGCGGTTAAGGAGCTTCTCGGGCACGTATCCCTTTCCACCACGCAGATTTACACGCACACGAGCAAGGAGCGCCTTCTTCGGGTATACAAGGACGCCCATCCGCGCTCCGACTGACGAATCCAGACCATCAGTCGGAGATTGTTGCGACCACCTGCCAGATCGGCAGAATTCTCGTTAGATTCGTAGCCCCGCACTTGCTGATATTCGTCGAACACGCCGTGGATGCCCCGCTGGGGCGATCTGGCCCTCTTCGACGCTGAAACGAGAGACGTTCCGCTGATGAGTCTGCCCGAAGTTCGTGCCACCACCGTACTCGCCGTTCGAAAGGACGGAGCAGTTGCCATGGGAGGCGACGGCCAGGTCACGATGGGAGATACCGTTGTGAAGAATACCGCCCGAAAGGTGCGCGTCCTCATGGACGGTCGCATCATCGCGGGCTTCGCTGGCGCGGTCGCTGATGCGTTTACCCTGTTCGAGAAGCTTGAGGAGAAGCTGGAGCGTTATCCGGCAAACATGCCGAAGGCCGTGGTCGAGCTGGCCAAGGATTGGCGCATGGACCGCTATCTCCGTCGACTCGATGCGCTCCTGGCGGTTGCCGACTCCGACCACCTCTTCCTCGTGTCTGGAAACGGTGACGTCATCGAGCCCGATGACGATGTGATCGCGATCGGCTCGGGGGGTTCGTATGCCCTCGCCGCAGCGAGAGCATTGATGGAGCATTCGGAACTCGCCGCACCTCTGATCGTGCGAAACGCACTCGAGATCGCTGGAGATATCTGTATCTACACCAACCGTGACATCGTCGTCCTGGAACTGGGCGCGGATGAGGGAGACGAGGGATGACGACCGACGCCCTAGAGCGTAGCGAGGAATCCCCACCGGTGACGCCCCAAGGTGCCGAAGAAGAGGTGCCGTGGCTCGATGAGTTGACCCCCCGACAGATTGTCGGAGAGCTCGACAAGTACATCGTGGGACAGGCCGACGCGAAGAAGGCGGTTGCGATCGTGCTCCGCAATCGCTGGCGGCGTCAGCGCGTCGAGGAAGAGATGCGCGACGAGATTGCACCCAATAACCTGATCCTTATCGGACCGACCGGCGTCGGAAAGACTGAGATCGCCCGTCGTCTGGCCCGTCTTGCGGGTGCTCCATTCCTCAAGGTGGAAGCGTCGAAGTTCACGGAAGTCGGATATGTCGGCCGAGACGTCGAGTCCATGATTCGTGACCTCGTCGACATCTCCATCAATCTTGTTCGAGCCGATCGGGAGTACGAGGTGCAGGGAACCGCTGAGGATCGCACGCACGAGAAGTTGCTCGATCTGCTTCTCCCCGCTGCGAATCCGGAACCGGTGCAACAGGAAGGGGAGGGCGTCAGTGTTTTCGTGGCGGGGCCGCAGGGAGTCGAGGCCCAGGATCCTGAGGGGGTCGAGGAGCGTCGCGCCCGGACTCGGGAGAAGCTCAGTAAGCTCCTGAAGGACGGGAAGTTGGAAGAGCGAGAGGTCGAAATTGAAGTCACGCAGTCGACATCCATCGATGGCATGATGATTCCGATGGGTGGCGGTGAAGGAATGGACCACAACTTCACCGAGATGCTTCAGGACCTGCTCCCGAAGAAAAAGAAGCGCCGGACAGTGTCGGTTGCGGAGGCCCGTCGCATCCTCATGCAGGATGAGCTGGACAAGCTCGTCGACATGGATGAGGTGGTGAGTGACGCGCTGTACCGTGCGGAGGAAATGGGCATCATCTTCCTCGACGAGATCGACAAGGTCGCGGGGACGCGGGGCGGCCAGGGGCCGGACGTAAGTCGTGAGGGGGTGCAGCGCGATCTGCTTCCGATCGTCGAAGGTTCGACGGTCACCACGAAATACGGACTGGTTCGGACCGACCACATCCTCTTCATCGCGGCTGGGGCGTTCCACGTCTCCAAGCCGTCAGACCTGATCCCGGAACTACAGGGTCGATTCCCGATTCGTGTCGAGTTGCAGACGCTCGGTGAGGCTGAGTTCATCAGGATTTTGACCGAGCCGAAGAATGCGTTGATCGATCAGTACAAGGCACTTATAGAGACCGAAGGCGCCTCGATCGAGTTCTTGGAGGAAGGAGTCGAGGAGATCGCGCGGGTCGCAATGGAACTGAACGATCGCATGGAGAACATCGGTGCCCGGCGGCTCCGGACCGTCCTGACCACCGTACTTGAAGACGTCATGTTCGAACTGCCGGAGACCTCAGCGGACGGAGTCCTTGTCGACCGCACTTTTGTCCAAGATCGCCTGAAGGGCGTGGCCGAAGATGAGGATCTCAGCCGCTACATCCTTTAGGCGGCTGAGCGGACTGGTTCGATATCACCATCTTTTCATCCAATAACACTACCCTAGACCGACGGGAGCGCGCCGCATGAGCGACGTCCTCAAGAACACCCCGCTGAATGACCAGCACGTTGCCCTCGGCGGCAAGATGGTCCCCTTCGCTGGCTACTCGATGCCGGTTCAGTACCCCTCCGGTATCACGGCCGAGCACCACGCCGTTCGTACTGCATGCGGCTTGTTCGACGTGTCCCATATGGGCGAGTTCATGGTCCGCGGCCCTGGTGCACTTGATCTGGTCCAGAGGATCTCAGTGAACGATGCGGCGACCATCGAGATCGGGCAGGCGCAGTACAGCGCCATGTGCCTGGAGTCGGGGTGCGTCATCGATGACCTCATCATTTACCGATTCGAAGATCGGTACATGCTGGTGGTCAACGCGTCGAACATGGAGAAGGATTGGGCCTGGGTGCAGCGACACGCGACCGATTTCGAAGTCGATGTCGAGGATGTTTCTGATCAGACCGCATTGTTGGCCTTGCAGGGACCCAACGCCCGGGAAATCCTTCGCCCCCTGGCGGATCTCGATGTCGACACCGTGAAGTACTATCGCTTCCGCGAAGGCACCGTGGCTGATGTACCCGCGGTGATCTCGGGGACCGGGTACACCGGCGAAGATGGCTTTGAGCTCTATGTGCCGGCGGATCGAGCCGCTGAACTATGGGCTACGCTTCTCGCCGCCGGCTCTGAGCAAGGGCTGATCCCGGCCGGACTGGGGTCACGTGACTCGCTTCGCCTCGAAGTCGGGTACGCGCTATACGGCAATGACCTCGACGAGGAACACACGACACTCGAGTCGGGACTGGGCTGGGTCACGAAGCTCGACAAAGGCGACTTTGTGGGACGAGAGGCTCTCGCTGCGCAGAAGGCATCGGGTGTGACAAGGCGACTCGTCGGGTTGCGCTTGACGGAGAAGGGATTTCCCCGCCCGGGCTACTCCGTGGTCTCTGAAGGAGCTGTCGTCGGGAACGTGACCAGCGGTACGGTCAGTCCGACACTCGGTTTCGGGGTCGCGCTTGGTTACGTACCGGTCGAGCTGTCCAAGGCCGGAACAACCGTGCAGATCGACGCGCGTGGTCGTCTTATCGACGCGGTCGTGCAACGTCCACCTTTCTACACCGAAGGCTCGATCCAGCGCTGATCGACGTTCGACGTCGGCCCGCCCATCACACTATGACTGAGACCCCTGACATTCGAGTCGGTATCCTGACTGTGAGTGACCGGTCTGCCCGAGGCGAACGGAAGGACGTCAGTGGCCCGCGCATTGCGGCCTGGTGTGAGGAGCGTGGTTACGCTGTGTCGGAGCAGAGCATTGTCGCTGACGAACAGGAGTTGATATCACCTCGTTTGACCGAGTGGGCGGCCGGCGGCTGCGCTGTCGTGATCACGACGGGTGGCACGGGCCTCACGATTCGCGATGTCACGCCGGAGGCGACACGGTCCGTACTCGATCGGGAAGCGCCGGGAATCGCTGAGGAAATCCGGCGCCGGGGGTTGGAGGCCACGCCCTACTCGATCCTGTCACGTGGAGTCGCGGGGACGATTGGACGCACGCTGGTGGTGAACCTCCCGGGCAGTCCAGGCGGGGTCGCGGATGGCCTCAGCGTTCTGGCCCCGATTCTGGAGCACGCCGTCGCACTCTTGCGAGGCGAAGATGCCCCGCACAGGGTTCTGGACTCTCCTGCCAAACTGAGGGAGTGATGGACGCCCACGTCCTAATTTCAACGCACGATCTGCCGCGGGCGGGTGAACTGCGCCTTGGGTTCGAAGCGGCAGGCTACGCCACCGATCTCGTCACGCCGGCGGAGCGCCTGGGTGCCGATGATGGTGCCGCACTCCTTATCCTGACAGGTGGGCTTGAGAATGCGGGAGGGAAGCTGGCCCAGCAGGCAGCCGACGTCCTGCACATTCCGATATTCGCATTGGGTGCGGCTGAGACCCAGTCCTCCGGGCAGTTGGCAGGCTTCGAGGAGGTCTTTCCTTGGTCGGCCTCGGTCGATGATATTGTGTTGCTTGGATCGCGTGCGGTTGAGCGAAAGCGCCTTCGACTTGTTACGGGAATCGTCGGGTATACCGACGCGATGCGTCAGGTTCTGGAGCGTGTCGTTCAGATCGCCCCGACTTCCTCGACGGTTCTCGTGACCGGAGAGTCCGGTACGGGTAAGGAGCTTGTCGCTCGGGGGATACACGCGTTGTCCGCTCGGCGTCACCGGCCGTTCATAGCTGTCAACGTCGCAGCTCTCTCCGACACGCTTTTGGAGTCTGAGTTGTTCGGCCACGAGAAGGGCGCCTTCACTGGAGCGATCGCGGCCCGAAAGGGTCTGTTCGAGCTCGCCGATAGTGGGACAATCTTCCTGGATGAGATCGGCGAGATGCCCTTGTCGACACAGACCAAACTGCTCCGTGTTCTGGAGCAACGGGAGTTCCATCGAGTCGGAGCGGAGTCCACGATTAAGGTCGATGTGCGCATCGTCGCGGCTACCAACCAAGACCTGAAGCAGCTGATCACGATCGGTGACTTCAGGCGAGACCTCTTCTTCCGGCTGAATGTGCTTGGCATCGAACTACCCGCACTCAGGGAACGAAAAGCTGACATCCCGCTACTCGTCGAATCGTTTGTCAAAGATGTCTCCGACCGGAACGACAGGGAGTTCCCTGGAATCTCGCCCGAAGCCATGCAGCTACTCATCGAGTACACATGGCCGGGCAACATTCGGGAGTTGAGGAATCTGGTGGAGTCCATGGTGGTGCTGTCCCACGGACGAGTGATCCGGCCCGAGGACATCCCAGAGGAGGTCCGCGCAGGGCACGGCGGGGCAATGCTGTCTGCACCGGTACCGCGGGTCACTGAGGGTACCGGTGGGACGCTGAGACCCGAGCTCGAGTTCGTTTTTCGGACGTTGGTGGAGCTCCGTGTCGACATGGATGACCTGCGACGGGACTTCGACGTCTATCGAGGGGGCGTCCCCCATGACGGGAGTCGGGCGATCGTCGGTCGCGTGGGGAGCGGAGACGCAGTTCTGTCCACGCGGGGGGAGGACGAAGCACTGGGAGGTATCGAGATCGCGGCGTACTCACCGGGCGTCGTCGAGGACGTCCCTGAGCCCGCGGTGGTGCCGGAGGCTGGTGTGGTAGTGTTCCGGCCCGGCATGACGATCGATGACATGGAGAGGGCCGCGATCGCCGCGGCCCTGGATCAGGTGAACGGTAATCGGAGAAAGGCGGCAGAACTCCTGGGTATCGGTGAGCGCACGCTCTACCGGAAGATTACGAAGTACGACCTCGAAGCCTGACATGGCCTGCTTGGCATTGTTCGGGCGATCTCAGCGGCCGATGCCTGACCGCGCTCGAGTTCGACCTCGCTCCGCCTGGACTCGAGGCAGGATGCCGCTCCAGGCGCTCGTCTGCTCGAGCCCGTAGGCCAGTATCAGGTCGGAACCCAGATCTAGGTCACCAGAGAACGCATAGACCGCCATCTCCGTCTGCTGCTGTTGTACCCGCCGCTGGCCCCAGCTTGGAGTGATCGGCAGGATCGCGAGTGAGCGCATCCGAAGCCCCCGAGAAATGAACTGGACGTCTTCCGGAATAAACCGAAGATCCGCCTGGACTGAGTAGAACGACACGACAAAGAGTGAGCTGCCGGGCGGTGCGGATGAGCGGCTGGCGTCCGCGATCCCCGACAGACGAGCGTAGGTGTCGGGGGCGGTGACTCTAGTGACTGCTTCATCCAGAGGGATTGCTTTGATTTCGAGGCCTCGGCTCACGAGCGAGATCGTGACTTCATCCTGGAGCATCGTCCCAAATCCTGCCGGGGGCAGTTCCTGTGAGCCGACGGCCGAAAATCCGTTCTCGGGTGCAGGGGCGATCGTGCATGCGGATCCGATCAGCACTAGTGCGACGCACCCGACGGAGAGTCGCCTGCTCGGGATCACGTGTCGCCCGCCGATGCCTCGAGTATGTCGTCGAGGGCCCCAAGGAGTGCATCCCGGCCCTCGCCCGTCTTGGACGAAAACGGGATCAACTGCGAGTCGTCCAAGGCCAGCGCCTCCATAGCTCCAGAGATGGCCTGGGCTCTCTCGCTACGCTTCAGCTTGTCAATCTTGGTCAGTACAATCATCGCTGGGAGACCCACATCGGACAGGTACCCGACCATGCGGTGGTCGTGCTTCGTCGGTTTGTGCCTGGCATCGACAAGGTGCACGACCGCGCGAACACCCCCGGACTCCCCGAGATACCACTCAATGAGTCCACTCCAGGCATCCTTCATCTCTCCGGGCACCTTCGCGTAACCGTACCCTGGAAGGTCGACCAGAAAAAAATCGTCATTGACCCGGTAGAAGTTGAGGGCCTGGGTTTTCCCTGGCTTGGCAGAAACGCGCGCGATCTTCGCACGGGTCCGCCGGAGCAGGGTATTGATCAGTGAAGACTTGCCGACGTTCGATCGCCCGGAAAAGGCGACCTGAGGCAGTGTCCCGGGCGACGGGCCGCCCACATTGGCGATCGTGCCCGCGTATTCGACGGTCTTGATCTTCATCCGTGCGGCAGCGGAACCCCGATATCCGGGTTCGTCTCCTTTCGAGCCGAGTCAGGTCGCCGTGCGAGCACCGCGTCCATGACCTCGTCCATGGACTTCACAAGTGTGAATGTCACACTGTCGAGCACTTCGCGGGGAAGCGTCTCCAGGTCGTTCTCATTAGCCTTCGGAAGCACGACCTGCGTCATACCGGTCCGCAGGGCCGCGACCGCCTTTTCCTTTACTCCACCGACGGCGATCACTCGACCCCTCAGAGTGATCTCTCCGGTCATCGCGACATCGGCTCGCGTTGGGGTGTCCGTAAGCGCGGAAATCAGAGCGGTGGCGATCGTAATACCGGCTGATGGTCCGTCCTTCGGAGTCGCGCCTTCGGGGATATGGATGTGAACGTCGATTCTCTTGTGAAAGTGGGAGTCCAGTCCCAACAGCTGGGCGCGTGACCGGGCATATGTGACAGCAGCCTGGGCCGACTCCTTCATGACGTCGCCCAGGGTACCTGTGAGCCGCAGATTGCCCGAACCCTCGACGATCGCGACTTCAACGTCCATAACCTGACCGCCCGCGATCGTCCATGCGAGTCCGTTTGCGATCCCCACCCGATCACCGTCCTCGTCGCGCTCGGGCGGCTGGTAGCTGGGTGGCCCCAAGAGTTTTTTCAGACCGGATGCCTCTACGATTCGTGAACCCTCCGCGCCCTCGGCAACTGCGCGAGCGATCTTTCTCGCCACCTTGGACAGGCGCTGGTTGAGCTCGCGTACACCGGCTTCTCTAGTGTAGCGAGCGATGATTTCGTGGAGAGCTTCAGGAGCCAGCGTCACCGCGTTCTCTGGAAGGCCATGCTGCTCGGCCTGCTTTGGCCACAAAAAGCGCTCGGCAATTGCGCACTTTTCCGTGTCCAGATACCCCGGCAATCGGATGACCTCCATTCGATCACGTAGCGGCTCCGGAACCTCCTGGAGCGTGTTCGCCGTCGCTACGAAAAGGACATCGGACAGGTCGTAGTCGAGTTCTAGATAGTGGTCAGTGAACGACCGATTCTGTTCCGGATCGAGCACCTCGAGAAGTGCAGCCCCTGGGTCTCCGTGGAAGTCCCTGGCGAGCTTGTCGATCTCGTCCAGCAGGAAGACCGGATTTTTCGTGCCGCTGCGACGCATGCCCTGAATTATCCGCCCTGGAAGAGCTCCGACGTAGGTCCGCCTGTGGCCGCGGATCTCGGCCTCGTCTCGCACCCCCCCAAGGCTCACCCGCACGAACTCGCGCCCGAGCGCGTGTGCAATGCTTCGGCCCAGTGACGTCTTTCCGACCCCGGGTGGGCCGACCAGGCAGAGGATCGGCCCTCGCATTTCTTTGACGAGCGAAAGCACCGCGACGTGGTCGAGCACTCGCTCCTTCACTTCGCTCAGTCCGTGATGTTCGGCCTCCAGGATTTCGGAAGCGTGTGCCACGTCGAGGTTGTCTTCGGACTTCGCCGCCCATGGCAGGGACACGAGCCAGTCGAGGTGGGTACGGATCACCGCCGCTTCGGGCGCAACCGGGTTCAGCTTCTTCAGCCGCGAGAGCTCCTTCTTTGCCCTCTTTCGCGCGTGAGGAGGGAGGTCTCGCTCCTCGATCTGGGTTGCGATCTCTTCCCACTCCTCGGGCTCGTCGTTGACCGCATCTCGGCCGGAGGATCTCGCCCCAAGGTCGAAGGGCGAGTTTTTCCCTCCGAGCTGTAACTGAATCTGCCGATCGAGCTTTCGCTCGATCCGAAGGATCTCAAGCTCTCGTAACAGCATTTCACCAAGGATCTCGAGCTGTGACTCCAGCGCCGTCGCCTCGAGCACTTCCTGCTTCTCGAGGGAGGGGACGATGAGGTGCCCGGCCACGAGGTGAGCGAAGCGCACCCGGTCCCCGTCGGTTGAGAGCATCGCGGAGAACTCCTCGGGAATGCGCTCATGCAGGCGGGCGTACTCCGCATACAGGCGGCGGACTTTCTCCCATGCGGCGTCGAGGCCTTGGCCGCTGGCGACTAAGCGCGCGATGTCCGCAGCTGAATCCGCGGAGGGCTCGGGCTTGTCGTTGGATTCCGCCCGAGATGCCTCCCGCGGGATCGGCACTGACTCTCCAGGCTCAAGACCCGCATCAAACGCGTCTTCGGCTTCCTGAATCGCGTCAGAAAGTCTGGACGGGGTATAGGGCAGGAGGAGGGAGTCCGGGGGAGGAGCGCTGCGTTCGACATCAACCTCGGCCTCGCGGGACACGAGAAGCTCGATCTTCGCGCGCAGGGCTTCCGTGGTGGTTGTCAGCCGGAGAATCCGCGCCCGACCCAAACCCTCTAGCACCACGCGTGAGGTACCATCCGGGAGCGTCGTGACTTGGACGACCCGCGCGACGGTCCCTATCCGAAACAGATCGTGGCTGGCCGGGTCGTCAACGGACGGATCTTTCTGCGCTACCAAGAGCACTAGACCGTCGTCCTCCTGAGCCGCCTCGAGTGCGGCGATCGAACGGTGGCGCCCAATTAGGATCGGCAACACGATATACGGAAAAAATACGAGGTCGCGGAGCGCCACCACGGGGAGGCGCTCCGGGACTTCTACGTGGTCTTCGGCCCGGATCAGGGTGGCCATGTTCGAGGCGGTCTGCGAGCTCCCGAGGGGTGCTCTGGAGTTCTGTGCGGTTTGCAACGACTGCGTATCGTACGCCCGTGTACCCAGGCACAAAAGGGAGAGCCCCCGGTGACGTGGTCACAGGGGCTTATGTCGCCTAGACAACATCTTTCTGCCGGTTACGCCTCCAGAGCTTGCTCCTGAGCGTGAAGCAGAAGGAGCGGCGAGACATCGTCCTCGATGGACTCTTTTGTGATCACGACTTTCCGTACGTCGCTGCGCGAAGGAATCTCGAACATGACGTCGCGCATCGTTGTTTCGATGATTGAGCGAAGACCACGTGCACCGGTGCTCCGGTCGAGTGTCTTCTTCGCGATGGCTTGAATCGCTTCTGCGTCGAAGGTGAGGCCAACGCCCTCCAGCTCGAACATCTTCTGGTATTGCTTCACGAGCGCGTTCTTCGGTTCCTGGAGAATCTTGGTGAGTGCCTCTTCGTCGAGCTCGTCGAGGTGTACGCTGACTGGCAGTCGTCCGACGATCTCAGGAATCAGCCCGTAGCGCTGCAGGTCTTCGGGCTCGACATATTGCATGAGCCCACCCTCGACGTCCCAGTCCTTCCGTTCTCCGGCTTCGGAATCAGCGAAGCCGATCGATTTCTTGCCGATGCGTGCCTCGATGATCTGTTCCATACCGTCGAAGGCACCACCGCAGATGAACAGAATGTTGCGTGTGTTGATCTGGATGTATTCCTGCTGGGGGTGCTTTCGGCCACCCTGAGGAGGGACACTCGCGATCGTGCCCTCCAAGATCTTCAGAAGAGCCTGCTGAACACCTTCACCCGAAACGTCTCGCGTGATCGAGGGGTTCTCGGACTTCCGCGCAATCTTGTCGATTTCATCGATGTAGACGATCCCGCGCTCGCACTCGGCGACGTTGAAGTCGGCCGCCTGCAGAAGTCGGACGAGAATGTTCTCGACGTCTTCACCTACGTACCCCGCCTCGGTGAGCGTGGTGGCGTCTGCGATGGTGAATGGGACGTGCAGTGTCCGCGCGAGCGTCTGAGCGAGAAGGGTCTTGCCGACACCTGTCGGTCCGACCAGCAGGATGTTGGCTTTGTCGATTTCTACGTCGTCGAGCACCCCCTGATGACTGACCCGGCGATAGTGATTGTACACCGCCACCGAGAGGGCCTTCTTCGCGGTCTCCTGTCCGATCACGTACTGGTCGAGCGTGGACTTGATCTCGGCCGGAGTGGGTGACGGGATAGTCTGTTCCTGAGCTTCCCGCTCCTCTTCCTCTGCGAGGATCTCGTTACAGAGCGAGATGCACTCGTTGCAAATGTAGACGTTCGGTCCGGAAATGAACTTCTTGACGCTTTCCTTGGACTTCCCACAGAAGCTGCAACGAAGATGCTTGTCGGTCATATCGACTCCCTAGTCTCCTGACTACTCGGCATGATCCGAGTCAGCTGGTTTTCCTGCGGCCGGCTGAACAGGACCTTCGATCACCCGGTCGATCAGGCCGTACTCAACGGCCTGGTCCGGGCTCATGAACCGGTCGCGATCTACATCGCCCGCGACCCGCTCGATCGTTTGCCCCGTATGCTTGGCAACAATACCATTCAATTTTTCGCGGATATGCAAGATTTCTTGTGCTTGGATCTCGATGTCTGAAGCCGTTCCGTGTGATCCGCCGGACGGCTGGTGGATCATAATTCGGGAATTTGGCAGCGCATTTCGCTTGCCAGGTTCGCCCGCGGTGAGAAGAACCGCGGCCATGGAGGCAGCCATGCCGACGCAGAAGGTGGACACCGGCGCCCGCAGGTGCTGCATGGTGTCGTAGATCGCGAGCCCGGCGTAGACGCTTCCGCCCGGCGAGTTGATGTACATAAAAATGTCTCGATCTGGATCTTCCGCATCGAGGAAGAGCAACTGGGCGAGGATGATGTTCGCCACGTTGTCGTCGATCCCGGTGCCGAGAAAGACGATCCGGTCCATGAGGAGCCGGCTGAAGATGTCGTAGCTGCGTTCGCCCCGGCTGGTGCGCTCTATAACATACGGTGGGTAGATCGCCATGTGGTTTACTTGTCCTGTCAGGCTTCTGGTGCGTCGGTGATTTCGGACTGTCCCATCAGGAACCCGAACACAGCGTTCTCGGTCAGTTCCCGTTCCATCGTCTCGAGGCGGCCGGCTTTCTGCAATTCGGCATACACCTTCGCCGGCTCGGTGTTGTTGGCCTCCGCGATCTCTTCGATACGTGCGTCAATATCGTCGTCACTCGCCTGCAGGCTCTGGATCTCCGCGAGTCGTTCGATCACGAGAATCCTCTTTACTGCACTTTCTGCTTCCGGACGGATCTGCTCCCGGAACTCTGCGATCTTCTCGGCATCGACGTTCTCCGGGTTCCCGATGATCTGATCGGAGTAGCGAGTCACCATCGATCCCGGCACCTCAAACGGGTTCGCGTCGATCACGAAGTCGAGAAGTCGGCCACGCACTGCCGCGTCGGCCTGCTGGCCGGCTTCCTTCTCCATGTCCTCGCGGATTTTGGCCTTGAGTTCATCGATCGTCTCGAAATCACCGACCTGTTTCGCCAGTTCGTCGTCCAGGGCAGGAAGGTCCATCGCTCGGCGGGACTTCATAACAACACGGATTTTCTCCGAGTCCCCTCGCCGCTCCTCGTCCGGGAAATCCTCTGGGAACGAGATGTCGAAGTCGCCGGTTTTGCCCGGCTCAAGTGTCCGGATTGCGCCTTCGATATCAGGAATCGCATCTCCAGACCCGACCACGAGGTCGTAGTCCCGCCCCTCGTCAGCAGCTTCGCCGTCGTCGCCGAGGCGGGTGATGCTGACGGAGACCATGTCTTTTTCCTCCGGCACCCCTTCCTCCATCGGCTGCCAGACACCGTTCTGCTCCTGAATGCGCTCGAGAACTCCTTCGATCTGCTCGTCGGTGACCGGCTGTGACGGGCGTTCAACGACGAAACCACTCGTGTTGGACACGTCGAAGACTGGCTCGATGTCGAACGTGATCGCGAACGTCAGGTCTTCTTCAGGCTTGTATTGGAGGTCCTCGATCTCCCCTTCACTGATCGGCCGGAGTTCCTTGGCCGCCAGTGCTTCCTTGTAGGCCGCCCCGATCAGCTTGTCGAGGGCCTCCTGACGAAGGGATCCTCCGAAGCGGGACTCAATGACTTTCGTGGGCACGCGGCCCTTCCTGAAACCCTTCAGTCGGGCTTGGGAAGCGAGCCTGCTCGCGGCTTTGCGTTCTTCGGCCTGCACGATGACGGCGGGTATGGTCACGCTCATGCGGCGTCGCCACCCGTCATGCTCCTCAACGGATATCTGCAGGTTGGATGCGTCCAGATTCATACGGTCACGCGGTCGTTGTGTACTTGAAAGGAGATGGTGCAAAGTGCGAAAGGGGGGACTCGAACCCCCACGGCACGAGGCCACGGGATCCTAAATCCCGCGCGTCTACCAATTCCGCCACTTTCGCGCTTGAGAAAGATATACCCGTGCGGTAGGGGGATGAAGCATGGAGCGCCGAACCCGTTGGTCCAGCGCCCCATATCGTCCTTACTCAGGCCCCGCGAACCGGCCTGGATCTAACGCATGGCCGCTAGGGCATACGGACGTTCACGACTCTCTCTTCGCCGACTCTGTCTAGGAAGTGGAGCGAGATAATCTGACCAGTCTCGATGCCATCGAGTGCCGCCCGAACGTCGGAAGGCAACTGAATATGTTGATCGTTGATCTGGATCAGTTTCGTGCCCCGGTAGGCGGCGACCCCCCGTCGCTCCGCCGCGCTCCCGCGCGCCACGTCGGTGAGGATGACACCGTTTGGGTCATCCCACGCTTCCGCGGCGCCGCTTCCATCCAGAGCCTCGACCTGGATTCCAAGACGCTCCTCGGCATTCCCGGGTGTGGCCACGACTACCGTCGGGATATTGTTGATCGGAGCTTCACCCAGCAGGACGTCGACTTCGGTGCGCTGCATATTCCGGTAGATCGTCAGCACCACCCGATCACCCGGCCGGCGCTCGGCGATCTCGGCCTGTAGCTCAGACACATATCCAACGGGCTGTCCGTCGAGCCCGACGATAACATCTTCCGGCTCGAGGACTCCGATCGACGGTCCCTCGGGAACTCCCTGCACGAGGATGCCCGAGACCGAGGGGAGTCCATAGATTTCAGCGTCCTCTGACTCGACGTCCTCAATCTGGACGCCGATGCGGGGCCGTCGCACATGTCCATACTCAACCAGATCTTCCATAACCCGGCGCGCCAGGTTGATCGGGATGGCGAATCCGTACCCTTGATAGACTCCGGTCGTCGATGCGATCGCAGAATTTATGCCCACGACCTGACCGCGCAGGTTCACCATCGGACCACCGGAGTTCCCGGGGTTGATGACCGCGTCGGTCTGGATGAAGTCCTCGATCGCGTACCCGGAGAGGGATCGATCGAATCGCGGATCGTTGAAGATGTCCTGCTGGAGGAGCCGCAGTCCGCGACCGCGTGCGCTGATGATTCCAGCGGTCACGGTGAAGTCGAGCTGGGTGGATGCACCGAAGCCCGGGTTCCCGATCGCTAGGATCCACTCGCCGACCTTGATCTGATCTGAATTCCCGAAGGCCATTGTCGGCAAATTCTCATCGACGTCGACCTTGATGACTGCGACATCGGTGAATGGGTCCGCGCCGACGATCCGGGCAGGGAAGTAGCGACGGTCGGGGAAATACACCCGCACGTCGGTCGATCCCTCGACCACATGGTTGTTCGTAAGAATATACCCGTCGTTCGAGACGATGAACCCGCTACCGCCAGAAATCGCCGACCGCGGAGGTTCAGCCTCACCTTGGTTCTGCTCATCGAAGAACTGGCGGAACTGCTCAGGTACTTCTTCGCGACTCCTCGGCTGGACGGTCCGCCTGCTTTCGATTCGGACCACCGCTGGCGTGACCGCGTCGGCCAAGTTCGTGAAGGCGTCACTGAGATCGAGCGCCGGCTGAACGGCAGACGCAGGCACCTGGACTTCCGCGGCGATTGAGGGCATCGCATGCGATGCGCTCGTCCACCCCAGCCCGCTCGCAACGCCGACCGCGAGGAGACCCACCGTCGCCGCGACGATGACAACTCGGGACTTGGCCTTCAGAGGGTCATACATCGACTTCTTCTCCGTCATCTATGCGCTCGGAACCGCATCTGGCGGCCGCCGACCATGGTCCAGGATACACGAGAAGGTCCGACTCCGGTCCGGCCTTCTCTTCTACCATACTACACCTGTCTTGGACAGCGATACGGAGTCGGTGAGTTGCCCCACCGACTCCGCCGCCCATCCGTTCTACTTCTCTTCGTCGACGATCTCGTAGTCCGCTTCGACCACGTCTTCATCATCGGAAGGAGCTGCATCGTCCGCGACCTCGGCCTCCTGGTCGTCGAACTCCGCTCCAGCTTCGTCAGCGCCCTCTTCCGCAGACTCCGCGGCCTGGGACTGATACATCTCCTGTCCCGCCGCGCTGAACGCCTGCATCAGTTCATCACGCGCTGTGTTGATTACTTCTAGGTCGTCGCCCTTCAATGCTTCCTTGGCGGCGGTCGTCGCCTCATCGAGGCGGGACTTCGCCTCTTCCCCGACCATCTCGCCCCACTCGGCGCTGTCCTTCTCTACCTGGTACACGAGTGAGTCGAGCTGATTGCGAGACTCGACCTTGGAGCGACGCTCCTCGTCCTCCGCCGCGTTTGCCTCGGCTTCCTTCACCATGTCGTCGATCTCGGTGTCGGACAGGCCACTCGATGCCTCGATGCGGATCTTCTGTTCCTTGCCCGTCGTCTTGTCGAGCGCGGACACCTGCAGGATTCCGTTCGCGTCGATATCGAAGGTCACCTCTACCTGAGGCAGGCCGCGGTGTGCCGGTGGAATGCCGGTGAGCTGGAACTTGCCGATGGTCTTGTTGTCCATCGCCATCTTCCGCTCACCCTGGAGCACGTGGATCTCGACCGTGGTCTGGTTGTCCTCAGCCGTCGAGAACACTTCAGCTTTCTTGGTCGGAATCGTGGTGTTTCGCTCGATCAGCGGTGTCATGACCCCGCCCAGCGTTTCAATGCCGAGGGATAGAGGTGTGACGTCGAGAAGTAGGACGTCCGTTACCTCACCGGCAAGCACCCCACCTTGGATCGCCGCACCGACGGCCACGACCTCGTCCGGGTTCACGCCCCGGTGAGGATCCTTGCCGAAGAACTCCTTCACGATTTCCTGAACCTTGGGGATCCGGGTCGAGCCACCGACGAGAATGACCTCGTCGATGTCGTCGGTCGTCAGCCCAGCGTCCTTCAACGCAGCTGCCATCGGAGGAATCGTCCGCTGGTTCAAGCTCTCCACTAGCTGCTCGAATTTGGCCCTTGTGAGGCTGTAGTTCAGGTGCTTCGGACCGTCCTGAGTGGCAGTGATGAACGGCAGATTGATGTCGGACGACATCGTCGTCGACAGCTCCATCTTGGCCTTTTCTCCGGCCTCCTTGAGGCGCTGGAGTGCCATGGAATCCGTGGAAAGGTCGATGCCCTGATCTTTCTTGAATTCTTCGACAAGCCAGTTGATGATGCGCTGGTCGTAGTCATCTCCACCAAGGTGGGTGTCACCATTCGTCGACTTGACCTCGAAGACACCGTCTCCGAGCTCGAGAATCGAGATGTCGTAGGTACCACCACCGAGATCGAATACCGCGATCTTTTCTTCCTTCTTTCGCTCTAGGCCGTATGCCAGCGCTGCAGCCGTCGGTTCGTTGATGATCCGAAGCACTTCGAGGCCCGCAATCTTGCCGGCGTCCGTGGTCGCCTGACGCTGAGCATCGTTGAAGTAAGCGGGGACGGTGATGACAGCCTGGTTCACCTCGGTGCCCAGGTAGTCTTCAGCGGTCTGCCGCATCTTTTGGAGAATCATCGCACTGATCTCCGGCGGCGTGTACGACTCGTCCGCGTTGGGGATCTTCACCGTGACACGATCTTTCGCGCCCCGCGTCACGTCGTAAGGGACGAGCTTCTCTTCCTCACCTACTTCGTCGTGACGACGGCCCATGAACCGCTTGATGGAGAACACGGTGTTCTCCGGGTTCGTGATCGCCTGACGGCGGGCCACCTGGCCCACGAGCCGTTCCCCATCTTTGGTGAACGCGACCACTGAGGGGGTCGTGCGTCCGCCTTCTGCATTGGGGATCACGACGGGCTCACCACCCTCCATGACCGCGACCACTGAGTTCGAGGTTCCGAGGTCGATGCCGATGACTTTACCCATGCTCTCCTCTTCATGTTGATGTGTTTGTATGTACTGGGCACGAGAAGTGCAAAGGTTATGCCCGTAATAGAGGGGGAGAAGCCGCCGGATTGGCGCGTTTCGTGGTCCGCGCCTGTCACAATGGCAGTCATTCTGTCGTGACACATGATCGGGCGATACTTTTCCGCGCTCTTCCGACCCTCGTCCCCACTTTTTCCGCTTCCTCGCGCGTACCGGCCGATGTTTCCGCTCCGAGATCACAATCCGACTGAGATCTTCCCGATCTTCACGATCGTGATCGGCCTCCTGACGGTGGCCGCGTGGATTCTGGTCCAGTGTTTAGCAACCACAAGCTGGTGGCGGCGAAGAGGGACGGCGTGGTATTGGCCCGGGAGGATCTTGATCACAACGGCTGGTGGTGACCTGGTCCGCGTTTGCCTCCGAGCCTGGTTCGAGGCAATGTCCGGCGCGAGGCGCTGGCCTGCGTCTCATCGGACCTCGGGTCCAGTGCCTGACTAGTTGAGAGCTCAACCGAGTACCTGACATGATTGCCGTCGACATGCTGGCGTCCTTGCCCCAGATCGCGGTCCCGGATGCGGCTCTTGGAACACCGATTGTGGATCGCCTCCGGTCCGTGCTTGGACTCTTCGTGCTGGGAGGAATCGCGTGGGCGCTGAGCACGAACCGGTCCGCGATCCAGTGGCGATTAATCGGGTGGGGCGTTGCACTTCAGATCCTGTTCGCGCTTTTCATTCTCAAGACCGCGCTCGGCGAGTCGATCTTCGACGTAGCGGGCGGGCTGGTCGTGGGACTCCTGGGCTTTACGCTGAACGGAGCTGAATTCGTCTTCGGCAACCTTGTCTATGACACCGTACCGGTCGGCATTATTGGTCAAGGCGGATTCGCTGCGATACCGAATCAGGTGGTGCGCACCGGAGCAACGTTCGCATTTTTCGTGCTGCCGACGATCATCTTTTTTTCTGCACTGATGACTGTACTCTATCACCTCGGAATCATGCAGGTCATCGTCCGTGGCTTCGCCTTCGTGATGCAACGGACCATGGGCACATCTGGCGCCGAGACCTTATCCGCGGCCGGGAATGTCTTTGTGGGTCAGACGGAGGCACCACTTCTCATCAAGCCCTTCATCGCGAAGATGACTCAGTCGGAGTTGATGGCGTTGATGACCGGCGGTTTTGCGACCGTCGCCGGTGGGGTGCTCGCCGCCTACGTGGGGATGTTGGTCACCTACTTCCCCGATATTGCAGGACACATGATTGCCGCGTCGGTGATGTCGGCACCGGCTGCCCTGGTCGTTGCAAAATTGATGGTGCCAGAGACTGAAGAATCCGAGACGTCAGGATCTCTCGATATCGTCGTCGAGACGCCTGACGTGAACGTGATCGATGCCGCGGCGCGCGGTGCCTCGGAAGGGTTGCATCTGGCTCTGAATGTCGGTGCGATGTTGCTGGCCTTTGTAGCCCTGATCTACATGTGCAACGGCATGCTCGGCTGGGCCGGATCGCTGGTTGGCCTGACGGATTTGACTCTCGAGAAGATCCTCGGACTGGTCCTCGCGCCCCTCGCCTGGCTGATGGGTGTGCCATGGGCTGATGCCTCGACTGTAGCGTCACTCATGGGCGTGAAGACGGTGCTGAATGAGTTCATCGCCTATCTGCAACTGGCGGGCACCTTGAGTGGAGATCATTCACTACAGCCACGATCGATCATCATCGCGACGTATGCCCTTTCCGGCTTTGCCAATTTCGGCTCGATCGCCGTGCAGATTGGGGGGATTGGTGGCATTGCCCCTGAGCGCAGGCATGACCTCAGCAGGCTCGGTCTCCGAGCCATGGTCGGTGGCTCTCTCGCAGCCTTCATGACTGCGACGGTGGCCGGGATGATCCTCTGACGTGACTGGGGTGTTTGACGCCAACCGGGCTGCGGATTTCATGCGGTCCCGACAAGTGGGCAGTCCTTCTGCAGCGGTTGTTCTGGGATCTGGACTCGCTGAACTGGAGCAGATGCTCGAAGCGTCTGCCGTCGTGCGCATGGATGAGTTGCCAGGTCTGCCTTCGACCACGGTCCAGGGCCACGGCGGGCGGTTCGTCTTCGGTCGCGTTGGATCGAGAGAGGTGCTGCTCCAGGGGGGGCGGTACCACGCGTATGAAGGGCACCCGAACCGAATCTTAACCGCCCCCATGCGCGTCCTCGCCGCCCTCGGGGTCGAGGTCGTGATCATGACAAACGCCGCCGGAGGCCTCAGGTCAGACCTTCGGCGTGGCGATTTGGTTCTCTTGGAGGACCAAGTCAATTTCTCGTTTCGGGCACCTCTCGCAGGACCGGTGGAGGGTTTCGAAGATCGATTCCCCGATATGAGCGCCCCCTACGATCTAGAACTTCAGGGCATTGCTACCGGAGCGGCCATGTCCCTTGGGATTCCACTGTCTCGCGGGACTTACGCCGGCGTGCTTGGCCCTGCCTACGAGACTCGGGCGGAGGTGGGTATGCTTCGAGAGTTGGGTGGCGACGTCGTCGGGATGTCTACCGCTCCGGAGGTCATTGCCGCCCGGGCAGCCGGGCTGCGGGTGCTGGGTCTTTCTCTGGTCACGAACCGTGCGACGGGCCTGGGGGAAGCGCGCATCGCCCATTCCGACGTTCTGGAACAGGGAGCTCAGGCCGGGGCTCGATTGTCGCGGTTGGTCCTCGAGATTCTTCGGACGATCTGAGTGTCGTCGACTCAATCCGTCGGGGCGAAGTGATTCACCGGCCCGTGGCCGCTGCCGAGGCCCGGAGCGCTCCCGATCGCTCGATGGATGAAGCAAACTGCTGCGTCGACCGCATCGGCGACTCCGTCACCGCAGGCGAGCCTTGCGGTGATCACGGCAGAAAGGGTGCACCCGGTGCCGTGAGTGTGGCGCGTCTCAATTCGTGGACGTGGCCACCGGTGCTCGACAGTCCCGTCCCAAAAGATGTCGATGACCTCCGTGTCGAGGTGCCCGCCGGTGACGAGAGCTGCGCCCGCACCCTGATCAACGAGAGCCCGGGCAGCGTCCCCCATCTCGGCCGGGGTCCCGACGGGACGCCCCGTGAGCAGAGAAGCTTCGTCCATGTTGGGCGTGACGATGGTCGCAAGGGGAAGGAGGTGGGTCCGCATCGCGTTCTCCGCGTCCGGTGCCAGAAGGCGATCCCCACTGGTCGCCACCATCACTGGATCCATGACGTAGCCCCGGAGTTGATGCTGTCGAACGGCATTGGCGACCCCCACCGTGATGGCATTAGTCGCGAGCATACCGGTTTTGAAGGCTGCAGGGCGAATGTCCGATACGACTGCGTCGATCTGCGCGAGTACGACTTCGAGCGGAATCTCGTGTATCGTGTGCACGCCGGTGGTATTCTGTGCCGTGACTGCGGTTACCGCGCTGGTTCCGAATACTCCGAACTGATGAAAAGTCTTCAGGTCGGCCTGGATACCGGCACCGCCGCCGGAGTCACTGCCGGCAACAGTCAGTGCTATCGGGGTTTTCGTCGAATTCACCATCATGATGGAAGGTCGCTACGGCCGTGGAACTGAGCCAGCATCGAGCGCGTCTGATCCAGCATCTCCGGAAGCGCAAATCCCGCGAACGTGAAGGACTGGTTCTGGTCGAAGGCGTCCGGGCAGTCACCGAGGCGCTCGATGCGGGGGCACGGGTGTCTTTCGCCGTCGCGGCACCAATCGCCGGAGCGTCTTATATGGGACGGGACGTGGTCGATCGCCTCGCCGATGTCGACGTAGTCGACGTGGACGATAAGACGCTCGTTTCCCTCTCGGACACGGAGCGCCCCCAGGGCCTCATGTTGGTTTGCGAGCAACCCGAGTCCGATGCCAGCCAGGTCGTTGGCACGAGCACGCTGATTCTGGACGCGGTTCAGGATCCAGGGAATGTCGGAGCACTGATTCGTTCGGCGGTCGCATTCGGCTTTGGTGGTGTGGTTGTGCTGGACGGTACCGGGGACCCATGGGGGGCCAAAGCGGTTCGAGCGGCCGCAGGGATGACGTTTCGCATTCCCGTGCACTCCTGTGGTGCCGACTCCGCGATTACGGCGATCAGTGAGAGTGGCTCGACCCTGTACTGTGCCTCTGCCGAAGGCGAGCCGCTCCGAGGCCTGCGACAAGGGCGCGGAACGTCGGCCAGAGGCGTGGGGTTCGCGCTCGTGCTCGGGAACGAGGGGGCCGGGGTTCGGGAAGCGCTTCGAGAGGCAGCAGACTTTATCGTCTCAGTGGAGATGAACGGCGCTGCCGAGTCATTGAACGTGGGGATCGCGGGGTCGATTCTGATGCACGAACTGACACGGACAGACGAGTGAACCAGCGGGAGGCGGAGGGATTGAGCCAGTTGGAGTTGAAATCTTGATTGAGTGGGCCATGCCATTACTGGCCGGGGGGTATGGGTTGTTGATTGGGTCCTTCCTCAACGTCTGCTCGCTCCGCTGGCCGGTTGACGAGTCGGTGGTTCGTCCCCGGTCCAAGTGCCCGAAGTGCAACACGATGATCGCCTGTTACGACAATATTCCGGTAGCCAGCTGGATCGTGCTTCGTGGAAGGTGTCGGTCGTGCGGTGTGCCTGTGTCGATGCAGTACCCGCTAGTGGAGCTCACGACCGGGCTGATGTGGGCAGGAGCCTTCGCGCTGCATGGCCCGTCGTGGGAAGCACTGAGAGGGAGCGTCTTCCTGACGATGCTGTTAGGCATATCTATCTCTGATGCCCGGTTCTACATCATTCCCGACCAGTTTTCGATCGGTGGTGCCGTGATCGGTTTCGGGATGTCTTTTCTTGCCGGTGGCATCGGCTGGACTCAGTCGCTCATGGGAGCCGCCGCGGGATACGGAGTGCTCTGGTTTGTTGGCGCGACCGGCACCTGGATGATCAAGCGGCTGCAGCCGGGCCGGCTGGAGGAAGCAGGCGTCGATCAGGCGATGGGTGGTGGAGATATCAAGATGATGGCGATGGTAGGCTCGTTCCTCGGACTCTGGGGGGTGGCCCTGACCATTTTCCTTGGCTCGGTCGTCGCACTCGTGACGATTCTGTTGCGGGCGATCTTCGCGATGGCAAAGAGCGGTACAGAGAGCGACGAGCTTGAGCGCTTGATCCCCTTCGGCGTATTCCTCGCGGCGGGGGGTGGGGTCGCCTGGGTTTGGGGAGCTGCCCTCGTGAACTGGTACCTGTCGAGCGTGATCGGATTGTAGGCCAGGCCAGGTAGCTCCTCCCCATTATTCGCCCTCCCACGAAACAATAACCAGCCCTCCGAACTACTCCAGTACCGCCGACTGAGCCGATGCGGAAAAGCTCCGGAGCCGGGTCGCAAGGGCGAAGGCGGAAGCGCTGACGAACTCCGGTAGCGCTGGATTCTTACTCATGGGTCGGAGCAGTCTCTCTTATAGCCGCACTGCTCACAGGTGAGCTTGCAGTGGAGGTTCAGCATTTCGTTTCCGCACAGGTCACAGAGGAAAACCTGTTCTTCGGGGGGGAGGTCGCCGGGCGGGCGGGATTTTTCGCGGCGAGGAGGAGTGCTCCCAGCCACGGACGCACTCGGACCGGGTGGTCCCGGTGCGTCACTCACTGGTAACTCGGCCGATACCTGCAGCGAGGTACTGCCGGGATAGCGCCACGTAGTGTGCGCCGCCACCCTTGATCCACTCGGCGGCAGACCCCTCGATGGTTTTTTTAACCACACCGGGGACCCCCGCTACCACGCTTCTGGCTGGTATCTCAGCACGCTCGAGCACGACGGTATTGGCCGCGAGAACACACTCGCTCCCTACCACCGCCCGTTGCAGAATTACCGCATTCATCCCGACGACGGTCCGATCTCCGATGGCGCAGCTTTCGAACTTCGCTCCGTGTCCGACCGTGACGTCCTCGCCAATCACGGTGGGAGCCCAGTCACCTACATGGACAACGCAGTTGTCCTGTACGCTCGTCCGTGCGCCGACGACGATCCCGTGATTCGGGTTGTCGCCTCGAAGCACCGCTCCCCACCAGATGCTGCATTCCGCACCGATCGTCACATCGCCGATGATCACGGCGGTCGGGGCAACGAAAGCGCTGGGGTCAATTCGAGGGACCTTCCCATTAAAAGGTATGATCGTTGGAGTCGGGGTCAGTTCAGCCACCGTCCACGTCCGCAATGTCCAGCTTGGTCACTCTCGCCCGGAGTACCTGGGTATCGGATGCATCGAGCACCTCGATGCGCACGGCTTCTGTCTCGAAGTGTTCGCCAAGCCGTGGTACGTGGCCGAGTTCGTCCAGAATGAAGCCGTTTAGCGATCGGTGCTCGCCCTGCGGCAAGTTCACATCTAGAGCCTCGTCCAGATCGCGCAGGTCTACGCCGGCCTCGCATTCAACCACTCTGTCCGAGATCACCGTGATCTCCTCTTCTTCGACGTCCGTCTCGTCCCGGATCTCCCCGACGAGTTCCTCCAGTACATCCTCAAGCGTCACGAGTCCGTCAATTCCGCCGAACTCATCTGCTACGATGCCCATGTGAATGCGTCGAGCCTGGAAGTCCTGTAGTAACTGGGCGCACGAAGAGGAGCCTGGCACGAAGAATGGCGGGTGCGCCAACTGCGCGAGGGGTACGTCGCGCTCACCCTTTGCGTACCGAGCATAGGCTTCGCGGACGTAGACGATGCCAGTGATGTCGTCTACCGACTCTCGATACACCGGGACCCGACTGTGGGGCACCTCTTCGAGTTCGTCGATCACCTCAGCCAGAGTCAGAGCTTCACTCCAGGCGAAGATGTCCACACGCGGAACCATCACATCCCATGCGGTCAGTTCGTCGAGGCGGAAGGCTCTTTCCACCAGACGATTTTCGCCTGCTTCCAGAAGTCCTTCTTCCTCGCCGATCTCTTGGATCTCTCGCAACTCGCGATGCTCATCCGTGATCGCGTCGTCGTTGGCCCCGAGTCGGTCCTCGAGCTTGTTGACGGGCATCGTGAGCGGTCTCGCGACACGTTCGACGACGAGTAGCATCGGAGAGGCGGACAGAGCGAGTCGCACAGGGCGCCGGGCTGCGATCATGTGAGGAATCAAATCCGCGACCAGCACGACGATCACCATTCCGATCAAGATACTGGGGACGGGGCCCAGCATCCCCCACGTTGACACGTCCGTTAGTGCGATAACCGCCAACGCACTCAGGTTGAGGGCCTGAGTGACCAACCGAACGCTGGCCTGAACGTTCTGCTTATTTCCTCGCAATCGATTGAGTGTCTCCGCTCCATCGAATCCTTCTTCGATAAGCGTACGCACACGGGATCGCCCGATTTGGAACACGGCGTCGTGCACGGCCGTGAGCACGGCCGAGGTAAGTAGTAGGGCAACAACAACGGCCGCAGCGATCGCGATCATCGCCGCACCTCCCGCCGCCGGCTTCTACTCGGAGGTTGGTCTTCTTTCTGTGTCCCTCGACCTACGTCCAACCCTCGCTCTCCTCCAGGAGTTCGCGAATCACGTCCCGCGTGCTTCGACCATCGGCTTCTGCCTCGAAATTGAGAACGAGTCGGTGGGCAAGAACTGCGGGCGCTACTGACCGTACGTCATCATACGACGGGATAGCGACTCCCCGCGACGCCGCCAGAGCTTTCGCGCCCAGCACGAGGTACTGCGATGCGCGCGGTCCGGCGCCCCAAGAGACATATTTTCCGGTGACGCCTGCGGCCTCACTTCCAGGGCGAGTGGCTCGTGCCAGGCGGACAGCAAACGACACCAGGGAGGGTGGCGCCGGAATGCGACGGACCATCTTCTGGAGGTCGATAAGTTCTTTGGCGGAAAGGACCGGTTCGACGGTCTGCTCTTCACCACCCGTCGTGCGCATCGCGATCTCCTCTTCCTCCGACTTCGAGGGGTAGTAGATCGGTAGCTCCAGCATGAAGCGGTCGAGCTGAGCCTCGGGCAAAGGGTAGGTCCCCTCTTGCTCGATCGGGTTCTGCGTCGCGAGCACGAAGAACGGAGGTGGGAGGATGTATGTGTCGCCCGCTGCGGTAACCGACCGCTCCTGCATCGCTTCGAGCAGCGCCGCCTGTGTCTTGGGCGGTGTCCGGTTGATCTCGTCGGCCAGAATGATGTTTGCGAAGATCGGGCCTTTTACGAATCGGAACACCCGGCGGCCCGTCGTTCGGTCCTCCTCGATTACCTCGGTGCCCGTGATATCTGTGGGCATGAGGTCAGGCGTGAACTGGATCCGACTGAACTGAAGATCCAGCGCCTCTGCTACCGTCTGGACCAGCAGCGTCTTGGCTAGGCCCGGGACGCCAACAAGGAGGGCGTGACCGTTCGCCAGTAGAGCAGTCAGCATCTCATCGACCACCTCCTTCTGACCGACAATGCGCTTCTTTACTTGTATGCGCATCTCGTCTGCGACCTCGGCGGCCCGTTCGAGCAGCTCGACGTCGCGGTCAACGAGGGGGGCTTCGGCAGTCGTCGTCATTCAGTAGTTCGCTCCGGCTCCGGAGGTTGTCCGGAGTCTGGCTTTCACCGGTGTGAAAGGCACCCGGGGTCCGGGCGTGGATGGCCGCGAAGATTGAGCCCAACCGCGCGATCCGTCAAGCAGAACGGGACTGGCCGGCCGGCATCGGCAGCATCCAGGAATTCCGAGGTGCTATCGAGCCTTGATTCGAACAAGTGATCGGGGGTATCAAAAACGTGATTCATCCCCGTAAACAGGGGCCTTCAGTCGCTTGCGCTTTTTTTCACAAGGACTACCTTATGATGGCTGGACGGGGTGTCGATTTCATGCGATTTCGGACCCCGGAGGCCCGAAGGAGCGAGGCCTTGATCGACGACCAGAAGGTGTCGGAGCAGCGACGCGAAATGATGCGCGCCTCCGGTCAGTTCATGGGTCACGGTCTTACTTGGGCTCTCGCCGTTTTGCTCTTCATGGGAATTGGTGCATGGGTGGACTCAAAGGTGGGTTCGGCTCCGATCCTCATGGTCATCGGTGCGTTCGTCGGCGGCGGCGCAGGTTTCTACAGCTTGTATTCACATATCGTGATCAAACCGCGTGAGATGGGCCAAGACCCTGAATGAGTGCTTCTCGGAAGTACGCGGCAGCCGGTGTGTGTGCCATTGCCCTGATCGTAGCGGGCCTCTGGCCGTTTCTCGATGTCGCAGCACGGAACGGGGTGCTGGTAGCAGCAGTGACAGCGCTCCCGATTCAGGTAGCGGCCTTCGCGGTCCTTATCCGGTATCGGGGTGAGCTCAATGGCTTTCTCGCGGCCTGGGTGGGCGGGATGATGATCAGAATGCTGGTGGTTGCCGTGGTGGCGGTCGCCGCGGTTAGAACTGATGCGGAGGGTGCGGTACCTATGCTGCTTGCTCTGGTCGGTTTTTTCTTCGGATTACTTCTTCTCGAGCCGGTGTATCTCCGGGGCCGGTCGAACCAGACGGTTGAAGCATAGATGAGGCTTCTGGCGATGCTACAGGGCGGTGCACGGGCCGTTCAGGAACACGGAGCTGCTGAGAGCGGTCCTGATCTGCAGGGCATGCTCATGCACCATCTCCTCGATGGGTCAGAGATCGAGTTCCAGATCCTAGGGAAGGGACCGGTGATTCATCTGCCGCAGTGGGCCCCGGTCCATATCGGCCCGCTCACGCTGGACCTGTCACCCACGAAGCACGTGGTCTTCATGTTTCTTGCTGCGATCATCTGCTTGGCAGTATTTCTGCCGATTGGACGGGCGATGCGAGACAAGTACACCACCAAGGCGCCGACGGGTTTGGCCAATGCCATGGAAGGACTGGTCGTCTACTTCCGCGACGAAGTGGTGCGTAGAAACATCGGCCATGGAGCCGACGCGTTCACGGGGTACATCCTCACGCTGTTCTTCTTCATCCTTGCCATGAACTTCCTTGGGTTGGTGCCGTTCGGTGCTACCCCGACGGGCAACTTCATGGTGACCGGCGCGTTGGCGCTGGTGACGTTCGTTGTAGTCGAGGTTACGGGGATGCGGACCCTTGGCTTCAAGGGCTACATGGGCACGATCTTCTATGCACCCAAGGGCCTGAATCCGGTCGGAACTGTGATCATGCTGATCATCCTGACCCCGGTTGAGTTCCTCGGGAAGCTGACAAAACCATTCGCTCTCATGATTCGACTGTTCGCGAACATGATGGCAGGACATACGCTCGTGCTCTCGCTGCTCGGACTAATTTTCATGTTCGCGAGCGGGGGGCTTGTGGTA
>Ga0308018_10000243_pt1 | contig 29367 bp, 18 predicted proteins | sample Neamet282_FD_203130 | JGI IMG/M metagenome (GOLD analysis project Ga0308018, IMG submission 203130) | Marine microbial communities from water near the shore, Antarctic Ocean - #282 | ecosystem: Environmental > Aquatic > Marine > Unclassified | place: Southern Ocean | collected 2014-10-01
AGTTTAATTGCCAAGAAACGGGCGAAAACGCTATGGACATTGAGTTTCTTGAAACTTTAGAGCACCTACGTGAGGTGTGTAATTTCCCGTTTACCGTTACTAGTGGGTACAGGTCAAAAAGCCACAGTATAGAAAAAGCCAAACAAAATCCGGGAACTCATGCACGGGGTATTGCCGCAGACATTAAAGTCTCTGGAGGTGCAGAGCGTTTATCAATCGTAAAACATGCTTCAGCTTTAGGGATGTCCGTGGGGGTTGCAAAAACCTTCGTACATGTTGACACTCGTAAGACTCCAGCTATGTGCTGGTGCTACTAGGAAAGAATCATGCCCCTAAAAAAATTACAGTTAAAAGCAGGAGTTAACCGTGAAAACACTAGATACACTAGTGAAGGCGGTTGGTATGAAAGCGATAAGGTAAGGTTCAGGCAAGGTATGCCTGAGAAAATTGGTGGGTGGCAACGTATATCTACGGCTACTTTTCAAGGTGTTTGTCGTTCGCTACACTCGTGGGTAACTCTTGCCAATATAACTCTAACGAGTGTAGGTACAAATCTTAAATACTACCTAGAGAATGGCGGTGCTTATTACGACATAACGCCTATACGCGCTACTATTACGCTTACAAACCCGTTTACTACTGCTAGTGGCTCTACAACAGTAACTGTTACCGATGCTAACGGGGGGTATACTGATGGAGATTTTGTTACTTTTAGCAATGCCTCTGCATCTGGAGGGCTTACGTTAAATGGCGAGTTCCAGATAACATTTTCGACAGGTAATACTTATACTATTACCGCAGCTTCGGCGGCTAATTCCAATGCTACAGGTGGCGGTACAGTTACAGCTACATACCAAATTAACTCTGGAACCGCGTTAGAAGTCCCCCTAGTAGGTTGGAGTGCAGGTACGTGGGGCGAAAGTACGTGGGGTAATGGTGGAGCTAGTACAGAAAGCCTTCGTATATGGAGCCAAGGTAATTTTGGAGAGGATTTAATACTTGGTCACCGAGGCAGTCCTATATACTTCTGGGATGCTTCAGAAAACACCCCCTTAGATAATCCTGCTACCCTACTTAGCGCGGAGTCTGGGGCGTCAAATGTACCTACGGTACAGAATATAATACTTGTATCAGATATTAATAGATTTGTGTTTTGTTTTGGCGCTAACACGTTAGGCACTACTACTCAAGACCCCCTGCTAATTCGGTGGTCTGACCAAGAGAATGCTACTAACTGGACGCCTGCTGCAACTACTCAAGCGGGCGATATTAGGTTATCGCGGGGATCAGAAATAGTAGCGGCAGAGCAGACACGGCAAGAACTTTTAGTGTGGACTGACTCCTCTGTATACTCGCTACAGTATGTCGGGGCACCTGCGGTATGGGCAGCGCAGCTTGTGGGAGAGAACTCTTCTATAGTGTCTCAAAATAGCGTAGCTGTTGCAGATAACGTTGCCTACTGGTTTGGCAAAGATAAATTCTATACGTATGACGGGGGAGTAAAAGTGCTACCTTGTGACGTAAAACGATACGTATTTAGGGATATAAACAGAGATAATATAGAACAGATATTTGGTAGTACCAACGAAGGGTTTGATGAGATATGGTGGTTCTACCCGTCTTCTAATAGTAATACTAACGACAGATATGTTGTATACAACTACGTACAAAAAATATGGTACTACGGTAACCTAGCACGTACCGCTTGGATAGACTCTGGTATAGGAGATTTCCCCGTAGCCGCTACTAATAGCAATAACCTAGTACAACACGAAGTAGGGCTGGACGACGCCGAAACAGGCACCACAGTGCCAATAGTAGCCTCTATAACGTCTGCACAGTTTGATTTAGATGATGGGCATAAGTTTATGCTAGTGTCTCGTATGTTGCCTGATATAACCTTTGACGGGTCTACGGCAGATTCACCTGTTGTAACCATGTCCATGTCTGCCTTGCAAAACTCTGGCTCTGGGTTTAACGACCCTCTATCAGAAAGCGGAAACAGCGGTGGCTCCGTAGTTAGGACAGCTACCTCTCCCGTTGAACAATTTACGCAGCAGATATACTTGCGCGTGCGAGGTAGGCAGGTTAGCTTTAAAGTAGAGTCTACAGCTCAAGGAGTAACATGGCAGTTAGGCTCCCCTCGCGTTGATATGCGCCCAGATGGGAGAAGATAATGTCGGCAGATTTTACAGATTATGGGGTAGAGTTCCGCGCTCCTTTGTTACCTAGTCCTCCTGACGAGTATAATAAACTCGCGTTTGAGAAGTTTAATAACTCTCTACGTTTGTACTTTAATCAGGTAGACCAAGCCCTGAGAAATGATACACTTGTACTTCAATCTGAAGCTACTACTTGGTTTATGAGCTAATGTCTAATACATACATAAATGCAAAACTAGACCTAACTGCTACTAGTGTAACTACGTTGTATACCTGCGCAGCTTTGACTACGGGTATAGTTAAGTCTATGTTAGTATCTGAAGACACGGGTAACGCAGACACTATTACCGTGACAATAACTAATGGCAGTGCTGTGTACAGCCTGTTTAAAACAAAAGCTGTAGGTGCAAATACTACAGTAGAGTTATTGACCGCTCCGTTAGTAGTACAGGCGGGGGAGATATTAAAAGTAACCGCAGCTACTGCCAATAGACTGCATGTCGTAGCCAGCATCTTGGAGATTACGTAATATGGCTACTTACACACCTAAAGAATCTACGCCAGCCAAAGAGGAAGACTCATTTTACGCTGATTTTAATCTAGCTAGTTGGTACGCAAGAATATTAAAAGGAGATACTTTTGACGCTAACCTCCAAACCAAAAAAGATTATGCCTTTAGCAACTTTGATCCTAACCGTGGAGAACTAGCAGGGACAAATTCTGATGGTTGGGCTATGGATGAGTTGTTAGGTCTACCTTTTGTAGACCATATTAGGGAAGGTGGGATTAGTAATAGTATCTCACTCTCAAGTCCTTTTGAAGTAGATTACGATTACGGCTACGACAATCAAAACCTATACATGAAGCTACCAGAAACGGGTGGCAATAACAGCATGATTCAAGGGTTTTCTGACGAGGAACGTGCGCAATATCAAGATTTAATGGATCGTGGCAGGTTTATAGATTCTAGCGACGGTAATGCTGGGCCGGGCGAATACACGATGATCTGGATCGAAGACCCCCCAGAGCAAAGTTCTTGGTCACAGTTTTTAAGTAACCCAGCAGTAAACATAATGGCCGCAATAATTCCCGGCGGTGCGCAAGCTATAGCCGGGTTAAAAGCCGTGTCAGGCGAGACTATGCACGCAAGTGACTGGTTTGCTTTCGCTGGTGGGTACGATGTTGTAGGTCAAAAATTTGGAGAGTTCGCTGCTAATATGGGAGATGCAGCGAGTGCCGCTGTGGGTGGTAGTGAGTTTTTAGCTAAGGCGGTAACTGCCGGAACTAAGAATGCTATTGCTGCATTAATAACAGACCAAGACCCCCTAGAGGCGTTCTTAACAGGGGGCGCACAAGTAGCCGTTGGTAGAATACTGGGAGAGGTAAACGAGCTAACGGGTGGGGCATTAGATAGTTTAGAAGAAATAGGCGTATTTACTGACGACACTAGAGTATATGGCGACGACGGCAAAGTAATATCGGGGTCAGCATCTCAGTCGGTAGGTAAAATAGCTAGAAGCATGATACAAGAAGCCGTTGCTTCTCAGCTAGCTACGGGCGACATAAACGAAGCTCGTATGGCTCAGATAGTATCGTCAGCAGTAATTACTACAGATACACTAAAAGGTTTTGTAGGAGAAAAACTACCTTCTGGTGGCATACAGATGATTACTACTTCTCTCCAGAGTTCGCTAAACGCGGCTATATTAGGGGGAGATGTTTCTGATGCGTTCTTAAATAGTTTAGCCGCTCAACTTGAACGTTCTGTTAGGCAATCGCTAAACAACGGCACTTTTGGAGAAGATTTTGCAGAGTTTTGGGATAGAGCGAGTGGAAAATACGGCATATTAACTGAGCAAGCGTTAGTAGCAGATGGAGCTGCGACAGCCCGTGCAGAGGCAGCAAAAGAAGTAAATGAAGTAAATAATTTAATAAACGATGGCGCGGAAAAACTAACCGCCCTAAGTAAAACAGTTAATGACGCAAATGACGCTATGGGCGGCGGCTATGGGGCAGGCGCAACAATAGAAGAAATAGATGCTTATGAAGCTGCTCTAGCTGCATACGAAGACTATGAAGCTGAATTTACAGACACGCTAAATAATGATTACATCCCTAGGATTGATTCTGGAACTGAAACCTATAATAAAGCTACCGATGCCTACAATACCGCAGCGGACTTATACCAAAGCACCTATGATGGCTTGTCAGATGGAGGCGACGAGTACGACTCTGGTTTTGCTGATGCGTTGGCTAACATTAACGAAGCTACTGTAAACAACTTAAGCCCTGATTTTGATGCTGAGTTCTATGCCGAGCAGAACGGTATAACTAAAGAAGAGGCGTACAACCACTATCTAGCCAAAGGATTGTTTAGCAACCTACCTTCTAACCAGACTACTCTTACGGCACAGAACTCTGCGGCGGTAAATAGCGTAATAAATGCTGCCGCAAAAACAATAGGTTTAGATGCCTCTCAGTTAACTGACGCCCAAAGAAAAACTATAAGCGAAAAACTGACTACTATGGCTGGGTCGGGAAGCATATCAGACATACCCGAACAGAACGCTGTACAAGGCTTACTAAGCTCTATTAACAACCCCGATGGTACAGGCGAAGAGTTCTTTAAAGCTACACAAAATAATGACGGTAGCTGGGACTACGAGTATTCTTCTACTTCTAGTACGTTTGGTAAAGCTGAAGGAGTAACCAACGCAGATATACGCGATGGTAAGGCAGAATTAGTAATAGACTCTGACACAGGACAACGCGTTTGGACGAATGTACCTACGGAATCTCATTGGAATGAACATTTAGGAGACATAGTTCAGACCGACTCAGAGTCAGGCGAGCAATTCTACATGGATGCTGATGGCAACCGTATGAATCTTCTGGATATACCAGATGTAGATATGGATGCAGTAAACAATGCTAACCCTAACATAGGTGTTGGAAACGAAACCCTGCAAGATTTAGCAGAAAACGACCCTCAAGCCTTTACTGACGTAGTAAACGATAACAACCTTTCAGATACAAATACAGGGTCTACTGCCGCCAATTGGTTTCTACAGGCACTGGCAGACGGAGCTACCTACCTACAAGGTAATGAAGACACCCCGCCTGCTAGCGAAGCTGCTCAGAATGCGTACGCTAACGGTATACGAGCAACCGCAGGGATAATCGAAGCGTTTAATGGCTTTTCTATCGCGTTTGGTTCTGACCCTGCGGGTACCGCAGCGGGTAAGTTTGCTGCTGATATGGCTAAGATTGGAGAAGGCGCTAACACCGCTGGATACCAAGAAGCCGTTGGCGGTATGCGGGAGTTCCAAGCGGGGCTAGAGCGTAAAGACGACCCTAATACTCCTATAGTCTACGACGAAAACGGTGAGTATGTATCTGGAGACGAGAGTAAGAAGAGTCTTTGGGAAGGTGCTCAGGGTATATTTAAAACCGCAGGTAATCACCCCGCAGCATTCTTTGGAGAATACATATCCGTAGAGTTCATGCAGGAAGCAGCGCCGTTATTAGTGGGTAGTCTAGCTACTATACTAGCTAGGGGCGCGGCAAAAGGCTTAGGTGCTGGACTTACAAAGGAACTATCACAAGAAGCCGCACAAGCAATAGGTAGAAAAGCAGGTCTTACCGCTGCCGCAGCCACTGATGTAGCAGAAGCATGGGGAGGCACCGCAGGTGGTGCGTACGAGCAAGGCCACGCTACCTTTATGAAGATGGCGGGTAAAGAAGCAGACATATTAGAATTATCTGGCCCTGCTAGAGATGCTTTCTTAGCTGCGCAAGATATAAAAGCACGGGAGTATGCCCTAAATTTAGCTATTAATGCCGGTAACGTAGCCGGAGTCATGGTTGTAGGTTCTCTTGCCGTAGGTGGTATGGCGCTCGAAAAGCTGTTTATAAACGGAAAGCCTCCCGCAGAGTTTGGAGGGCTGTACAACGAAATAGCACGGCGGTTGTCAGAAGGCGCGACAATAACCATTAAAGAAGGCGTAACAGAATCCTTTGAAGAAGGCGCGGCTACTGCATACACGTCAGGACAGTTATCGTTAATAGACCCTGATATTGATGTAATGGGGGATGTTGGCGCTGCCGCTGCTATGGGAGCGTTGGTGGGGGGTACTGTATCTGGGGGCATATACAGCATATCGTCTACAGGTGACTTTGTATCCGACCTATTAATAAGTAATAACCCCGATGCGTTAGAGCTTCTAAACAACTCCGAAAACTACAGTCAAGAAGAATTACAGACCAAGCTAAACAATTTCTTGGGCGACCCACAAGTTGCCACCGATGCAATGAACTTCTTGTACGACGAGGTTTACACAAGCACTGCCGAAGCTGTTGATGCACTAGAAGCGCTAGGGCTACCTTACACACCTGAAGATGTTAACAACATTGTAGGCTCAACCTCCGATGCCGACTTAGATAATAAGTTAGCTTCGTACTGGGCAATGACCTATGGCAATAAGGATGATGGTAGTAATACTAATGTAGTTACTAACGATGATGGTTCTGTAACTACTACAAATGATGACGGCAGTTCTAGCACTGTAGATTCTGGCGGTAATTTAATTAGTTCTACTGACATTGACGGTGATACTACCACTATAGATGCTAATGGGGGTTCAACTACTACAGATGCTGACGGTAATTTAATTAGTTCTACTGACGGTAGCGGTAATACTACTACCTTTAATGCTGATGGTACTTCCAATGTTACTGACGTTAACGGTAATACTACTAACTATGATGCTGATGGTAATGTAGTCAATGATAAGGATGATGGTAGTAATACTAATGTAGTTACTAACGATGATGGTTCTGTAACTACTACAAATGATGACGGCAGTTCTAGCACTGTAGATTCTGGCGGTAATTTAATTAGTTCTACTGACATTGACGGTGATACTACCACTATAGATGCTAATGGGGGTTCAACTACTACAGATGCTGACGGTAATTTAATTAGTTCTACTGACGGTAGCGGTAATACTACTACCTTTAATGCTGATGGTACTTCCAATGTTACTGACGTTAACGGTAATACTACTAACTATGATGCTGATGGTAATGTAGTCAATAACGATGGTAGTGGTCGTAGTATAGTTACTAACGATGATGGTACTGTAACTATTACAGATTCTACTGGTACTACTAACTATGATGCTGACGGTAATTTAATTAGTTCTACTGACGTTAACGGTAATACTACCACTACAAATGATGACGGCAGTTCTAGCACTGTAGATTCTGGCGGTAATTTAATTAGTTCTACTGACGTTAATGGTAATACTACAACTACAGCTACTACTACTACTGACGTTAACGGTAATACTACTAACACTACCAATAACACTACCCCTATCAACAACAATGGCTTAAATTCAGACGCTGTAGCCGCTATGTTGGATGATTCTATTGGTACGCCTGCTACTGATGGCGAACCTGCCACGGGGTTATACGCCGAGTTAGAGGCACTAGGGCTTAACGACCAGCAGATATTAACATTTATAGGTACTCCCGCAGGCTTAGACGCTGAAGGTAATGTCATACCTGCTACAGGACTGTACAACGAGATAACAAACGTAAACGGCAACATTACCGCCTCTAAAGAAGAAGTACTCTCTGCTATTGGTAACCCCGCTACGGACACTGATGCCGCTACGGGAGTGTTTGCCGCCCTAGACACCCAGACTGGCGATATTCTTAGCGGCACTCAGGGGCAAATAAACACCCAGACTGGCGATATTCTTAGCGGCACTCAGGGGCAAATAAACACCACTCAAACGGCAATAATTAACCAAGCTGCTGAGTTTGAAAGAACGGGAATGGCTCGTGATGCAGCTATACAAGCTGCTGTAAATCAAATTAGTGTTGATCTAGGCTTAACGAAACAAGAAATACTAAATCAAATAGGTATTACTGAAGCTAACTTATCTACACAAATAGGGTCAGGTATTGACCAGATAACTGGTGACCTTGATCTAATAGCTAAGTATGTAGGTAAGTCCGCAACGGAAGTCACTCAAACTGATATAGACTTTGTAGCAGATGTTATTGCCCAACAGGAAGTGCTTACCGACCCTACTTCTTTTGTCGCAACAGATAAACAATTGCAGTATGATGTTAACAATGACGGCGTTATTGACACCAATGACCAGATTCTGTTAGAGCAGGCATTCTCAGGGCAAGATGCTACTTTAGGTGATATGTTTGATGCTACTGGGCTATATGCCTACAACGATGCAATCGCCGCGCAGCAAAAACTAGAAGCTGAAGAGCAGTTTGAAACAGAACAAGAACTAGAACAACAGCGGCAGTTTGAGATTCAAACTCAGATTGACCAGAACCAAAGACTTAACAAGTTCGATGACGAAATACGTAGGGCAGCGGAGATGCAAGCCGCGCAGCCTACAGTAGCTACTACTAATAAGATGGGACTAGCGAAAATTGGCCCGCAGTATCAGTTTGATACTATATTTGCTAACCAACAACAAGAGCAGGCTTACGGCACTCCATTTGGAGGGTACGGCCCTAGTTCTAGTCCTCTTGGGCAAAGTCCATTTGGCGTTAGAAAAGCGTCAGGTGGTATAATCAAAGACAGTACAGATAGACTATTAAAGATAATTGGAGAAGACTAATGGGTTGGTATTCAGATACAGTAAACTTTCTTACGGCTGACGGTGGTAAGGCAGAAAAGTTTTTTAATAGCGATTTAGTTAGTGGGACTTTACAAGGTGCCACAACTAGTGGACTTAACCAATTCTTCCAACCAGACATCCCAAAAGTAGGTTATCAGGGCAAGATTCCTGAACTACAAGTTGTGCGCGAACGAGTACCTATGCAGCAACCTGCTGAAGGACAGCCTGCCCGCAGGCCGGGAAGCCAAGGCCGTAGATACTTCTCAGACAATCAGTTTGCTCAACGCCCTGACACGTCAACACCTACGGTAGAGGAAGCACGGGCAGCGGCTCAAGCACAGGCGCAACAGTTAGGACAGGCCCAGAATCTTCAAGCCCCTCAAGGTCTAGCTATGGGCGGTATTGCATCAGCACACAACGGCTACTACCTAGGTGGTAAGACTGATGGCATGGCTGACGATGTGCCAGCAAGCATTGATGGTAAGCAAGAAGCCCGTCTTAGTGACGGTGAGTTCGTTATCCCTGCTGACGTAGTAAGTCACCTAGGCAACGGTAACTCTGATGCGGGTGCAGACCAGTTGCACGGTATGATGAACAATGTACGTATGGAACGTACGGGTAATCCAGAGCAAGGTAAACAAATAGACCCTAACAAGTTTATGCCTACTATGGCTCAAGGTGGTGGAATAGCCGCGTATAACTACGGTGGTTCTGTCTATAAAAACTATAGCCCCAAAACTAACTTCCCAGACGGAGACGCCGTAGTAGCCGCCCCGACCACTACTGCCACCACTGCCACAAATACAGCAGCGGGAGTTGGAGGAGACATTACAACGGGTGTTGATCCTAGTGTAGGAGAATATGCAGGTAAAGAAAGTTCTTTATCTAACTGGGCTGGCGACTATGTAACTGACATGCTCGGACAAGGTAAAGCACTGGGTAATCAGGCGTATCAAGCCTATCAAGGCCCACTTAGTGCCGGAGAGTCAGGGCTACAGCAGCAGGCGTTTGCAGGTATTGGTAGTCTACAAGCTCCTACTAATATGGGAGTTAACGCTTTTACCGCAGCAGACGCTCAAGCAGGTATGAACCCATACTTAATGTCCTCGCTTAACCCACAGCTCGAAGAAGCTCGCCGTCAGTCAGAGATAAGCCGTGTAGCTAATGCAGGCCGTATGACGCAAGCAGGTGCATTTGGTGGTTCTCGTCAGGCTATTATGGACATGGAGAACCAACGTAACCTAGAGACTAACCTAGCAGATATAACAGGTAAGGGCTACGCCTCTGCTTATGATAGAGCGCAACAACAGTTTAACTTAGATCGAGACAAGAGTAATCAGTATGGGTTTGACGTACTCGCTAGACAAGAAGGTACAGGCGCTACTCAGCGCGGCATAGAAAGCGAAGGTATGGCCGCAGATTACGCACAGTTTAAAGAAGAACGTGACTTCCCTTACAAGCAAGTACAGTATATGCAGTCACTACTGCAAGGGTTGCCACTAGAAGCTCAGTCTTATTCTTACAACGCCCCTAGTACCGCAGCACAGTACGCAGGTACAGCAGAGACCATAGAAGATATATACAACAAGTATTTAGGCGGCGGCGAGTAAAATAATTTTAGGAGATACACATGTTACAAGCAGGCGGCATAGATAAGTTAGTAGAGCAAAAAGCAGATGCGTATAGAGGTAACCCTCAAGCATTACAAAAAAGATACTCTCAGAATCAAGAGTTGATGGATTTGCTCGCCATGCAGAAGCTGAAAACTGAAAAAGAAGCCGCTTCTAGGGAAATGGCGCTAAAAGCTGAACAGACTCCAAGCACTATAGCAGAGCAATACGAGCAGCAGTTAGTGGGTATGAACAAGAACGAGATGGCTGGACAAGTAGCTGGGGTTCTTGGGCAGAAACAAAAACAAGCTCAACAGAAACAACAAGCTATGGGTATACCTCCTCAGAGACCTCAAGGTCAACGCCCTCCCATGCCTCAAAGCGCACCGCAAGGTATCGCTAGTCAGCCCCGCCCTAACATGCAAGGCATGGCTCAAGGTGGGATTATTGGCTATGTCGCAGGGGGGGAAGTATCAGAAAAAGATATTGAGGAGTGGCTGAAAAATAACCCTTCTGTATTCCCTCAAGCAACCCCCGCAAGGCGTAGGCAAGAAGCTATTAAGCGAATTAATAAGGCTGCTCCCGCCAAAAGAGCAGCTACATCGAAAAGTATTTCTGTGAGCGCCGCAGAAAGGGAAGCGTTCAGAAAAGCCAACCCAAACGTATTTCCTAAAGCTGACGATAAAAAGATAGACGATATTATACAGGCAGAAAAATACGGGGAAAGAGATTTACAGGGGCGTTCTGGCGCTCCGGCTTCAAAAGAGTCTGCCGCCGCTGCGGCTCAAAAAATAAAAGGTATAGCGGGACTTGAACCTTCCGCAATAGAGCAGATAGCTAAGGCTAATGCTCCTGACCCCTCCACTACGGGTATTGGTGCTCCCCTTGTTGGGGCTGGCACTGTGCTCGCCGCACCTGCGGTACAACCTCCTGCGGTACAACCTCCTGCGGGACAACCTCCTGCGGGACAACCACCTGCGGGTTTCGGTGCTTCTTCTGATATGAGTATAGACCAACAACTACAGTCCGTGCTTAACACTCCTGCACCTGACACTAGCGCCATAAGCAAAAAACAACTCAGTACAGCACTGGGTGATAGCTTTATGGGTAAGGTAGAAGACCGTATAGACGTAAACCCTGAAGCTAAAAGTAAGGCTACACTAGATAGGCTGGCCTCTGATGACGTAGAAAAAGGCGGTTACGACGTCAAGAAATACGAAACAGGTTTGGGTGAGTACTTGACGCGAAAAGAAGAATTGGACAAGGCACAGTTAGACCCTGAAGCAGTGGCTAGGGAACGCACTAATGCGGGCATAAGAGGGCTTATTTCAGGTGGTACTGGTCGTGGGGCTAGCATTGCTAGAGGCAAGTTTGATGATAATGTATCAAAAAGACAACGCTCCGTTATTACCGAGCAGAGAGACATGTACGTTAAGAACAAAGAAGCTACGTCCGCCGTACTAGACAAAATAAACAAGGGGGCAGCGGATGCCTTGAAGTTGTACACAGAGGATGTTGCTGCTGGTATGAACTTGATGGCGAATGTTACTAAAGGCGATTTGGAGATGTACCAAAAAGAAGCCGATAGAATGTATAGCCAAAATCAGAACGGTATTAAGAATAAAATTGACGCTCTGAAAGTAAGTTCGCAGGCTAACCTACAAAAACTGATACAAGAACAAGCTAGCTTGCAAGAAATTGCTAGCTCTTTAAAGGGATTAACAGATGCTAATAACACCCTAAGAGAAGAACATTTTAAAGCTCTTCAGCCTGAGATGATGCGGTTAAATAAGATAATATACGACAAAGACTCCACCCCTGAACAAGTCGCACTAGCGAAAGGGCAGCAAAAGGATATGGAAGGTGTTTTCCAAGTGATAGAGGATAAAACTAGAACCGATGATATGATTACTATATATGAAGAAATGATAAAAATGATTAAAGACCAAGGTGGCTACTCTAATACTATGATTCAGCAACTACAAACTATGGTGCAACAAAAACTAGGAACTTCTCAAGGGACTTCTCAAGGGACTTCTCAAGTGGCTTCTCAAAGTGCTTCTCAAAGCGGCACCGCGCTACAAAGAGCAAATGCACTAGCGCCTCCTCCTAAACCATAAGGATTTAGTTGTATGTCTTATATAGATGACCTGTCAAAAGGTATTGATAAAGCGTATGCGGAAAGAGACTACGAAGTTGTAGAGATTCTTACCGAGAGACTACGACAAGAAGTAGGAAAAGGAGGAGGTGGCGCAGGGTTCTTTGAGAACGTAGGTAAAGGTCTAGCCTCCGGTGCTATTGGCATGTACGAGTCCGCTGCTTTAGGTGGCGCTGCCCTACTCGAAGAGGAAGAAGAACTTAAAGCCCGCGACAAAATTCAATCTGTAGCCTCATCCTTCCGTCCCGAAGGTGGAGACAAAGAATCACTAACCTATAAGCTAGCCTCTGGCATTGGTTCTATTGGTGCCTTACTGCCTACCGCATTACTTGGCCCTGCCGCCTTGCCCGCTGCCGCTGCTATTGCCGGTGGTGCTGGTGCTGGTGAAGCAAGCGAACGCGCACGCGATTTTGGTGCTACCGAAGAAGAAAGAAGTTCTGCTACGTTCCGTGGTACAGCTATTGGTCTGCTAGAACTAGCTCCCCTAGGTAGAATCGCCAAAGGACTTCAAATTCCCGGCGTAGCTAAAGTACTAGAAAAAGTTGAAGCTAACGACTTAAAAAACATTAAAGATCGTATTCGTAGTGGGGCAACTACGGGCGTAGCGGAAGCCTCACAGGAAGCCGCAGCCGCAATATTACAGAACCTTAACGCCCGTGGGTATGACGCCGAAGCTGAACTACTCAATGCCGGTGTGCTTGATGAAGCTACCATAGGCGGTGGTGCAGGTGCCATAATACAAGTCTTTGCAGACCTCATTGCAGGGCGTAGAGGTGGTAAGTCTGTAGGTACCGACGGCGCAATAGCGGAGGATGACAAGTCTGATGAACAAGCCGTAGAAGAAGTATTTGGACTGCCTTCCTTACCTGAAACCGTTAATATACCCATGCCTGATGGCTCCGTACGTGAAAACGTGCCAATAGATGACCCTGAAGCACAGGTATACTTACGCGCACAAGAGTTGCAAGGCAACGCCGAATCACGCAGGGCTACAGAACGTGATGCTATCCTTGAAGCGCAGGACAGAGAACAAGGACTAGCCTCGCTAGTTAAAGATGATGCGGCGGAACAAGCACGTAGGCAAACTGGCGACCTATTCCCGTTAGAAAAAGCAACAGCAGAAAGAGAAGCTGCGAGAGTAGCCGCACGCGCACCCGAGGGTATGAGTGACTCTGAAATGGCTGATGCTATGGCCGAGCAAGATGCAGAGACCGAGAGAGCAAGGCGTCTGGAGGATGATGACCAGATAAAAGAACAACCCGACATGGTAGACCGTGCGGAAGACGAACAGATACAGGACATAGAAGAGACGGCTGAGATTGAAGCCCTGCTCGCAGAAGACGAAACTAAGGCGGCTAGAGCCGCAGAAGAAAAACGTGCTATAGAGAAGGAATACGCCGTACTATTTGAAGGTACCCTAGATGTTGCAGAGGCAGAGGCTAGAGATGCCGCCATAGCAACCGAAAACAGGGCGGCACTAGCGCAGTTAGAAGCACAAGTTAAAGAACGTGGGCCTAAAGAAACTCAACAGCAGCAGCCCCTAGGCGGTATGCAAACGAAGTCTTCCGCTAAGAAACAAGGCGTGAGGCGCAATGCTACCGAAACTGGAGACGTTGATTCTGTTGCAAGAGAGCAAGCTACCGCAGAGGCTATAGCGGAATTAAAAGGTATTACCGTAGAAGAAGCTACTCAAAGTATTAAGCCTAAAGCGCCTGATGCAGAAGCGGTTGCCCTTTTAGCTGAGAACAATATACCTTTGCAAGTCGATACAAGTGCTTCACAAGTAGACGGTATTTCTAAAGATACTGCTACACTTGTAAATAAGTTAACAGGTAAAAAGGTACCTGTTGTTATAGACGCCGCTAAAACTAAAACTAAAAGGCGAAGTGCAGTCGAAACTGCCCCGAAAGCAGAAGCAAAAACAGAAGCGCCTGCTGATACCAGTACACAAGAAGCCCCTGCCGTACGTACTCTTAACCCCAAGACAAATAAATTTAAGTTTAAGGATAGCGATAGGTTTATAACCCCACATAAAGCATTAGACCAAGACATGCAAAGGCTAGATACGATAGCTAATACAGAATTTGGGCAGAGGCGTACCGACGTTGATTTTACAGATGCAGCGGTTGCGAGACGTGTGCAAGCTAGTACGGTTAAAAGATACTTAGAGCAGTTTGACGATGTTGATAGTGCGCTCATTAATGCGGTTAGCGAAGCTAGTGATCCTGAAAGTAAAAACTACAGGACATACGACGAATCAACAGAAAAGAAACCTAGCGGTACGCTGCCTATAGGTAAAGACCCACTGGCTAAGAACTTAGCAGGTACGGGTGGCAATAACGCTAAAGCAGTGCTTGCATGGGCTAAAGACAACCTCAGTGCTGAGACCAATACTCAACTAGATAGTAGATTTAAGGCTGCAAAAGAAAGGGCTAAACTCGCTAAAGAATCTAGGAATGAGCGAGGCACTGAAGCCGCAGAAGCTAAGTTAAAAACAGATAGAGAAGAACGGGGGGATGCCGCACGTCTTAAAAGAGAAAAGGATGCGGAAGCAGACATTAATAACAAAGCCAATTTTAAAGCAAAAGTTGTTGGTACGTCTAAACCTAGAAAGAAAGTCTTTAAAGTACAGGACGCAGTTCTAGAAGATACTGACATAGACGCTAATCTTAAGACTACTACGCTGACTGACGCAGAGAAAAAACTTGCGGTTACTAGTAAAGCAATAGAGAACATACAAGGCAGTAGGGGTAAGAATGCAAAGGCACCTCTTACCGAAGATATGTCTCCTGACCAATTACGTGCGAGGATAGCGGCTGATACTGCTAAGTTCATTGCCGGTGGTGGTAAGATCGACGTGCTTAACTTGGAGCTAGACCCCAAGGTTGCGCTGGAACTGAGTGAGGCTTTACCTAAAGACGTTAAGGAGCTACTGAAGAAAGGGGACTTAAAAGCCGCATTACAGTCCCTTGCAAAAAGCACTAAGAGTAAGCGCGTCAAGCAGATAGCTAGAGCGTTGTCTGAGAACACTGGCACCACCAAAATAGAATTGGCTAATGAAGCTAGTCTAAAAGACAAAGGGTACGAAATCGGAGATAAGGGTGACGTTGCAGGTTTGTTTGACCCTAGGATCAACACTGTAATACTTAACTCTAACATGCCTCTGACCATACACGCGCTACTGCATGAGACTACGCACGCTGCTACACTTAACCAATTAAAGAACAAATCTCACCCAGCAACTAAGCAGTTGGAGAAGTTGTATAAAGACGTTAAGCCGTATTTAGATACAGCGTACGGTGCAGAGAACCTTAACGAGTTCATAGCTGAAGCGTTCAGTAACCCTGTGTTCCAGCGTAAGCTAGCCTCTATCAACCCTAAAGGCGATGACATAAGTGCCTTGGAGCGGTTCTATCGTGCAGTCACTAACTATGTACGAAGACTTATCGGCATGGACACTAAGCCTGTAGGCTCTGCGCTAGACGAAGCTGATGCGGCTATTATAGCGATGCTGTCTCCCAACATGGCTACAAGCAATGATCCTGTTATGAACATGGTGTCTACTCAAGACGGAGTAAGAAAAGTACTTAACGACATGACAGACATACAGAAGCGTTTGTCCGAAGGCCCAAAGAAATCTTTCCTTGAAGGTGCTACAGACTTTTTAAACGGCACTGCGGATAGGACAGCTAAAGACTTCTTACTGAGACTAACTGGTTCGCAAGCATTAGGCGACGTAGCAAGAAACAATGGTTTCGGGCAGTTAGGGTTAAACCTAGACAAGCTATTTGGAGATCAACGAGGCAGCATACAAAAATCTGACGAGAAGATAAATAAAGTATTAGAGGCTTATGATGCGTGGGCTAAGAAGAACTTAGAACAGAAGCAGTTGCTAGATAACATTATATATAGCCAAGAGCATGGCGCTACTATTTATCAGGTAGACCCTACTCTTACCCGCGCAGAAGCTAAAAAGAGATACGGTAACCAGACTGCTCAAGACGACAGGAACCTATTTGAAGTATGGGAAGCTAATCAAGATCAATGGAAGAAATTAAATGATGGCGGTAGAAAGCAGTTTACCGAGTTACGTAATACCTATAAACGTATGCACGAAGACCTCGTGGCTGTTATCAATCGTGAGATTGACGAGATAGGTGACGGCAAAGACAACGCTTCTAAAATAAAACTAAAGAAGCAGATGAACGAGCGTCTGATCTCATCTAACACTATGGAAGTATATTTTCCGTTGGTTCGTCAGGGTAACTACAAGTTGTCGTATGCAACTAAGATTAAAAACGACGATGGTACTTTTAGAGAAGAATCAGTATTCCTTATGTTTGAGACTGAGGGAGCACGGGACAGTGCGGCTAAGGAAGTAAAGAACGATGCCCTTACCGTTGCTGACACAGTAGAATCTTACGAGGGTGATACCAAAGCATCTAGCTACAGAAGTCCTCCCGCCGGTTCTTTCGTTGCTGACGTGTTAGATGTTATCGCTGCTAGCGTACCCAAAGATAAGCGAGGGGAAGTACAGGAGCAAGTAATGCGACTGTTTATTGAGACACTACCCGAAACTTCTTTTGCTAAGTCTCTACAACGACGTAAGAACACGTTAGGTTACATACAAGACGCTCGCTTAGGTATGCAGACTAAAGGCTTTGATCTAGGTGCCCAGATAGAGAAGATGCGTTATGGCGGTGAGATACGTGCAGTTGAGAAGGCTATAGACCTGAAGCATGGAGAAGGCGCTCCCGAGGGTGTTAACAAAAATACGTTTAATCTGGTTAAAAGAGAGCTAGACAGGCGGGCTAAGTTTGCCCGTGAAGGAGCCGCTAACAAAGGCCCAGAGCAGTACTACCAACGTCTTAACCAAACAGCCTTTATATACACCATTGGTTTTAACGCCTCGTCCGCACTTGTTAACTTGTCTCAAATACCCCTAGTGGTACTGCCGTACCTTACAAGTAAATTTAATGCTAAAGATGCTTCTGTAGCCTTGGGTAGAGCAGGTAAGTTTGTAACTTCCTCTAAAATATCTATCGACGAATACTACGACATCAAAGAAGTTAGCACGACAGATGCGGATGGCGTGGTAAGTCGAAAGGACGTATACACTCTTAAAGCAGACCAAGAAAAGAAAATACGGGATACCTCTGCTACTAAAGCGGAAGCTGACGCGAAGATAAAATACTTCAACCGCATGATACCTTTGGTACAAAGGGCTAAGAACGGGGGTCAGATACATCACTCTACAATAGCTGATCAGTTAGGCGTGAACGATGCGGGACGACAAAAGAATAAGAACCCTGCGCTTAGGTTCCTAGATGGTACGTCTGCTTTGTCCGCTGTAATGTTCAACGCAGCAGAAAGATTTAACCGTCAAGTTACCCTAACGATGTCTTACGACCTTACTCTAAACAAGCTAGATGCTATGCACGAAGCTAAGGGTGATAAGAGGTTCTACAGTGCAGTGCAGGCCAAGTTCATAGACGTACCTAGTAGTTCTGAAGCGCGTATGGAATTAGCAGTAGCTGAAGCCGTGTACTTTGCACAGGAAACAAACGGTGGTTCTGTACTAGAAACTGCGGCAGGGTACTCACAGCAGGGTATCGGGCGTGTGGCTTTGATGTACAAGAGTTATGGCCTACAGATGTACTACACCATGATTAAGTCTGCCATACTAGCGGGAGACAATATGTTCGCTAAAGATGCTGAAGGAAAGGAACTACGTAACATGGCGCTTAAACAGGCTATGGGGGTTCACTTATCCGCATTGTTCTTTGCTGGGGTGCAAGGACTACCGTTATACGGTATGGTCAGCATGATATGGAACATGTTCTTAGATGACGAGGAGGACGATGCTCGCACCATAACACGTAAGTACCTAGGTGAAGGTTGGTACAAAGGGGGGTTAACTGCACTTACGGGTACAGATGTAGCCTCGCGTGTTAGCCTAAGTAACTTGTTGTTGCAGGAAAACAGGTTTAACAAAGACCCCTCTCTTGAAGAAAGCCTAGGATTCTACTTGGGTGGCCCTGCATTGAGTACAGGCACTAGACTCAAACGTGCCTATGATGACTTCAACTCAAGCGAGTACGGTAGCTTTGAGCGTGGTATGGAAAGCCTTATGCCCGCCGGTATTACTAATGCTTACCGTAGCACAGTTGGACGTTACGCAAGAGAAGGTGGTATACAGTCTAGGAGAAAAGACCCTATATATGATGACATGACTGTCGGTGATTTCGCGGCTCAGGCTCTAGGATTCCCCCCTGCGGAATACACTTACCGTCAAGAAGTATCTGGTAGGAACAAAGGCGTAGAGAAAGCAGTTACAGAGAAGCGTTCCATGCTAACCAAGAAGTTCTATGTAGCACAGCGCATGGATGACCATGAGACTATGGGTGAAGTACTACAAGATATTATTGACCATAACAAGCGTCACCCTACTGCGGCACTTACGGGGGAGCAAATATCTAAGTCGGTCAAATCGCACATGAAGACTTCCGCTGGTATGCACAATGGGGTTACGGTAAATCCTATAATGAAGTACGCGATTATGAGCAGTAATATGGACTACAACAAGGGCTACTAATAAAAACCCCCCTGTCGCCTCGGAAACGAGCAGGGGGGTAGAGAGGTAAAACCATAGTGAGTCAGGGGAGTGGCCCACTACGTCCCATATAGTATCATATAGTACGCCAGATACGAATACCTAATTTACCATTTTCTATGGCTATCTTTGTCTTTACTTGCCATTTCTTACGTTTAAACAGTGTTACGACCTGATCCTTAGCTTTCTGCGTGTTTAAACACGGTACGAAGAGGGACGCTCCAACGTGCATACCCTCCCAGTTAACTATAATACGTATACCATCGGGATGTAGGTCATCAACCATTAACACGTTATACCTTCACATCCGCCGCAGAACAGTCTATAGATATAACGTGAGTCAGGGGTAGGTAGGTAGTAGTACCTTTAGTCAACCGCACCTTAGTAGTTTTAGCCCCAGACTTATCTTTTAGTTCTTGTATAAATGCGGAGTAGTTTATCTGTTGCCTACCGCACCATGTTTTAAGTGGTTTAGGTATTAAGTAAGCTATCTTCGTATCAGTCTCGTAGCGCCCTACTAGCCTAATTCTAGGGTCTAGTTCTGGTATAACTAACGCATCTAGCCCGTTGTTCTGTGCCTTACGTAAGTCGTCAGTGCTTTTGATTTTAAGTATGCTACCCCAGTTCTCGTGGAAGTAGTCGTTTAAAGTGTCTAGTGCAGAACAGTTCATACCGGCCACATTATCCTTATTCTCTCTCAATAGTTTAATTATGTACTTAAACAGCTTATTCGTGTCGTAGTCTACTAGCCCTAGCTTCTTAGCTATGAGTACGCCCGTAAGGGTAGAAGCCCCACCCGCTGACCAGAATCGGTTCTCTGCGGTAAGCTGTGCCGCCTTATCTATCTTGGCCCGTACCTTCTCCAGTAAATCCTTAACACTGTCTATGTTAGCTATAACGTACTGCATGTACACTTTACCTGCGTGCCCGTATATAGTTTCTGCATTGATTGCGTGTATGTCTGTTAAGTACTTAGTTTTACTTTGGTCGAACAACCTAACTGCTTTAGTCTCCATCATCCGTTGGGCTTCCGCTTTCGGCATAGCCTTGTACAGACTGACTTTCTCGATAGCACTACAGTTGCCTGTGGTAACGGACAGTAGCTTCCAAGGTTTACCTCTAGCGCGTTCGGTATTATTACCCCCACTAGTCATACGGTTCCTCTGTTTACCACTGGATATTTGGTATATAAGCGACGATAAATCCTCACCTTTAAGTTCAGTAAGTTCGTCAATGTACAGGGGTAGGTTTTGGTATACCTCACTGCGGTTCATCCTAGAGTGTTGAGTATCATCTTCTCCCAGTACTAGAGCTTTAGGGCTACCCCATATAGACGCGCCTACGTTCATGGCGGTGGTCTTACCTACGCCGCTCTCCTTACTATGTACGTGAAACCCTGCACAAGAAACGGGGGACAGGGCCATAAGGGGGGAACCAAACCCTGTGCCTACTATGTATTGATGCAGTTCAAACCCATCACGGTTGTAAAAGTTGGCCGTATCTATCCAACCCTGCAAAGTGCCTTTAGGTTCAAATGCGTGAAACAACCCTACTGTCGGGGTAGAGGGAGGATTGTCGCCAATACGATCAGCAAATACTTCTTCATTGCCTAACACAAAGGACTTAAAGTCATCTCCAGTCCACCCAAACTGCCTACGCGCCTCTGTTGCTACTCCCGTAGCCTGTAACTCGTTTACCCAAGTTGTCATGTAAGTCATAAGTTCATCCATTCGTGAGACGGCCACACCATGCATGGACATCTGTTTCCGTAATTCTTCTTTTGAAGTAACCGCTGTAAGGGGAATAGTAAACTCTCTAACCCCATCTTTAGGTAGGTGCAGTCTAACGACCACCGCTTCGCCCATCTCTACATCTGATATGCGTTTAACTATGTACAGGTCATTGTGGTACACCACCTTCTCATCTGGATCGCCTTCAGCATTGGTAGTACGCATATACACCCCACCATTGGTACCCCTAAAGAATGGCCTAGGATACGGCGGAATCACATAGGTAGTAGTAATAGGTGAGTCAGGTAAGTCCATCTCAGGTACTTCTACTATGTTATCTTCTGCGGTAGCTTCTATCACGCTACTACCTAGCACTATAGGAGACTTTACCTTGCCCCAGTTCGGGCAGTCAGAACATACATCGGGGTTAAACTCGTCGAAAGACGTACACTTGTATGGGCCTTTGATTAGCTCCATCTTCTCTGCGGTAGCCTGCTCAGAGTAACCCTCGTGGTTCTTAGATATGTTGCGTGCCGCTGACTCAGAGTCAACACAGAACTTAGCTATAGATAGCCCCGCTCTCCACATAGGTTCACTGCAATTCTCTTGGTCTTGCCATATGGTGCGTAGTTGCTCACAGCCAGTACCGTTCATAGTCTTAGCTATGATGTCTTTAAATTTGTTTTGCCTGTTACCGATCAGTGCGTTCATCACAGCATTGCTACCGGCAGGAGCCATTATCTTAGGAACTGGTATCAGTCCGCCTCCCAACAAGGTCGAGAACTTATCAAAGTCTACGTTGTCAGGGTAATCATCTGCTAAGAACTCAACAGCAGATGGGGGGTCAGTCTTATAGTTATGCGTGGTTGGTACTCGCAGTACCCTAGCGGCATCGGCAGTGACAGAGGGGTCAGCCAGTAGCCCGTGTTCAGCACATAACTTCTTTAGACGCTCTGCTACAGGAAGCCAATCATATATACCTATAGCCTCAGATAAAAACCAATACGCGTGTATGCCACGCCCAGAGTTAACTAGCTTGGGCTTCGGTAGTGATAATGTCTTACAGAACCCTTGTAACGCCACAAGAGCTGTATCTTGATCTGGATAGTCTTTGGTAGCCCCACAATCTAAATCGAGAAAGAAAGACTTCAGATGATGCACGTTAGCTACTTTACGGGAGTTCGGTTCTTTGAACGTGCCTAGAGCGAAGTATGCGTCATACCCCTTATTATCTAGGTCGCGTGCGGCATCGGCCATATCCCCCACGGAGGTGTAAAACTTCTGTATCCTCCGGTCATCTTTTGTACGAAAAGAGAACAAGCAGTAATGCCCGTCTTCCCCCAATACCCTCCTTAAAAAATCTTCTGTTTTCATAAATAGTACCTAATTCCGAGAGGTACCATAGCAGGGGCGCTTGCACGCCCTTTTCGGTAGTCATCCTAGCTATGGGTGTAGTTGTTACAGTGGGAGACTATTAGTCGTCCCAGTCGGCTACTATATCAGCCAGTGCATCGTCAGATGCTTTCGGTGCAGGAGCTTTCTTCTTAACTACTTTCTTTGGCTCCTCGACTTGCGCGGGTTCATCATCCCCAAACAGGGCGTCTGTTACTGCTTCCGTAGGGGCGGCAGGTGCGGCAGGTGCGGCAGGTGCTACTACTTCAAAAGGATTCTCTTCTGCGGAGAACTGAAACCCACCTTCTACTGCGCCAAACGGGGATGCGGCTTCCATAGGTACGTACTTGATAACCTGTACGGCACGTAGTCTAAGGGATACACCCGCTTCACGCATGTTGTAGGGAGTAAAGGTTACTGCTACGTTAACAGTACTACCCGTGGTAAGCATGAAGTCTTCAGGTAGTTTAACGCCTTTCGAGTCATACTGTACAGGCTTAAACGTAGCGTCTTTACCGTACGCCCCTTTCAAAGATGCTTTGTGCGTATAAGTACCATCTTCTTCTTTCTTGAAAGGCATATCAAACTTGTCAGGCCATCCCTTCTCTTTCTTGGCTTCGTATGCGGTAACCATTGATACAAAGAGAGCCTTAGCTTGGTCTTTAGTCATACGGAAACGAGTCTCGTACTTAGCACCTTCGTCAAACGCGTCACACGGAATCGTGCGGTTTTCTGCATTGTCGAACTTGTAAGTCTTATTGATACGAGGCCATAGGGCTTCTACGTCATTGATAAGGTATTGATTATTTGTAGCCATGTTATAAATCCTAATTAATTAGTTTGCATTTAACTCGAAACCTTCCACCACACTAAACGGAGACACAGGTTCACTTGTTGTGGGGATAGACATAGTGATCGCCCGAATAGTATCTTCGTGGTCAATCATGGCCGAAACCCTTGCAAGCGTGTCTTCATCTAAGCGGTCTACTGGCTTAAAGCAAAGTTTTGGTACTGCGCTATCCTCATCAAAGTAAATCTTGGTGATGATAGTAACTACGGGTGTATCATGTTTAGCGAGTAACCGAGCATAGTGTTGCATACCCTTATCACCACTATTAGTACTGCCGAATATAGACGTGGCAGGTATCTGTAACTGATACACCTCTTCGGTATGTTCCCGAAATACAACTGCTAGTCGTTGTGAGAACCGACAAGCCCTACCCCCATAAGAACCTGAACCTCTTATATTTTGAGGACAATCCATACAACGCGCAGACTGCCGTTGCTCTTGGGGTACTTCTCTATCTGGTAACTGCGTGTCAGGTGACCAACACGTAGGTACCGCAACCCTATTGGGGTCATACGCATCGCCATAGTAAGCGCGAGATACTGGGGCGGCATTAACTATCACCAAATCCATATAACCTAAATCCCTAGTAACTTCCTCACCGTCAGCTATAACGTGAAACTTACCACCACGTATACTGATTCGGCGTAGGCCGTTGCTACTCATCAGGCGTCATCATCCAAATCTAACTCTAGCTGTTCGTGCATAGAGCTTTCAGTTAGGTAGTCTTCTTCGGGAACAGTAAATGAAACACTGTTTAGAAGTGCCGCTTCAACTTCAGGTAACTTGAAACGATAGGTTGGCCCCACTTTAATATATGTATCGGTGGGAATTTTATTATTACGTAACCATGCACGGACGGTAGATATAGATACCGAGAAGTGCTTCGCTACATTTTCAATAGGTACAAATGCTACTGACATTATTTCCTCCTTACTGAGACTACATACTCTGAGTCTACGTTAAGCCCTTTAGGTACGAGGGCGGGGTTTTCTTCTAGGAACTGCTTCATGTTCGTTTGGTTGAGTCGCTTATCAAGTAACTCAGGTGCCCCATGCTCTAATACAAACTCGTGCATGTTGCTCCAATCGCTAGTCCAATACCTAGTCTTAGCAGATCGGTAAAACAATCCTGCTGAAGTCTTCACACTATCGACGCCCTGATCTTTACAGTATCCAAGTAAGGCTTTCTTAACCTTGTCTAACTGTTCAGACAGCTTGCCGTCTTCTTCTTTAAATTCCGCAGAAAGTTCCGAACGCTTATCTTTTATCTTTAGATAAACCTTAGTCAACTGTTCAGCGGTAGTATTACTTTCACTCATTACACGCTCCTTTACTAACGGGACGTTCACTTTATTAGCTTATCGTTAGCTAGTCAAGTATTTCTTTGTAAAGATCAATCATCTTTGTGTGAATGTCTATTCTGTTATCTAGCAGTGCGTAAACACGTTTCTCTGCGTGCGACCCTTGTAGCTGCACGACGGTACATTTGTGATCTTGTCCTGATCTGTGTACACGAGCGTTTGCTTGAGCGTATGTCTCCAACGAACTTGTCGGTGCCCACCACACTACTGTGTTAGCCGCAGTCAATGTAACTCCGTGCGCGGCTGATTGAGGTTGTATAACCAACACACGAGGATCATCAGCTTCTTGGAACCGTTTAAATATCTCCGTACGTTTACCTGCACTCACATCCCCACGGATAACTTCTGTCGATATATTATCTTCTCGTAGATTGGCGGTAAGCATGTCTATAGTGTGCTTGAACGGTACAAACACTAATACTTTCTTACTCGACTCGTCTATTACTTCACGTAGTACTTTGTAGCGTGGGGATATATCGAACTCTACTGCGTCCCCCTTGTCGGTATACACTGCACCTGCGGATATTTGCAGTAACTTGTTCATACCGACCGCCGCATTAACTGCTGTGACTTGTTCTCCTGCCGCCTCCATTACCATCTTGTCCTTTAACTCTTTATAGTATTTCAACTGCTGTCGGGTAAGAGGTACTTCTCTTTTGGTGTACACCATAGGTGGTAGGTCAAGGCACTCGTCTTTGGTAAACCGTATAGCCGGTTGCAGTATCCTATGCACGGTTGTCGTGGCATCCTCTTTCGGCACCCACTTAAAGTTTGTAACCTTTCTCATAACTTGATCGCGGAACGAACCAAAGAATCTAGGCACGCCCTTGGGGTTAACGAGTTTAGCTATGCCATACGCATCGGTAGGACTTTGCGCGGCGGGAGTACCTGTCATCATCCATAGCCATGTGCTTGGCCCGATTAACTTATTTAAGGTCTTCCATCGCTTTGTCTGAGGGTTCTTGTAGTGAGTAGCTTCATCCACAATGATAAGGTCAAACCCTCCGTTGGCTACTGCGTCCGCTACAATCTCTACCCCGTCATAATTTATTATCACGTACTCAGCATCGCCTTCTATTATCTTTGCGCGTTTAGCCTTAGCTCCATATGCCACGTCTACTTTACGGTGCATGGCAAAACTAAACAGGTCATTGCGCCATGCGGAATCCATGATAGATAGAGGGCATATAACTAACACTCTATGTATTACCCCCTGCTTCATAAGGTAGTCAGACGCCCATATAGCACTGGCTGTCTTGCCTGTACCCTGCTCGTTGAAACAAAAGCTCTTACGGTTTAACGTGAAAAAACTAGCAGTGACCTTCTGATGATCGAACGGTGTGTACTTGCCCGTCCATTCATACTTAGATTCTATTGGAGAGGGTGCGTTGATATTCATGTTACGCAACACCTGCGTTTCTTCTAATCCCCAGTTAACAAGTACTTGGTTGTTAGGTAGTTCTCTACTCTTTGGTATTACCGATGTAACCTTTGCGGGGTTACGTAGCGTAAGTAATAACGCCTTATTATCTACTATCTTCATTTATCGCTCCGATACGAAATAGCGCGAAGTGGGTGTCCACGTCACACTGAAATATAATTACTTGCTAACACGTTAAGGTAATAACACCTACATATAGTATTAATACCTAGTACTAAATAACCTGAATAACCTGAATAACTGAATAACTGAATAACTGAATAACTGAATAACTGAATAACCGTACAGCCCTTTAGTAGCCCTGCTTCGTCCACGGATAGGGCTAAGTCCGCATTATGATTCTCATTAGGACTACTCGATTTTATGCCGCATATCTATTGGGGAGCAATAGCGCCGTAAGGAACGGCACGACATCATTTAAAGACGCATCAAGCACGCGTCAACCCATACCAATAGGGAGTTCTTTACTTAGGCTTTCTACTGCCTTTCTTTTTGTAGTTCCGACTACGATTAGAAGAGCTATCCTCTACTGTAACGCCGTCTTTGTTGCTTCCGCCATTGACCAAGGCTTTATTATGACTAACGTCTTTACCTTCACGCTTGTCAGCCTTACCGTTACCATTGGCATCTTCGCCTTCTTTATCCATCTTACGTCTGGCGCGTTGCCGCTCCATCCTACGTTTAAACGTGTCACTGCCTACGGGGGCGTTGACCTGCTTCTTTCTTTTCTTACGCATTAGTTTCTCCCATTGTGTACGCACTCTGTAACAATACAGTGCCTACGACATAACCCACTTTGGTGTGCATTCCACACGTTGTTTTCAAAGGCTTGCTCCATACGGCCATAGTCTGACAGCCACTTCTTCCATAGCCTAGGCTCTTCCGGCTTGGAGTAGTCTTCCTTTATTAACTCACCACATACTACAAACAACAACCCACCCTTCACTTTCTCTAGGTCGGGGTACAGCTTAAACATACTCAATGCCATCAGTTCTAACTGGCCTTTGTCTGCGTATCTAGTGTTTTTACTTGTCTTGTAGTCTACTACATAAGCTGTTTTAGTGCGCTTGTTTAGGATAACTAAATCCGCTATGCCGCGCCACCACACGTTATCATCTATAAATCCGCATGGCTCTAGGTTCTCGGTAAGTCCCATCTCCAACTCACACAGCTTCTCACCTTCCATACCATTCAGTACATCAAGTACATCTTTACAGTAGTTGTACTCAGGGGGTAACGGCTTACCATCCCTAATGTATTCCTCTGCGGCCAAATGTACGGCAGTACCATACAGCATGGCTTCTGTCTCAGATTCCCTGTAATCCTTGGCAATCTTCAGGTGGTAAAACTTCTTAGGGCATTGTTCAAACGACTTAATTTTAGAGAACGACCACGGTGCAATACTCAATGTACTGTACTCGCTTCTACCATATCAGCTACAGTTATAAGTTCTTCTATCAGTACGTGTAGCATGTCAGCGTTCAATAACACCCTGTCTTTATGCTCGTAAGACCCCTCTGTTACGCACTGCTCTATAAGTACTAAGGGGGTATCTTCCGAATCTACGCCTACGATAACGCATAAGTAGTCGCCTTCGGTTATATTCTCTGACTTACTGAGTTCTTTATCACGTATAAACTTTTTCATGTCTGTTATTTTACCCAAACCATGCTCCTAGTATCATCAACACAACTGCAACACCTACCGCATGTATCCTAATAATTTCTACAGTACCAAAGGCGTACCCTACAACCTTCGTACGTAGTTCGGACGCATTGCCCCGTGCTTTATTTATCTCTCTGTCCGCAAACTCATGCGCTTCTTTCATAGCTTTTTCTATATTATTCATCCTGCGGCCTCTCCATAAGATTTACCTGTATCTGACTCACACGTTATAGGCAAGCCTTCTGCCCAAGGTGAGGTAGTGCTCATGCACCCTTCTATGTACTGTTTGGCCTGACTAAGCTCGATCTCTGGTACACAACATACCACGGAATCGTGAACCGTCAAAGCTACCTTGTATTTCTTAGCTATTGCTAACATCTGATCACCAATGATACATCTCGCTACCGCTTGGCATATGTTCTCTGCTACCTTACCACCATATATTCTGGTGTATCCACGGCGCGTTCTGTACTTAAACTCTGGGCCACGTTCACCCTGCTCATACTGTAAGTCGTCATAGCGCATCTTCAAGCCAGAGGGTAGTAATACCCAACCGTTACGCCCGTCTACCCCGTACTTGATTATATCGTTGGGGCCAAAGCTACCTGAGTTACCACGCGACATCTCTATTAACATGTTCTGACATGCACGCCAGAAGTGATTTATCTTCCAGTTGGAATCGCGGTAGATACTTACTACCCTACGTGCCTCCTCAACCTTCATGTGAGTTCCGAACGATTGTAATTGATCTGCAAACCGAACTGCGCCCATACCATAACCGCAACCTAGGATTGTAGTCTTACCAACAAAGCGTTGCTCTTTAGTAACATCTTCTTCAGGTATGTCGTATATCTTCGACGACATCTTTATGTAAACGTCTTCCCCGTTCAGGAAAGCTAATACTAAATCATCCTGCCCTGCCAACCATGCTAGTACTCGGGCTTCAATCTGCGACGAGTCACAGTCAATCATCATGTAGCCTTCGGGGGCAAGCATACTGTTCTTTAACTTCTTACCATTTACACCACGGCTAGGTAGGTTCTGGATGTTGATTTTGTCATCGCCTCCCCACCTACCAGTGTGCGCCGCGTAGTATCTTACGGGCACCGGGAGCAGCCCACGTTTAGCTATACCTATAAACCTCTCAGTACGTGATTCTTCAAGCGTACTCTTAGTACCTAGGCGTGACATAACTAACGCTTGTACACGCACATCTTTATGGTCGGCTAACGCCTTGAATCCTTCATCGTTCTTAGCGAATGCGTAGGTCTGCTTACCTGTAGTAAGGCTTAACTTCATAGGGGGATTTACACCCAAGTCCCTTAGTATGTCTGCGAACTTGGGGTTACTCATAAGGTCTTTCTTTGTCACGCCTGATGCTGTTACAAGGTCTTCCTTTATCTGCTTGGTATCTTCTAGGTGGTGCTCTAGTAATCCTAAGTCCAACTCTATGATAGGCTCTACGAACATACGCAATGTGCAGTCTATGATGCGTAGCTCCCCCCTCGGGAACCCCTTACCCATGATGTTAAACAGTCTATATGTTAACTCAACATCATTGATGCAGTAGTCGCCGTAACTGTCTAATTCTTCTTCGGTAAAGTCGATACGTCTTTTTCCAACAGCATCAAGTACTTCTGTTCCCTTGTCCCCAATAGCATAGCGTTGAGCAAGTACAGCGAGGGAGCCGCCAACTTCCACGCCATGCAAAGCGCGAGCAATACATAAAG
>Ga0308018_10000245_pt1 | contig 29250 bp, 23 predicted proteins | sample Neamet282_FD_203130 | JGI IMG/M metagenome (GOLD analysis project Ga0308018, IMG submission 203130) | Marine microbial communities from water near the shore, Antarctic Ocean - #282 | ecosystem: Environmental > Aquatic > Marine > Unclassified | place: Southern Ocean | collected 2014-10-01
GAATTTTATCGAAGGTGATTGTAATAGATTAGCTAGAGCAGCTGGTTATGCAGTAGGAAACAACCCAGGAGGAACATCCTTTAACCCACTTTTATTATATGGTGGAGTTGGACTTGGTAAAACTCACTTGGCACATTCTATAGGGATTGAAATTAAAGACCGTTATCCAGAAAAAACAGTTCTTTATGTTTCTGCAGAAAAGTTTACACAACAGTTTATAGACTCTATACGAAAGAATTCTAGAAACGACTTTGTTCACTTTTATCAAATGATTGATGTTTTAATTATTGACGACATTCAATTTTTTGCAGGAAAAGAAAAAACACAGGATGTATTCTTCCACATTTTCAACCACTTACACCAACAGGGTAAGCAATTGATCCTTACTTCCGATAGAGCTCCAGTAGATCTACAAGGAATGGAACAAAGAGTACTGTCTCGTTTTAAATGGGGTCTTTCAGCCGATTTACAAACGCCTAGTTTACAAACTAGAATTACAATACTAAAAAAGAAACTATACTCCGATGGTATTGAAATGCCAGAAGAAGTTATTGAATACCTAGCTTATAGTATAACCTCTAATGTTAGAGAACTAGAAGGAGCATTAATTTCATTATTGGCTCAGTCCTCGCTCAACAAACGAGAGATTAACATGAGTTTAGCGAAAGAGATGATCGATCGTTTTGTAAAAAACACAACTCGTGAAGTTTCTATAGACTATATACAAAAAGTAGTTTGCGATTACTTTGAACTTACACTTGAAGTCTTAAATTCAAAAACTAGAAAAAGAAGAATTGTTCAAGCACGACAGCTCGCAATGTTCTTTTCTAAAAAGCTCACTAAATCGTCTTTAGCTAGTATTGGAGCACAGTGTGGTGGAAAAGATCACGCAACAGTGTTACATGCTTGCAAAACCGTAAACAACCTTGTTGATACCGACAAGCAGTTTAGGACCTATGTAGATGATCTAAAGAAGAAGTTAGAACTACAACAACTATAATTTAAAAGCAGGATTTATTCCTGCTTTTTTTTTGCTTATGAAACAGAAAACAATCTTAATGGTTTGCCTTGGAAATATATGTAGATCTCCTATAGCGGAAGGGATACTAGCATCCAAGTGCATGCATCTACCAATAGTGGTAGATTCTGCAGGTACCTCAGCACATCATATAGGTGAGGGTCCCGACCATAGATCTGTACATATAGCAACAGTAAATGGCATAGACATAGGAGACCAAAGAGCTCGGAAATTAATGAAATCTGACCTAGAAGATTTTGATTTAATTTTCGCAATGGATAGCGCCAACTACAACAACATTGTAAAACTAGCAAGTAGAGAAGAGGATAAAAATAAAATACACTTGATATTAAACGAGTCTATGCCAGGGCAAAACAAAGCAGTGCCAGACCCTTACTATGGAGGAGATCAAGGATTTGAAAATGTCTACAGTTTACTAGACGATGCTTGCGAAGAAATAAAAAATAAACTTGAAAAAGAATTCGATGTCTAAAGGTATACTATACATGATCCCTACAACACTTGGAGAGAGTGATGTAACAAAGGTTTTACCCCTTTCTGTAAAAGAAACCATTCATAAATTAGACGAGTTCATAGTTGAAAATAGCAAATCTGCACGCGCATTTTTAAAACTGATGGAGATACCCGTTTCACAAGAGAAACTAATACTTCACGAGCTTAACAAACATACCGATGCTCAAGAGCTACATTCCTTTTTAGCAAACTGTAGAAATGGTAAAAATATTGGCTTAATCTCAGACGCTGGTTGTCCGGGAGTAGCAGACCCTGGAGCAGAAATAGCGAACATAGCACATAGAGAAGACATAAAAATAATTCCACTGGTAGGTCCCTCCTCCATATTACTTTCCTTAATGGCGAGTGGTATGAATGGCCAGTCTTTTGCTTTTAATGGGTATTTACCGATTGATAAATCGGATATAAAAAAGAAGTTAAAAGACTTAGAGCGTATTTCTAGAACACACGATCAAACACAACTATTTATTGAGACTCCTTATAGAAACAATAAATTAATTGAGACGCTTTACCAAAGCTTACAAGGCACTACAAAATTATGTATTGCATGCGATATAAGCTTAAAAACAGAATATATTAAAACGAGAACGATAGCTGAATGGAAAAAAACAGCTAAACCAGAGCTCCATAAAAGGCCTTGTATCTTCTTAATTCATGCGCAATAACTAAGCGCTATAAGTTGGAATATCTTTAAGGAAATGGTAACATTTTTTTTGGTGATCCATTACACAAACATAATGCTGAAGACCATTCGTTACAATTAAAAACTCAGTATTTAGAGTAAGGTTGTAACGTGCAATTTGATCGAATGTATCCTGAGATATTTTAATAGAAGGTGCCTTACACTCTACAATAACATGAGGTTTTCCCTTTGTATTGAACAAAACAATATCGCATCGTTTTTTGGTATTTAATACATCTATCCCCATTTCTACAACCATTAAAGAAGCTGGGTAGTTTTTTTCGTGAATTAAATATTGAATAAAATTCTGACGCACCCATTCCTCGGGTGTATTTACTAAATACTTCTTCCTTATAGGATCGAAAATAAAAGTCTTCTGTCCTTCCGTTTTGAGTTTTAAAGAATAATTCGGTAAATTTAAATCCTGCATAAAATATAAATATTGAACGAAGATACGTTAATCACTAAATCAAACAGACTATATGAAAAATAAAGAAGAGATAGTAAAAAATTGGCTACCACGTTATACAGGAATAGAGGTGTCTGATATGAGTGACTATATATTACTCACAAATTTTCAACAATACTTAAATGAGTTTTCTGAGATACATAAATGTGAAATTAATGGCTTAGACAAAGCAATGCCAAATGCTACAGCTAATGGTGTAACGATGATTAACTTTAGCATGGGTTCTGCTAACGCAGCTACAATTATGGATTTACTTAGCGCCACAAAACCTAAGGCAGTTATATTTTTAGGCAAGTGCGGAGGTTTAAAAAAGAAAAACCAATTGGGCGATCTTATACTTCCTATTGCCGCAATTAGGGGTGAAGGTACTTCTGACGATTATTTCCCGGCTGAAGTTCCAGCACTCCCCTCTTTCGCCCTACAAAAGGCTATTTCTACTACTATAAGAAAACATGAGCGAGACTATTGGACAGGTACAGTATTCACTACTAACAGAAGAGTTTGGGAACACGACGAGGAATTTAAAGACTATTTAAGAGAAACTCGGTGTATGGGAATAGATATGGAAACAGCAACACTATTTATAGTCGGTTTTGCAAATCACATTCCATGTGGCGCATTGCTTTTAGTATCCGACCAACCTATGGTTCCAGAAGGAGTAAAAACATCAGAAAGCGATAAAAAGGTAAATCAAGAATTTGTTAAAGACCATATTCAAATAGGCCTAGATGCTTTAATGGAATTAAAAAATAATGGACTTACAGTAAAGCACCTGAAATTTGACTAATAACAAAGCTTGTAAATAAGCTCTTTTAATAAATCGGCTTGGGAGGTAGATGGATTGTTGTACCCTTTAGACTTCATATCGGCTTCGCGAAGTAAATCTAAAGCTCCTACAGCCGCTTTTAAATTATAAGTCTGTGCTGCTTTCTGATAGTCCTTTACAAAATAAGGGTTCACTCCTAAACTTTTTGCTACTGCCTGGGGATTTTTATCTTTTAATGAATGGAAAATTAAAACCTTACTAAACAGACTATACAATACAGACAGTGTAACTACAATGGGATTATTTCTTGGGTTGGCCTCAAAATACTTTACAATTCTATTGGCTTTTAGAACTTCCTTATTCATCACTGCATTTTGCAATTCAAAATTATTATAGTCTTTACTAATCCCAATATTTTCTTCTACAAGCTTTGCGTTAATTTCGGTACCCTTAGGAGCTAAAATACAGAGCTTGTTTAACTCTCCTGCTATCTTAGATAAATCAGTTCCTAAAAACTCCGTTAACATAGCAGAAGCTTTATTTCCAATAGTATAATCCTTAGTTCGTAAATACCCTTTTATCCATTCGGGGATTTTGTTTTCGTAGAGTTTATTACTCTCAAAATAGATTCCATTTTTTTGAATACTTTTATAAAGAGCTTTTCTCTTGTCAATTTTCTTACCTCGGTAACACAAAACCAAAACTGTAGAACTTAAGGGCTGATCTACATAGGCTTTAAGCTCCTCAATTCGCTTTAGATCCTGAGCTTCTTTAACAATAATAACGGTGTTTTCCGACATCATCGGAAATTGTTTAGCAGCAGAAATTAAAGATCCAATCTCTACATCTCTACCGTACATAACAGTTTGATTAAAACTTTTCTCCGACTCATCGAGTACCGAAGCCTCAATATAATCGCTTAATAAATCGATATAAAAAGTTTCTTCTCCAGCTAAAAAATAAATGGGACTGTACTTCTTGGATTTTAAATCTGCTAAAACCTGTTCGTGTGTCATGAGCTGTAATTAAATCGAATAATTTGGATTGACGGTAATTATTTACTAGAAAACTGTGTTGCGATAGACAGGAATAAATACAACAAAACCAATAATGGAATAGCGGCAAATTGCAACATCACTAATAAAACAACAGACAAGCCAATAAAAGAAAAACGCAGCTTATTATCAGCAAAACTTAAATTCTTAAATTTAAAAGCAAATAAAGGAATTTCAGAAACCATAGCAAATGACATAAGAACAGTTAACAAAATTAATAGTTCAGGAATAGCAATCCAAGAATTTAGAAAATGATCTGGCTGAAAATGACTTATCAATGGAAAAGAAATAAAGAACAAAGTGTTAGCAGGCGTGTTTAAACCAATAAAACCATCCACTTGTCTTTCATCGATATTAAACTTAGCCAAACGATAGGCAGATAAAGCGGGAATTAAAAGTGCAACAAAAGAATAGGAACTCAAAGTACTTGCTTCTAATAAATGAAAAACTACAGAACCTGGAACCACTCCAAAACTAACCATATCCGCAAGAGAATCTAACTCTCTACCCATAGGGCCAGAGACTTTCAACAATCTAGCTACAGCTCCATCCATAAAATCGAACATCGCAGACAAGCCAATTAAATAGGCTGCAAAGACCAAATTATTATGAAAAGTAAAGTACAAAGCAATACAACCACAAATAAGATTTGAGATTGTTAGTAGGTTTGGAATGAGTTTTAGCATCTGAAACTTATATTTGTAACAAATTAAAGCAATTTATTGCGATTGAAATCCAAAAAATGAAATTTGTAAAGCATATTCTTACCGGTCTGTTAACAGTACTATTGTTTTATATTTCTTGGCCACCTAACTCGTTGCCAGGCTTTATATTTATAGCCTTTGTACCAGTACTTTATTTAATTTTCAATTTCAAAGCTGAATTTGGAAAATATTCGAATACGTACTTATTTGGTTTACTACTAGTCACGTTCTTTAGTTTAAACTTCTTATTAACTTCTTGGTTAATACACGCACATTGGTTTGGCGGAATTTTTGCTTCAATAGTAAATGGCTTTTTGATGGCTACTGTCTGTTTTTGTATTTACAAAATCAAATTAAGCTTAGGAACTAAGCAGGCCTATTTTGCATTTCCAATTATATGGTTGGCTTTTGAATACCTACATCTAAATTGGGATTTAACTTGGCCTTGGATGAGTTTAGGTAATGTATTTTCAGAACATACTAGCTGGGTACAATGGTATGAATACACAGGCGTTTTGGGTGGTTCTTTATGGGTGCTTATAGTAAATGCACTTCTTTATTTTACTTTGAATAAAATATTAATTAAGGACTCTTTTACTAAACCCATTGTCTTTTGTATCCTATTTATTGTTACGCCCTTAGTACTCTCAAATAAAACAATTTCAAATACTAATTATTTAGCAGGCGATGAGGTAACGATTCTAATTGTTCAACCCAATTACGAACCTCACAACGAAAAATTTACGACTCCACAAGAAATACAATTACAAGAAGTAGAAACTTTAATCCAGGCATCACTTTTAAAAAAACCAGATCTAATTGTACTCCCCGAAACATTTATTACAGATTGGATTTGGGAATCTAGACTGGAGACTGCTCCTTCAGTTTTAAGATTAAAATCTTGGTTAAACAAAACGCCCAAAACTCAAATTTTAACTGGAGCTTCAACTGGTAAAGTTTTAAGCGATGATGAAGCCTCAAAAAAGACCGCTCGAAAAAGTATAAATGGCACTATTTACGAGGTTTTTAATTCTGCTTTACTTTTATCTGCAGAAAATCCAACTCAAGTATTTCACAAATCTAAACTTGTACCAGGAGCAGAAATGACTCCGTTTTCCTCAATCTTAAAGCCTATTTTCGATAAGTTTCCAGTTAAACTAGGTGGTACAATTGGGAATTTTGGAACCAACGATTCGTTACAAAACTTTAGCACATACAAAGGCGATTTCACTCCTATTATCTGCTACGAATCGGTGTTTGGAGAGTATGTAAGTAGCTTCAATCCCTTAGGGTCTAGCTGGATATGTATTATTACAAACGACGGTTGGTGGGGAGATTCCTTCGGACATCAACAGCACAATTCGTATGCTAGACTAAGAGCACTCGAAAATAGGAAATACATAGTTCGCTCTGCCAATACAGGAATAAGTTCGGTGATAAATCCTCTAGGAATGGTGGAACAATTTTTGCCTTATGGGGAAAGTGGAATTATTGAGGCTACGATAAGTAAATCTCATACAATTACTTTTTATGCAAAACATGGAGATTACATTGGTAGATTAGCCTCTTTCTTAGCCATTATTTATTTTTTATTACTCATGATGAGCTACTTAAAGAACAAAAATTTAAAATAGTATAAAATGAAGTCCATTATACAAACCAGTCTGGTAATATTCATTCTTTTGGCGCTCAATTCTTGCGTAAAAGACAAGCCTAAAAACCATCATACCTGTGCAGCACCTTTAGTAATTAACCTTACTTCTGTCGTAGCAAATCAACCTTTAGAATTACAAAACGGACTGTACAACGATTACCTTGGCAGGTATTATAAAGTGGAGTTACTAAAATTCTATCTATCCAATTGGACATTAGAAAAACAAAGTGGAGAGCTTATATCTATCGACCAAATAAACTTATTTGACTTTTCTTTGGAAGAGGCACAAAACCTAGAAACTGAAATTGATACCGGAACCTATGTAAACCTACATTTTAGTGTTGGTTTAGATTCTATCACAAACTTATCTGATCCTGCAGAATTCGAAAGTACTCATCCCTTAAGTATTGCACAAAACACTTATTGGACTTGGGCTTCAAAGTATAAATTCTTCATGTTAGAAGGACGAATAGATACTTCGGGCGGATGGCAGCCAAATCAAATATTCTCGTATCACACAGGCTTTAATGATTCCTATAGAGAGGTTTCTATTCCTTTAAATAATCTTTATTTAGATACTACTGGCGACAGTCTGCAACTAACATTAGACTTAGACAAACTTATCAATGGAGATATGGGTACGGTAGATTTTGTAGCTACACCAGCTTCTCATTCTTTAGATGAAGTAGCCGAAACAATATCCAATAACTTAGTTAGTTCTTTTTCAATTTACTAAAAAATTGAAATAAATCGTAAAAGTCTAAATTAGACAGGCTAATAACAACAAATTATATTGAAGGATAATTTTGTTAAATTAGCCCTTTAATTCGTATTTCAACTACCAATTAGTGCCAACAACAGCGTCCATAATTAGAAGTTATTTTCTTAAGGAGGTAAAACAAAATTTAAATTATGAAACAAGGATACCTATTTCTACTATTATTTGCATTTGCATTTAATGGATTTGCTACAGACACAACAACAGTAAGAATTCACGATCATACAGACATGACCTGGTATGGCAATTATGATGAATGGGGCGTTTTACCAAACACAGAAAATAATTACAGAAAAGTTTACTTACACTACACAATGGGTTGTGCTACCGGAGGTTGTTCAGATTGGGATTATACAACTCAAATTTTTGTGAGACATAGAACAGGAGAAATAGATTCTACACTCCAACAATCACCAAGCTTTACAGTAAATGGTACTACAGTAGATTCCCTAGGATATTCTGACAGTACTTTTGTCCATTTTTGGAATTCAACTACAGAATCTGTGGACTCTACACTTTCTACCTCTTACGAGATAATTCATTTCACAAATCCAGCGACCCCAACTATAGCAACAGATACTATAATGGGATTTGAATCTGGTTTTTATAATATGGAATTTGACACTCTTGGGAATGTTATCGATTCTTTTTATGTTGCTTCAACAAATACTCTTTGGGTAGATTTTTATGAGTGGCATAACGTATACGATGTAATTGAAAACTATGAATTAGCACGTGTAATTACTCCATACGGTAGTGGATTATCTAACGACTGGGAATTTACAACTACTTTTGATGTGACTGATTTTGCAAGTATTTTAAGTGATTCTGTAGAAATAAGATGTCATTATAGTGGTTGGTCTTCTGGATTTAGTGCTACACTAGACTTTGAGTTTATTGAAGGTACACCAGCTAGAGATGTAGTAAAAGTTGAGAACATTTATAGTGGTGGATACAGTTATAATAGTTCAGCTGATTTTGAAGCAAACCAACTCGTTCCTAAGAAATTCTTAATTGACCCAACTACAACTAATGCATCAGTTAAGATGTCTTCTACAGGTCATGGTTTTGATAACAATCAATCTGCAGCAGAATTTAAACCTATTAATTATTATGTAAAAATTGATGGAGTTCAAACACACACACAATACAATTGGGATAACAATTGTGGAGAAAATCCTATTTACCCTCAAGGTGGAACTTGGATTTACGATAGAGCAAATTGGTGTCCTGGGAAAAGATCTCAAGCATTCGACCATGAAATAACGCCTTATATAACTTCTGGAGATTCTGTAGAAGTTAACGTTGACTTCCAAGCTTATACGTGGGGCGGAACACAAACGCCTTCGTATATTGTAGAATCTCAATTATTCCAATATAAGGATGCCAATTTTGAAAACTCAGCTGAAATTATCGACATAATAAAACCTTCACTAAAAGACGAACATAGCCGTAAAAATCCAATTTGCGGGAAACCGCTTATTGTTATTAAGAATTATGGAAGCAATGCACTTACCTCTATAGACATAGAATATAATGTGATTGGCGGAACTACTAATACATTTAACTGGGTAGGGAATCTAGCTTTTAATCAAACTGAAGAAGTGGAACTACCTAATCTAGCTAACTGGGAAGGCACAGAAAACACTTTTAAGGTAACGCTTAAATCTCCGAACGGAATATCTGATGAGTACAGTGCAAACAACAGTATGCAATCAGAATTTGAACCCGTTCCAGACTACCCAGAAACATTTGCTCTTTGGATAGCTACAAACGATGGTGTGATTAATACCTCTACACAGGTATCAGAATCATCTTGGGATTTTTATAATGTCGAAGGAGATGCTATTTATTCTAGCGGATACCTTTATGCAGACAATCAATACAAAGACACTTTAACTTTTAGCCCTGGTTGTTATACTTTTGCATTAGAAGATTCTGATAAAGATGGCTTAAAGTTTTGGGCTAATAATGATGGTAATGGTAGCGTGAAATTTCGCAAAATTGCTGGTCAATGGTTAAAGAGCTTCAATGCAGATTTCGGAACAAATATTATTCATCAGTTTACTGTCAATCAGACTGTAAATATTACAGAGATTACAGAAGCTAGTTTCGATATCTTCCCAAATCCTGCAAAAAATCAAATTACAATTAGTGTATCGGAAATTACTGAAATAGATATCGCATTCGTTATTTTTAATAGTTTAGGAGAAGAGCTGGATAGAATATCCAGAAAAAACTTCACAAATGGAGCTGAAACATTTAATACAAGCACCTATTCTCCTGGTATTTATTACTGTAAGATTTTAACAAACAACAGCGAGCAAGTTCGTAAATTTGTAATTCTCGAATAAGAATTAAATATTACTCAAAACTTAAAGCCCTCCTATCGGAGGGCTTTTTTTTGGCAAAATAATTTACTAAATTAAGGGCTAATTTAATAATAGAAAATATGTTAGTAAAAATCTACGGTAGCGCCGTTAATGGAATTGGGGCTACAACAATTACTATAGAAGTTAATATTGCTAGGGGAGCAAAATTTATTTTAGTGGGCTTACCCGACAATGCAGTAAAAGAATCCAAAGAACGAATTCATGTGGCAATGTACAATCAGGGTTATAGATGGCCTGGGTATAAAGTAGTAGTAAACATGTCGCCGGCTGATATACGTAAAGAAGGCGCAGCTTACGACCTTCCTATTGCTATGGGTATACTTGTAGGTTCAAAGCAATTAATCGCCCAAGAGATCTCTTCTTTTGTTATTATGGGCGAGGTAGCCTTAGACGGAACTATACTTCCAATAAAAGGAGCACTTCCCATTGCAATACAAGCACGAAAAGAAGGATTTAAAGGATTACTATTACCAGCAGAAAACGCCAAAGAAGCAGCCATTGTAGATGGTCTAAAAGTATATGGAATGAAAACCCTTGCAGAGGTGTGTGAATTTTTTAAAAAACCATCTGCAGTTAAATCAGAATATGTAGATACTAGAGCAATTTTCAAAATAGAACAAACCAATAATTCCAGTGATTTCTCAGAAGTAAAAGGACAACAAAACATAAAAAGAGCTTTAGAAATTGCTGCAGCTGGAGGGCATAATGTAATATTAATAGGACCTCCTGGATCCGGAAAAACTATGTTGGCAAAAAGATTTCCAAGTATTTTACCACCTTTAACATTGGGCGAAGCATTAGAAACAACTAAAATTCACTCGGTAGCAGGTAAACTAAAAGGAAATGCATCCTTAGTAGCACTCCGTCCCTTTCGTGCGCCACACCATACTATTTCTGATGTAGCCTTAGTAGGAGGAGGTTCTGTACCACAACCCGGAGAAATTTCTCTAGCTCATAATGGAGTCTTGTTTTTAGATGAATTACCAGAATTTAAAAGAACTGTTTTAGAGGTAATGAGACAACCACTAGAAGATAGGGTAGTAACAATTTCTAGATCAAAATTTAGCATAGAATTTCCTGCAAGCTTTACATTGGTAGCTTCTATGAATCCTTGCCCATGTGGCTATTACAACCATCCAGAAAAGCAGTGTGTATGTGGACCAGGATTGGTGCAGAAATATTTAAACAGAGTTTCGGGACCTTTATTAGACCGAATAGATTTACATGTAGAAGTTACGCCCGTGAGTTTTGAAGAACTAACAGACACTAGTAAATCGGAGTCTAGCGAAGACATTAGGAAGAGAGTAATTACTGCACGAAACCAACAAGAAAATAGATTCGATAAAACTAAGATACACTGCAATGCACAAATGAGTACCAGTATTTTAAAAGAACATTGTGCTATAAATAAAGAAGCTATGACGCTTTTAAAACTAGCTATGGAAAAACTCGATTTAAGTGCAAGAGCCTACGATAGGATTTTAAAAGTATCTCGTACGATTGCTGATTTAGAAAATTGTAGAGATATACAAACAGTTCATGTAGCAGAAGCTATACAATACAGAAGCCTAGATAGAGAAGCTTGGGCAGGTTGAAATAGAGAATTTTAAGACGAAAAATCAAACTCGACCTTATGGAGTATTAACCCAGAGGAAGGAGCGATGTGATGTACTTGTGTACCTTCGAAATCATCTAAGAGATTCTTTAAATCATCTAGCGACCATACACCTCTACCTACCTCAACCAAAGCACCTACCATAAGGCGAACCTGATAGCGTAAAAACCCTTTAGAACGGACTTTAAAAACATAGGCTTCTTTGGGAGAATATGCATCTACAAAACGAGTGTTTTCTTCTATTATAGAGAGCAATATAGAACGTTCAAAAATTGTATTAGCAGAGGGTTTACTTGCAAATCGCTTAAAGTTATGAGTACCCAAAAATAGGGCAGCTGCCTGTTTCATCAATTCTATATTTAATGTCGCTCCAAAATCTCTAATTAAAGGGGCATTAAAAGGATGAGACTTTTCTCCTGAAGAAAAATAATAATGGTATTCCTTAACCTTAGAGTGTTGAATGATATTAAAATCTTCGTTTACTACTTGTACAGACTTTGCACGAATGTCAGAAGGCAATTCAACATTCATACGTTTAAGTAATTTATCGCAATCGAAAGACTCGTTTACAAAAAGCTCAAAAGCAAAATCATCAGCAGAAACTTTTGCATCTGTTCTACCACAACCCAAGGATTTAAAATCGGTATGCCCTAAAATAAAGGCAAATGTCTTGTCTATCATCCCTTGTACAGATTTCAACTTAGCTTGTTTTTGCCAACCGTGGTAACGGAAGCCCAAAAACTCAATTCTAATAAGATAATAAGAAGACCATTTAGCCATAAGATGAAATACAATTAGGGAGAGATGTATAGTTTACAAATTAACAAAAAATCATTAAAAAAAACTAAATTGCCTCTAACCTATCGGGTTCATGATTTGAGACATAGTTATACACATTTATTAGAACAAAGTATAGATATTCGATATATCCAAACCCTATTAGATCATAAACTAATACCACTATCTATGCTTTTGTTTCTGCTAAGTTTTGTGTAAAAACAAAAAGCACGTTAGATAATTATTTAGAGTCTTTAAACTGAGCTCACAATAAAAACAAAAATAGAAATTAGAAATATATAAACTCATACTGAGTTTATACATACGTAAGAACACATTAGATAAAATAAATGGATTTTACTCAATTAGATTATAGAGGAAATATATTTGCGAGAGCATTCTCATTGGAAAACGAAATGCGATTCAGTTTCGAAATGACTGATGCAGCATGCCTTACATATATTGATGATGGAAGCCAAGAGATGATTTCGCCTAATCAAAATTCAACTGTCGATTCTTCTCATACTGTGTTAGCAAAATGTGGGAAATATGTAACTAAAATTAAAGGAGGCGGAGAAAACAATAAATTATCAGGAATAGTATTTCATTTAAATCCTGAAATTATTAAAGAGGCTTTCAAAGGTGTTAACTCAGACTTTCTACATGCATCTTTATCCAACGGTCCTTCTAAATCTATTGTAGACTTAGGTTCTAGTCGTTTAATCGATTCTTTTGTTAATTCAATGAGACCCTATTTTTGTGCAGAGTCCAAAGTCAATGACAGACTGTTGGGATTAAAACTTCAGGAACTCGTAAATATATTAACGGCAGAAGGAAATGAAGAGGTACTTTACATACTCGGAACCATTCGACACAAAGAAATATTTGATTTTGAGGACATCATCGAATCAAATATATATAACAATCTTAGCCTTGAAGAATTAGCTCATTTGACAAACAAAAGTGTCTCGACTTTCAAAAGATTGTTTAATAAACATTTCGATACCACACCTGCTGCCTATTTTAGAAATAAAAAAATTGCAAGAGCTGCTAAACTACTATCCTCAAGCAACTTAACAATTGGTGAGATTTGCTGGGATTGTGGCTTTGATTCTTTATCTCATTTTAGTTCAAGTTTTAAAAAGGAGCTATCTGTTTCACCCAGCAAATACAGAAGCAATCACTCAAAAAAACCTTAGCCACACATCCCTACTCTACTGATTTTCCATTTTGTTATTAGCAGAGATTTTTCTAGGCGATATTTTATCGTTTTCAGCGTAATACTTCAAATCTTCCAAACCCTTTTTTATTGAACTACTCAGCCCTGCTTTAATTAGTGGACTCATTATTTTCCCTAAAAATGTTAGGTCAACATTTGGTGAAGCTGATATACTTGATTTATTAGCGTTTATTGAAACAACTGTAACAGTATTAAGAACATTACTAAAGACAGGCGATTTTATGTCTCCTTGGAAACTAAAAGTCATTTTATTGTCATCGTAAGTAATGAACTTTTCATTAATTGTTCCAAAACTAGTTTCACAAACTCTTCCTCCATATGGAGATCCATTTACTTTCGGAAAGTCATTATTTATTTTTGAACTTGACACAGTACCATCCCATTCTCCAATTTTAGCAAAATTTTGACCTACGATAGCCCATACTTTTTCTGCCGGAACATTAATACTTACTTCTTTAAATATTTTCATAATCGTTTGTTTTTATGGTGTTTATGTTTTTAAACATCCGGTTAAAAATTTATATAACAAATATCAGAGTTATTAATAGATATCATTTTATTATAATGTTCAATAATTTTATTATTAAGTTCACTAAAAATTTGCAACCGTTAAGTAAAATACTGATTACTAGGGCCAGATTCTAAGTAAGATAGCCCTTTACTCATATATAAAAAACACAGCGCACCAACAATGTATATAACTAATAGGGCGTTCGGTCCTAAATTGAAAGTTCAGTACTATTTACAAACACCGCCAAATAGAATAAAACGCGACAGCAAAATGATCTATTTTTGCTTTTAAAATGAATAATTTAAAAACAAAATATTAATTTTGAGCTATTGCGGAACTGAGAGTTTATTTCTCTGAAAAACATTACCAACCATAGCCTAACCGTTACATTAAATTATGTTTTGTACACAAGAGTTCGTAGACTATATAATTGAACAACTAGACAATGCTGGTATTCTTACAGCAATAGCAGTGTTTGGAGGATAGAAGATAGAGAATGGTTTGAACTAGTAAGAATTACCGTAGCAGAAACACCTATAATTGAACTCACAAAAAGAAGCCTAAAAATCTTCCCAAAAAGTGATTAAACAAATCGAAACAACAGGAACAAAAAAGACATGACTAATAATGACATCTTAAGGCGTATACGTTACCTATTTAATTATAGTGACCTTCAAATGATTTCGATTTTCAAAACAGCCAACCATAATGTGGAGAAATCTCTACTATGTAACTGGTTAAAAAAAGAAGAAGACCCTTTATTAATTGCACTTACCGATAAAGACCTAGCTATTTTCCTCAATGGTTTAATCATTGAAAAACGTGGAAAAAGAGAAGGTCCTATTCCAGATCCAGAAGATGTTTTGAGTAATAACATGATCTTAAAGAAACTAAAAATTGCTTTGGATTTAAAATCCGATGACATTTCAGACCTCTTTTCTTTAATAAATAAAAAAATTAGCAAGCATGAATTGAGTGCATTTTTCAGAAACCCAAATCATACATCCTATCGACATTGCTTGGATCAGTACCTACGAAATTTCCTCAATGCATTACAAAAGAAATACGAAAACAAATAAAGCCAGAGAAGTTCCTATCTCATTTCAAAACACAAATAAATAATACAGGTTTCGGTATTTACTACTAAAGACTTGTACCGATAGGTGTCTGTAGTTTTCTGCCTATAAAGGCTTTTTACACCTACTATAAAGTAACAGATAAGCGTGAAATCTTTTTGGGATTTTATAAATTAAGAGAATCCCCTTAACTAATACCCGTACTTATCTTTCCAACGTGTTTTAAGGAACAAACGCATAGCAGCTTCTCGAGGATTGTTTCCGGGGTCAAAAAACGATTGCCCACTAATTTCTTTGGGTAAAAACTCTTGAGCAACAAAACTGTGGGCAAAGTCATGAGAATATTTATAATCCTTACCGTAATTTAAATCTTTCATCAATTTAGTAGGCGCATTTCTTAGTGCTAAAGGCACAGACAAGGCTCCCATTTGTTTAACAGAAGCTTGAGCTTTGTTGATTGCCATATAAGAAGCATTGCTTTTTTCTGAACAAGCTAAGTAAGTAACACACTGCGCCAAAACAATTCTACTCTCTGGCATACCAATAGTACTAACCGCCTGAAAACAATTATTAGCCATTATAAGAGCCGTAGGATTGGCATTCCCTATATCTTCGCTTGCAGAAATTAGTAATCTTCTGGCTAGAAACTTTATATCCTCCCCTCCTTCTATCATACGTGCTAACCAATACAAAGCGGCATTTGGATCGCTACCACGAATAGACTTTATAAGTGCCGAGGCAATATCGTAATGCTGCTCACCGCCCTTATCGTAAGAAGCCAATACTTGTTGTGCATGTCTACTAACTAAGGCATCATCAATTACAATTGTAGAAGAGGTTTCAGAATTTACAATCAACTCAAAAACATTTAAAAGCTTGCGAGCATCTCCTCCAGAAAGTCTTAACAATGCTTTATCTTCTTTTATAGTAATGTTCTTTCTAACTAAAACAGAGTCTTCTGAAATAGCTCTTTGCAAAAGATTTTGTAAATCTACTTTGGTAAAATGTTCAAGTGTGTAAACCTGACATCTAGACAATAATGCTGGTATAACTTCGAAAGAAGGGTTTTCTGTGGTTGCACCAATAAGAGTAACCACACCTGTTTCTACAGCACCTAGAAGAGAATCTTGTTGTGATTTACTAAAACGATGAATTTCATCTATAAATAACACAGGACTTTGAGTACCAAATAAACCTCTACTCTTGGCTTTTTCTATAACCTCGCGTACATCTTTAACACCAGAATTTATAGCACTTAAAGTATAAATATCACGTTTTAGCTGTTGTGCAATAATTTGAGCCAAGGTTGTTTTACCTACACCTGGAGGACCCCATAAAATTACTGAGGGCAATACACCAGAATCCATAGCCTGACGGAAAACAGTTTCCTTTCCCACAAGATGAGATTGCCCGATATATTCTTCGAGATTGGTAGGTCGTAAACGTTCTGCTAATGGTTTGTTCATCCTTGGTAAATTAGAGGCTCAAATATAATTAAAAAACAAAAGCCTCCCGAATATCAGAAGGCTTTTGAGTAATCATTTATGTGTGTTTTCTACTTATTCAAACTTACTTGCGTCAATACACTTATTAAGTACTACTTTTTTCAGTTTCATATCTATAGACTGTCCAGCTACATTTTGAATTGTTTGGTGTGGGAAACTATACCCTTTTACCTTTTGGTAATCTTTATACAGAGTAGTCTGACTCATTTCTCCATCAGGAGTTTCAACCGAAGATTCAGATTTTACTAGGAATTTAGAATCTAAACTATAGTATTCTGTTACTTTAACACCCTCATTATCGGTACGAACTACTACATACACTTCTTCGATATCAAGAATATCAATTCCAATTACCTCAGCAGTATAATCATCAAAGTAATGAAGCTCAGAAGCTATTTTAAATTCACTTTGAGCAGCAATTAACTCTTCTGAAGTCATATCATTAGCTCCTTGCATTCCATCATTAAAACCACCATTCCCGTTAGAAAACTGTCGCTGCACGGTCATGCCCATCATCGTCATAGTCATAGAAAATGAATTTGGCTGCTGCTTTAAAATTTCCATTTCTAATTCTGCTGGAGCACCAGGAATAGAAGCGGTATAGTTAAATTGAACACTAGTTAGTTTGTTTAATTTTTTCTCGCCACCGATAGCATCTATATAATCTGCAATAATTGTTTTTGCACTAACACCTGTTTTAACAGATTTTAAGTCAGATTTCTCATTTCCGTAGGTATCACGAAGGGTTACTTCGCCAAAAACGGCCAATTTATCTTTTAAATTATCTGCATCACCAACCACAATAATATGTGCATTATTTGGCTTTAAGTATTTTTGAGCAACCTCGTAAATATCTTCAACTGTAATAGCAGCTAATCTTTTAAGGTAGCTAGCATAATGTTGCTCATCTAATGCTAAATAATCGGTATTAATAGCAAAACGAGCTACTGTAGAAGCATTTTCTAGTGCGATAGCAAACTTACCAGACATATTGTTTAATACTCCCTGTAACTCCACCTGAGACACTTTCTCATTTCGTAAAGTATTTATTTCAGAAAAGAATTCTACAATTGCGCTGTCTGTAACTTCATTTCTAACTTTAGCGGACGCATTAAAGTACGAACCTAATTCGTCTACATTAATACTAGAGTAAGCTCCATAAGTATAGGCTTTGTCTTCTCTTAGATTTCTAAACAAACGAGCAGATGAACCACCACCTAAGATGTTATTCATTACTTTAACTTTTAAAGCATCATCCGATGCTGGGTGTAAAGTTAAAGGATAGGTAATGTTAATTACAGATTGTACTGCTCCAGCTTTGTTTATTAATGAAACACGATTTTCTGAAGGTGTTTTTGCACCTGTATAGCTAGCATTTTGAAAATCCTTAGAAAGCCATTTTGTCATGTAGGTATTCATCATTTCCTTAGCTTCACTAACAGAAATATCTCCAACAATTGCTAAGTAAGATCCTTTAGGACTTAAGTAGGTTTTGTAGAAATTTTCACAATCAATAAGCTCAATATTAGCCAAAGACTCCTCAGTCATTAACTCTCCATATGTATGTGAAGTACCAAAATTTAATACTGCATTTACATTTGCTGCAATGGCATCAGGGCTATCAGATGCATTCGCTAAACCAGAAATGTTTTGAGTAATTAACTTGTCAAATTCCTCTTGTGTAAATTCAGAATTTAAAAGAACATCAGAAAACAAATCTAATAATGTTGGTAAATGCTTCGTTAACGAACTAGCATAGATCCCGGTAGAAGAAGTACTTAATGAGGCACCAATATAATCTATAGAAGCATCAATTTGATCTTTACTTCGTGTGCTTGTTTTGGTACCCAATAAATCTCCAGCAATGGATGAAACTCCAACAGCAACACCTTCTAATTCTGGATGGTATTTAAACTGTAGGGATAAGGATACCTTTGGTAATTTATGGTTCTCAACAACAAAAACCTTTAATCCGTTTTCCATTACAAAAGACTCCGTAGAACCTAATTGAATTTCTGGAGCAGGACCAGCTTCTGGGCGAATAGTTCTGTCTTGTGCTACTACAGTAGTACCTAAGACAATGCTTAATGCGAATAGTATCTTTTTCATAAGGCTTATTCTTTATCTGTTTTAGGTAAATAGTGTAGGGTAACTCTGTTTTCTGTACGGAGGTATTTTTTAGCTGCAGAAAGAATATCTTCTCTAGTAACTTTAAAATAACGCTCTAGTTCTGTATTCACTAAGTTGGTTTCCCCATTATAGTATAGGTAATAATCAGAAAGACTCTCAGCTATACCAGCCATAGAAGCATTACCGCTAATAAAATCGTTTTCTATTTGATTTCTTAGTTTTTCGAATTCTTCTACAGAAATTAATTCTTCAGACATTCTGTCTACTTCACGATTCATAGACTCTTCAAGGTCTAAAACCTCTGTACCCATATTCGCGATTCCAAACATCAACAGTAAACCAGGATCTTCCGAAGGCATAGGAAAAGCTCCTGCAAAGACCGCTTTTTGTTGTTTATCAACTACATTTTTCTGAAGTCTAGAACTTTTACCCTGAGACAAAACCATACTCATCATCTCTACAGCATAAGCCTCTTCTGTTCCTTGTGCAGGACCATGATAAGCTTGTACAACAGCTGGTAATTGAATATTATCGTAAACGGTATCTCTTACCTCTGCAAACTTTTCGGGTTCAACAATTGTTGGTCTAGGCACTGTATGAGTTCCTTTGGCTATAGAACCAAAATATTTTTCAATCCATTCTTTAGCTTGTGCAGGATTAATATCTCCTGCTATAGAAACACAGGCATTGTTAGGTAGGTAGAATGTTTTATAGAAATCCATAAACTCACTCAAGTTGGCCTGATTAATATATTCTGGCGAACCTCCAGGTGTCCATCTATAAGGATGCTCAACAAAAGCATGCTCAAAAACTTCATTCATTATAGAGCCATAAGGCGTGTTTTCGTTGCGCTCTCGAAGTTCTTCTTTTACAACTTCTCTTTGGGTATCTACACCAATTTGGTCAATTTTAGCATGAAGCATACGTTCTGCTTCCATCCATAAACCTAATTCTAATTGATTAGATGGTAAGATTTCGTAGTAAAAAGTTCTATCGAAACTGGTATTGGCATTTAAAACACCACCATTATCTTGAATGAGTTTCATGTACTCACCTCTACCAATATTTTCTGAACCTTCGAAAAGTAAATGTTCAAAGAAATGGGCAAAACCAGTTCTGCTAGGGTCTTCATTTTTAGAACCTACATGATACGAAACCGAAACTGCTACAATTGGTGTGCTGTGATCTTCGTGTAAAATTACGTGTAAACCATTATCTAAATCGTATTCTTCAAAAACGATTGGATTCATTTGAGCCCATAAGAAACCGGGGCTAAATGCTAAAGCAATGAGTATTTTTTTCATGTATTTATTTTTATGGCACAAATATAAGCATAAAAAAAGCCACCTAAAAGGTGGCTTTTTACTGTAAAGTTAAATAAGGTTAATTTGGAAGTTCCTTGTTTAAAATAAAGGTAATTTCCTTTTGATCTCCAATAGGTGTATTAGCTTTCGTCATCACTTTCATGACCGTTTTCTTAGCCGATTTTTGATCTAATTTTGATCTTTTAATAAATCCTAAAATTCTTTTTGCTCTAACAGTGTTATCAACTTCCACCTTCAAAGCTTTCTCTATCATACTAGATAGATCTTTTACTTGCTTATGAAAATCATCTGTAGACAATTCTTGACTTTGAGTAGTTTCTTTAACTTTTGTAACTGTATTTTCTTGGCAAGATGAAAAGGCTAATAAACCTGCTAATCCTAAAACTAATTGAAACTTCATGTTGTTTTTTATTTTGTGTAAGCAATAATACTCAATCTATAGTATAGGTCAAAAAAAAAGCCATCTAAAAAGATGGCTTTTTTTAATAATATGTAAAAACTTACTTAACTTCTTCGAAGTCTACGTCAGTTACATCTTCTGTAGCAGGTTCAGCTTCTTTAGCTGCACCTTCAGTACCAGATTCAGACTGAGCATACATTTCTTGCGAAGCAGCTTGGAAAATTTCATTTAAAACAGCCATAGAAACATCAATAGCGTTTATATCTTCCTCAGCATGAGCTTTTTTCAAATCTGCGATAGCAGCTTCGATAGGAGCTTTTTTGTCTTCTGGTAATTTATCACCAAACTCAGCGATTTGCTTTTCAGTTTGGAAAATTGTTTGATCAGCTTCGTTCAACTTATCAACTCTATCCTTCACTTCTTTATCAGCTTCCTCGTTAGCTTTAGCTTCGTCACGCATTTTTTGGATCTCTTCGTCAGAAAGACTTGAAGAAGACTCAATGTTAATGTGTTGTTCTTTACCTGTAGCTTTATCCTTTGCAGAAACTTTCATGATACCGTTAGCATCAATATCGAAAGAAACTTCAATTTGTGGAGTTCCTCTTTGTGCTGGTGGAATGTCTGTTAATTGGAAACGACCTAAAGACTTGTTATCAGCAGCCATAGAACGTTCACCTTGTGCTACGTGAATATCTACTGCAGGCTGGTTGTCAGATGCTGTAGAGAACACTTGTGATTTATTCGTAGGAATAGTTGTGTTAGCGTCGATCAATTTAGTGAATACTCCACCCATTGTTTCGATACCTAAAGAAAGAGGCGTAACATCTAATAAAAGAACGTCTTTTACTTCACCTGTTAAAACACCACCTTGAATAGCTGCACCAATAGCAACAACCTCATCAGGGTTAACTCCTTTAGAAGGCTTCTTACCGAAGAACTCTTCAACAATTGCTTGAATTGCAGGAATACGAGTAGAACCACCAACTAAAATTACTTCGTCAATTTCGTTTTTAGCTAAACCAGAATCAGCTAATGCTTTCTTACAAGGTGCTATTGAACGTTGAATTAATGAATCAGCTAATTGCTCAAATTTAGAACGTGTTAAAGTTCTTACCAAGTGCTTAGGACCAGAATCAGTAGCAGTAACATAAGGTAAGTTAATTTCTGTTTGCGTAGCAGCAGATAATTCAACTTTCGCTTTTTCAGCAGCTTCTTTTAAACGTTGAAGAGCCATAGGATCTTTACGTAAATCGATAGATTCTTCAGCTTTAAATTCTTCAGCCAACCAGTCGATAAGAACTTGATCAAAGTCATCTCCACCTAAGTGAGTATCACCGTTTGTAGACTTAACTTCAAATACACCGTCTCCTAATTCAAGGATAGAGATATCGAAAGTACCACCACCAAGGTCAAATACTGCGATGTTAATATCTTTGTCTTTTTTATCTAAACCGTAAGCTAATGCAGCTGCAGTAGGTTCGTTTATGATACGACGAACTTTTAAACCAGCAATTTCACCAGCTTCTTTAGTAGCATGTCTTTGTGAATCATTAAAGTAAGCAGGAACTGTAATTACAGCTTCTGTAACTTCTTGACCTAAATACTCCTCAGCAGTTTTCTTCATTTTTTGAAGAACCATTGCAGAAATTTCTTGAGCCGTAAATAAACGACCGTCGATATCTACACGAGGTGTATTATTATCACCTTTTACTACAGTATAAGGTACATTTTTAATTTCTTTAGCACATTTGTCAAAAGACTCACCCATAAAACGTTTTATAGAAGAAATCGTTTTTGTAGGGTTTGTGATCGCCTGACGTTTTGCAGGATCACCAACTTTACGTTCGCCTCCTTCAATAAATGCGACAATCGAAGGAGTTGTTCTTTTTCCTTCCGAGTTAGCAATAACGACAGGTTCATTACCTTCCATTACTGATACACAAGAATTCGTTGTTCCCAAGTCAATTCCGATAATTTTACTCATAATCTCAATGTATTAATTAGTTCTTGTTTGTTTCTGTTGCTGCATAAGTCAATCTCTATGCCAATAGACTAAAGAAAGTTTAAAGCATAAAAAAAGCCATGTTTTGACAGAAAGACTATCAAAACATGACAATTAAAATGACAGACTGTCTAGTTTCCGTACGAGATCTCTATTTCGTTATCGCCATTCAATTGGAAGTAACCAAAATTTAAATGCTCTGTAATTTCGTTTGTTGAAATTTCGTCGTTAGAAGAATTCGTAATCTTTACGCTTTCTACAATATCGTAAGTACGAGATGATAGTATCCCTATACCATTTTCAATATTAGAATATTCTGGTCTATCGAGTACCAAAGAGTTGGTGTTTTGATTTAATACTAAATAGGTCGATAAATCTTCGCCTGCAGCATAAAGAGTAAAATCTAAACAAGCATGAGAAATAGCAAAACCAGAAACTACTTGAGCAGCCTCCATTCCAACAACCAGTCTACGAACTGTAGGGTCTTCTTCTATATTAGCGGCAATGAAATTTAAAAACTGATAAAACTCTAAAGAATAACTCATATTCTGTCCTCCTCCAGAATCATTAGACAAACGAGTAGGAAAGTCTAATTTGATAGAACGAGGTACTGTATCGCCTCCAGAAACAGGGAATTCAAGATAATTAAACACCATAGAAAGTTCATACAGGTCTCCACCAGCAACACTTTTCCATTCTACTTTTGGCACATATCCAGTAGGCGTTATGTTTAAAGGAGAAAAACTATTAGGTTTTGTAATATTAACAGGTTTAATAATAGTAATAGGACTTTGAGTATACGCAATTAACGTATCGTTGGATTTCCTATAGACTTCAGCAGTGTAAAAATAGTTTGAATTTATTTCTTCAGCTGTTTTGTAAATTATTTGCGTAGGAGAACTAAAAACACCTTCAGGTTTAACAAACTCATCTGTAGGTTCGAGTTCTATTTGTTTACGTTGCACGTAATCGCTGTTAGGAATATTGCTTTCTTCCATTTCTAAAAGACGCAAACCTACATCTTCACCAGAATAGTTTAAAGAATCAAACTCTTGAGCCATCATCATAACATCACCTTGTCCTAAAAAGGCTTTGTTTAATTTTACATAATGCACAGTGTCTTCTGCGTTAAGTATACCATATACTACAGGTACATCTTTCCAGTCAGCAATAATTTGCAAATCATTATCACACGACGTAAAAAGTGCGATAGAACTTAGGAATAAAAGTGTTTTTCTAATCATGAAACAAAGGTATAATATTTTCTTACTTTTGTTAGTTAAATAATTCCCGACTATGAAACAATTATCATGCCTCTATACACTTCTGTTTTTCTTTAGCTTACAGCTTATAGGACAACAAACTGTACATAAAAAACTAAATCAATTAATGCTAGACGAGTCGTTTAGTGAATTAAATACTATTTGGCCTGTACTTACTAACGACGATAATTTCTTTGTTTTCGACGATGGCGAGTACTTTATGAATCGTACTAAAGCAGGCAGTCCCTATGCAATAATGGGAGACTGGGAGAACGATTTAAACAGCTTTAGCATTCGAACCTCGTTGATGTTAGGTCCTGTAGAAAGTATGAGTCAGAGTTTAGGCCTTATTTTAAGGGCAAGTAAAGATGGGCAATCGGCTATAATCTGTGATATAAATAAGTTTCACCGTTTTAGAGTTCGGCAATTGGTAGATGGGAAATATAAAATTGTAAGTACTGAGGGAAAAGAAGGATGGGTGAAAAATTCTGCCATTAAAGGAATTAACGAGTACAACGACATCAATATAAAAACAAACGGTTCTGACCACGACTTATATATGAATGGAGTACTCATTTATAGTTTTAGAATTGAAGGACTGGAAGCTGGAAGTTTTGGGTTATTTATAGGTCCCGAAACAAAAGGTAGAATAGATTTTATTAGCATCCATGCAGATGAGTTGTATAGAGATAAATCTAAAATTTATTTAACGGATGATGAAGTAAGAGATCTGATTTCCGATAACGAAAAACTTACTCAAGAGTTAGAACAATCGCTTGATGCTAGAGCATTAGAATTACAAAATGCAATACGTATTCTAGAAAACCAGCTTAAAACAATGCGATTGATTAATAAACAACTGGATAAAGAAAATACGGAATATGCTGTTATTAAATCAGCTGTAGACACAAACCATGTTAATTTATTAATGGACTTGAGTCATAAGGTAATTAACAATACGTTAGAAAACCGACAGTTAAAAATTGAAAACAAAATACTCTCAGACTCCTTAGTTAACGTAAAATTACATTTTGAAAATTTAGAATTAGAATTGTTTCTAAAAGTAATTGACAAGAAAATGGAGGAGCAACACTTTATTGATTCCGTATTAACTAAATTTTGTACGATAGATACTGTATTTTTGCCAGCAGACACCTTTTTAGTAGATTCTATACGAGTCGATTCTATGCGAATTGATTCTATTATAACAACAAGTCCAATCTTAGAAACAGAATAATATGTCTATTCACAAAAAAGATTTCAAAAAGATAACGACCAATGTGCTTCAGGAAATGAAGCGTAATGGTGAAAAAATAAGTATGCTGACTGCCTACGACTATACCATGGCTAAAATGGTAGATATGGCAGGTATAGATGTCATTTTAGTGGGAGATTCGGCTTCTAATGTGATGGCTGGACACGAGACTACCTTACCTATAACTTTAGATCAAATGATTTACCACGCATCTTCTGTGGTAAGAGCAGTAGACAGAGCTTTGGTAGTGGTAGATTTACCTTTTGGTACTTATCAAGGTAATTCTAAAGAAGCTTTAAACTCTGCAATTAAAGTAATGAAGGAGTCTGGCGGACACTCCGTAAAACTGGAAGGTGGTGCAGAAATAATAGAATCGGTTCAACGAATATTAACTGCTGGTATTCCTGTTATGGGACACTTGGGTTTAACACCACAATCGATCTATAAATTTGGTACTTATACTGTAAGAGCAAAAGAAGAAGAGGAAGCTAATAAACTTATAGAAGATGCTAAACTACTTGAAGCTACAGGTTGCTTTGCTTTAGTATTAGAAAAAGTGCCTGCGGCATTGGCAAAGAAAGTAGCCGAATGTATTTCTATTCCTGTTATAGGAATTGGTGCAGGAGCTGGAGTAGATGGACAAGTATTAGTAACACATGATTTGTTAGGTATGACTCATGAGTTTAGTCCTCGTTTTTTAAGACGCTACTTATCCTTATTCGATGAAATTACTGGCGCAATAAAAGAGTATGTACAGGATGTGAAATCACTTGATTTCCCAAACGAAAAAGAACAATATTAATGCTAGAGGTTCTTTACGAAGACAATCACATAATCGCTGTAAATAAAAAAGCAGGAGATTTAGTGCAAGGAGATAAAACAGGCGATAAGCCTTTAGGAGAGTTTGTGAAAGCTTACTTACGCGAAAAGTATAACAAGCCAGGGAATATATTCTGTGGTGTTATACACCGTTTAGATCGACCAGTAAGTGGACTTGTAATATTTGCCAAAACAAGTAAGGCTTTGGCTCGTATGAATGCACTCTTTAGAGAAAAAACAATTCAGAAAACCTACTGGGCTATTGTTGAAAACCCGCCTTTAAAAAGCGAAGATAGACTAGAACATTATTTGATTAAGAATCAGCAAAAAAACAAATCTAGGGCTTACCTTAAACCTTATGAAGGTGCTTTAAATTCAGTTTTAGATTATACCGTTCTAAAAAAACTAGACCGATACACCTTACTACAAGTAAAACCTATTACAGGAAGACACCATCAAATTAGAGTGCAACTATCTACCATAGGATCAATTATTAAAGGTGATTTAAAATACGGTGCAAAACGATCTAACAAAGATGCTTCGATAAGTTTACATGCACGAGAAATCAACTTTATACACCCTATAAAAAAGGAAGAAATTACTATTACTGCCCCAGCTCCTAAAGATGCTATTTGGGACGCTTGTAATTAAGAGAATACCTAAGTGGTGAGGAATTATTTGCAGACATATACTTAAATAAAAAAAGGGACTATTTACATAGTCCCTTTTTTATGTAGTACATATTCTACTTAATTATCTTTTCTACAGTTCCGTCGTTATATAAGTACAATAATACCTCTCCATTCAATTGGGTAGCAGGATCAACTTCTTGGCCTAACATATTCACCACTCTTGCAAGCGTGCGAATATCATTTGGGTGTACTGGGGAAGTTTCAATCATCCACTGCGGTATAGTTGGAGACAAATCTACTCGTAAATCGCTCACATCTATAAAAGAGAAATCATCAACTTCGCTAGACATAAATATTTGATATCCTTGTCCAGGATCCAATTCTCCAATACCATTATAACCAATTTCTGGCCAATAAATAAGACCTCTATTGTTTTTTGCAACTACAATATTATCTGAAATAGCATCGAAGCATGCTGCAGTATTCTGCGGATAATTTAAATTATAACCGATAATGTTCCAACCTTGAAATAAATCTATAACTATTGGGGCTACAAGAGATTCTAGGGAATCATTTTCAGTCGTAAGTTCATAATATAAATATTCGATAATTTCAAGTTCGTCAATACGTGTAATTGAATAAACACACGAACCATCATCTTCGGTAGCAATTGAGTTATACTCAACAAACAAAACATCTGTACAACCTGTAATAATTACATTTTCACAAGATTGATCTTCTATTGAAGCGTTAGCATCAAATTCATAAAATGCATCGTAAGTACAACCTTCATAAACACAAGAAACATCATCATCAGTTGCTAAAGGGTTAAAATTACTAGCATCACTGTCTGTACAACCTTCCATAAACACAACTAAACCATTTGAACAAAGACTCGTAATTGATGCATCTTCATTAAAAATAAGCATTGAATTATTTGAATAAGACAAATTTTGATATGGAATTAGGTCGTATAAATTTGTACCGTTTACTAAATATAGATTTAATTCTTCTGACTCTGCTGCACCATCTAATGCAAGCGTTCCAGAATCATCTCCCCAAATAGTTAATGCAGTCATATCTGCACCAGCAATTAGCTCAGAACCAAAGACTATATTTCCTGCATTTAATGCTACGATATAAGCAGATTCTTGAAGGTTTGGTAAAGAATTCATGAAGTCTTGAGTAAATAACAAACTCATATTACTCCCAGTAATGCCTCCGGTATATAGAGAAGGGAATACACAATTATTTTGATCTGAATAGATACAAGTACCATCTTCGGTATTTACATCGATAGACTCGTTACCTACAGGATTTATATAATTAAATGCGGTAGGGTCAGTACATCCTAAAATTGTAATTTGCGTTAAAGCACCATTTAAACATAAAGTTTGAACATCTGATAAGGTGTTTACAACAAGTGTTTGGTTTTCAGTGTAGTTTACATTTTCACCTAAATCTAGGTGGAAGTAATTATTCCCATCGACTAAATAAAAAGAAATTTGTTCCCAACTAAGAGCTCCATCTATATCTTCCGTTTGAGAATCATCTCCCCAAATAGTAATAGAACTAACCATCGATTGTTGAATATTTGTAGAACCAACAATAGAATTATTAGGAGTCATTGCAACAATATAAGCTTGAGGAGAACTGATGGTTAAATTCACTGAGAAATTTGAAGTAAATAAAACATTCATGTTTGAGCCAGTAATTAAACCACTGTATTCGTTAGGTAATACACAGGGTAAGCTACTTACACTATACACACATAAGTTTTCATTATTTAGTGTTGCAAACTCATCATAATTTAAAGCACTAGGGTTCATACAACCTTCTACATAACATGTATTATCGCTAACAGTTGCACTGGCGTCGTAATTAGTTGCCGACTCATTCATACAACCTAAATAAATACATATTCCAGAATCTGTAGCTAATGGATCAAAGTTGTCTGCAGTTACAGATTGACAACCGAGAACTTCTAGTTCATCACAAATACCATCTTCATCGATGTCAGATAAACAATCTCCATTACAGTTATAAAACTCAATAGGTAAAGTACAAGAACCATCATCTTCATTAGCAATATTAGAGAAATTACAAGCTAAGCCATTAGTACAACCTAAGAAAGAACAGTAGATGGATACATTAGCTTCACTATTATAATTGTCTGCTAGAGAATTCATGCAACCCTCAATCAAACAGCTGTTGTCATCATCAGTTGCAAGTATATCGTAATTAGTTGCTACCGTGTTAGTACAACCCATACGAAAACAAGAACCATCATCACTAGTAGCGTTTGTATCGTAATTATCTGCCCACGATAAAGTACACGCTTCTAGTGTACAAGAACCATCATCGTTAGTTGCATTAGTATCATAATTATCTGCCCAATTAGAAGTACAAGCAAAAAGAATACATGACCCATCGTCTGAAGTAACATTTGAGTTATAATTGTCTGCCCATAAAAAAGAACATCCATTTAAATAACATGAACCATTGTCTGCTGTAACATTAGAATCAAAATTCTGTGCCCAATTAGAGGTACATCCTTCTAGAACACAAGAACCATCATTGCTAGTTGCATTTACATCGTAATTATCCGCCCAAGTAGATGTACAAGCACTTAAAGTACAAGTACCATC